>Ga0068855_100006857_pt1 | contig 13817 bp, 10 predicted proteins | sample KBSCornC52_FD_66592 | JGI IMG/M metagenome (GOLD analysis project Ga0068855, IMG submission 66592) | Corn rhizosphere microbial communities from Kellogg Biological Station, Michigan, USA - KBS Corn C5-2 | ecosystem: Host-associated > Plants > Roots > Rhizosphere > Soil ... | reverse complement strand
TATTGATCTCGCCGTTGTGCGAAAGGAAACGATACGGATGCGCGCGGTCCCAGCTTGGGAACGTATTGGTCGAAAAGCGTTGATGGACCATCGCGAGCGCGGACTTCATCAGGGGGTCGCTGAGTTCGGGATAGAAACGCGGAATCTGGTACGAGATGAGCTGGCCCTTGTAAACGATGGTCGCGCTGGAGAGGCTGCACACGTAGAACAGTTCGCCTTCGCCGAGGCGCACTTCCGCGCCCTCGGTCGCGACGCGCTTGCGGATGACATAGAGCTTGCGCTCGAGCGTTTCCTCGTCGCCGATATCGGTGCCGCGTCCGATGAAGATCTGGCGAATCGAGGGCATCCCCTGGCGCGCGATGTCGCCGCATTGCGACTCGTCCACCGGCACCGTGCGCCAGCCGAGGACGTGTTGCCCTTCGTCGCGCACCACGCGCTCGAAGATCTCTTCGCAGGCGTTACGCTTGGCAACGTCGAGCGGCATGAAGACCATGCCGACGCCGTACTCGCCGGGCGCCGGCAGCGTGATGCGCAGGGCCGCGCATTCGCGGCGCAGGAACTCGTCGGGAACCTGCATCAGGATTCCCGCGCCGTCACCGGTCAGCGGATCGCAGCCGCAGGCGCCGCGATGCTCCAGGTTGCGGAGCACTTCGAGACCCTTTTCCACGATGTCGTGCGATTTCTCGCCCTTGATGTTCACCACGAATCCGGTGCCGCACGAATCGTGTTCGTGCGCGGGATCGTAGAGGCCCTGGCTCGGTGGAAGACCGCGGTGGTGGTGCGTCATAGTCATGCCCTTCTGGTGTCGGATGCTGCGCCCCGTGCGACGTGGCGATGGCGTTTGCCGTTGCCAGCGTCGTTCGGTTCCCTGCCGTTACTGACCGATATCTGCGTGCGCTCCGTATGCGTCGACAACACCACCATGGTCTCCGTCCGCGTCACCCCGTCGATTGCCCGGATCGTCTTGATTAACTCCTCCAGCGTTGCAGTGCTGCTGGTTTTTACTTTCAACAGCACCGTGTGTTCGCCCGTTATGTGATGGCATTCGAGCACTTCTTCGAGCCGTTCGACCTGATCCTCGAACAGCCCGATAGTGCGCGGATGCCCAATCGAAACGCCGATGAAGGCGGTCACGTCCTTGCCCAACTGACGCGCGTCCACCGAGGCGTGATAACCCGTGATAACTCCGCCGTCCTCGAGCTTTTTCACGCGCTCGATGACCGACGGCGCCGAGAGTCCGACCTGCTCGCCGAGCTTGACCAGCGGAATGCGGCCGTGATCCTGGAGGATGGCGATAATCTGCAAATCTATGGCGTCGGGCTCGAAAGCCTCGTTACCTAACTTCATAAGGCAAACCTCGATCTGGGGCCGATAAAATAGCTGCCATCGCGAGGCGAGTCAAGGTTTTATAAGGCCAATCAACAAGAAAAAAGACGTTTAGATAGAATCTGATTGGTCAAATCCTGACACAATTAGGAAACAATGGCAATTTGCCTTAATTAGAGTCGGTTTGTAAGCATCGGAACCCCTTTTATTGTGGACGGGTGAGGTGACCTCCTTGGATTAATTCGCGCCAATCTCGCGTTACGGCCTTGATTTCTCGACCTGTTGCCAGAACGGCTTACATGGGCGCGGCTCAACTTGGATACGCTTCGCTGCCCATCTCGAGCGCATCGAGACCGCTCCATTCGATTTCGGCCGACACGCGATTGCCGATGATGCGCTCGACGATATGGAAAAAGACCCACGACAATCCAAATACCACCACGATGTTCACCACGACGCCAATGAACTGCGCGGCGAACTGGCCGATGTCGCCATAGAGCAGACCGCGCACCGGACCGGCGATGCCGTTCCAGCCGTCGCCATAAGTGCCGTCGGCGAACAGGCCGAGAGCGAGCGCGCCCCAGATGCCGCAGGCGCCGTGCACCGAAATCGCGCCGACCGGGTCGTCGAGGCGAAAGCGGCGCTCGATGACGAGGACGCTCGCGACCACGATGAGTCCCGCGATGACGCCGATCATCACCGCGGCGGCGGGCGAGACGAAGGCGCAAGGGGCGGTGATCGAAACGAGTCCGCCAAGTAGTCCGTTACAGGCCATCGCGACGTCGGGTTTGTGGTAGCGATGCCACAGGTAGAGCATCGCGGAGAGCGCACCGCCGGCCGACGCCAACATCGTATTGACGGCGATGATTCCGATGCGCGGGTCGGCCGCGGCGAGCGTCGATCCGGTGTTGAAGCCGAACCATCCGAAGGCCAGGATCAGCGTGCCCACCACGCCCATCGGGATGTTATGGCCGGGCAGCAGGCCGATCGCACCGTCGCGGCGAAACTTGCCGATGCGCGGGCCGAGCGCGATGACGCCGGCGAGCGCTGCGATACCGCCGGTCATGTGGACCACCGACGATCCGGCGAAATCGACGTCGCCGTGACCCAGGCCGAGGTTGAGGCCGAGTTGCGAGAGCCATCCGCCACCCCATACCCAGTTGCCGAAGAGCGGGTAGAGCAACATCGACATGAAGAGGCCGTAAATGGCGAAGGCGGAGAATTTCCAGCGCTCGGCGAGGGCGCCGGTCGGAATCGTCGCGGCGGTGTCCATGAAGACCAGCGCGAAGAGGAACATCGCGAGGCTGCCAGGATCGTGGCTGACGCTTACCAGCGCGAATTTCGCGCAGCCGATCAGGCCGTACTGATGGCCGCCGATCGCGACCGAGAGTTCGCGATGCGGAATCGCAAGTACCCCGAGCGAAGGCCAGTTGCTGACGCCGCCCATCATCAGCGCGTAGCCCACGCTCCAGAAGCCGAACAGCCCGATCGGGTAAATGACGAGGTTCATCGCCATCGTGTTGACGGCGTTTTTGGCGCGCGTGAAGCCGGTCTCTAACATCGCGAAGCCGGCCTGCATGAACATGACAAGGAAGCCGCACACCAGTACCCACGCGAGGTTGAGAGACTGCGAAAGCTGCTGCCACGCATGATTGACGGCGGCATCGCCAGCCCAGGCCTGCGTGCGCATAGCGACCAGCGCGAGCGCCGTGAGGAGGACCGCGGCGCTGCGCGGTGAAAGTCGCGGCCGATAACACGGCGACGGCGGGGCGAGACGGTTTCGCGCATTCATTTGGTTTGCCCCCGAAATGAGCGTTGCGGCGGATAGGACGCCGCCGGATAGCGGTTGGCCAGCCAGATCAGGAAAGCGAGCACGCCGGCGAGCGAGCCGAAGAACAGCGCCGTCCACAGGGCGCGGCGGATCTTCTGGCCGCGCTGGCTGCGCGGATGCAAGCGCGAGGCACGCCCGGTGATCGCCACCTCGTCGGGATGCTCGAGGTCGTGCAGCAGGTCGGCCGCACTGGCGTAGCGGTCGCGCGGTACGCGCTCGATCGCGTGCAGGATGATCTCCTCGAGGTGCGGGTCGAGATCGGGCTGGTAATGGGTGGGCGGCTGCGGGTCCTCGTTGGTCTTCGCCCGCATCATGTTGTAAACGTTGTCGCTCGCATATGGCAGGTTGCCGGTTAACATTTCGTAGAGAATAGTACCCAAAGCGTAGATATCGGTGCGCGCGTCGCCGCGCCGTCCGCTGACCTGCTCCGGCGCCATGTAGTCGGGCGTGCCGATGGTGGACGAAAGGCCCGACCACGTTAGGCGGCGCGCCTCTTCGTCCAGCGCGATCCCGAAGTCCATGATCTTGAGCAGGCCGGAGGCGGTGATCAGGATATTTTCCGGCTTCAGATCGCGATGCACAACGTGCTGCCCGTGCATGTAAACCAGCGCACCGCATATCTGGCGCGAGTAGTCGAGGGCACGCTCGACCGTGAAGGGCCGTTTGTCGCGCAGTTCGGCCCGCAGCGAGATGCCCTCGACGAACTCCATTGCGATGTACATGCGGCTTTTGCGCTCGGGCGTGAACACCTTGATGATGTTGGGGTGGTCGAGGCGCCGGACGACCTCTTCCTCGCGCTGGAAGCGGCCGTAAAAGACCACGTCGCTCTCGAACTGCGCGTACGGAATCTTGATCGCAACCGTATGGCCGTGGATACGATCGACGGCCTTGAAGATCGAGGCCATTCCGCTGCGGGCGATAAGCTCCGTCAGTTCGTATTGGTCGAGCTTGTCGCCAACGTTGACCTCGCGCATATAAGCCGGTGTGCCGAACTTGCGCCGGACGTTAACATCCGCCCGCGCGGCGAATCAATCGCGCAAGGGCGGCAGGCGCCGTGCCAAAGCGCGGCCCGATCGGACGCCGGCGAACTTGCCACACCGGCATCAATTGCTCCGCCCGAACATCGTGGCGATGCGCTCGCGCCATCCGCGCCGCACCGCCGCGTTCGGGCTTTCGATCAGCAGGGTGAAGACGGCGGCAGTGAGATTATCGGGAGTACCGCAGGCGTTCGCGCTCTCGATTAGGCGCCGGCATGCCGCGTCCGCATCGCAGTCGCGCACCAGCCGTTCGATTTCGGCGTCGGGCAGCACCGACCAGAGGCCGTCGCTGCATACAATCAACCGATCATTTTGCTGCAGCGCGGTCGTAATGCGATCGATCGAGGGAATCAGATCGTGTCCGATACTACGGCTGAGGGCCGAGCGGTCCGGATGAGTCCGCGCGCGATCGGCCGAGATCAAACCCATCCTCACGCGTTCGCCGACCACCGTATGGTCGCGCGTGAGCTGTTCGATCTTGCGATCACGCACCAGGTAGAGGCGGCAATCCCCGCAGTGCGAGCCATAGAGCATACCCTCGCCGAGACTCACCGCCACCGCGGTCACGGTGGTCGCCATCCGGCGCAATACAGGGACAGTCAATGCCCGGTTGTGAATCTCGATATTGGCCTGCTGCAGCGCGCGATGAAGCCGTTTGGCCGACCCGAGTGCCGCCGCGCTGGTGCGGAAGGTTTCCAGCGTGGTCTCGACTGCCATCGCACTGGCGATCTCGCCGCCCTCGTAGCCGCCCACCCCGTCAGCTACCAGGAAAACGACCATGCTGCCGTTTTCGACCAGATGGCCGCAGGAATCCTCGTTGCCTTCGCGCTGAGTGCCGACATGAGAGACCAGCGCGAGGTCGTAAGCCGGATTGCGCTCGGACGCGACTGGATTCGATGGTTCCATCGCCCGTCCTACGCCGGCCAGCGGTTACGCTCGCGGCTGTCGGCGAGCGGGGCGCTCGAAGTGCCGCTCGCATGAGCGGGGGCGGACCGACTGCGCGGGCCCGCTTCACGCCGGCACGTGAGGGCGATCGCGCAGGCGATGTCCGGCGCGTCGCCAACCGTCAATCGTGAGATACGTGATGTGCCGAAGAAGCAAAGCTCTCCATGATCTCGCGCTCGGCCGTCAACCAATCGGACAATTCGTCGCCGGTGGTGCCGTTGCGCGCGACAAAGACCTCGTAGGCTCGCAGCCGGATCATCTCGGCGCTCGGCGCCGCGGGTCCGTTGCCATTGGCGGCCGGCGACGCTGCGGCCGGCGCGGTTATCGGGGCGTCGCGGGTGGCGGGTTTGGCCTTGCTTTTTGCGGTTCGGACGCCCGCTGATTTCGGTTTTCTGGGCGCAGCCATCACAAATCCTCCTCGTGAAAAAAATATCGAGGGCGAATTTCGCAGAGCAATCCGCCAAATAAATTTCGCCATCGCAGCGGCCGCGATTCAAGTACATGATCCGCATTTAATCCCCAGGTAACGCGCCGTACGTCGCAATCCACGAAAATTTGGCGGGCGGGCCCGACTACCCGGACCCGCCGCGCCTCAACTGAACCTGAACGAAGCGCGCTCAGAAGGCGTAAACGGCCTCCGCCATGACCGTATCCTGCCCGTTATAAGTATGAGACGGGTTCGGGAAGTTCGGGCTGTTCGCCGGTGCGATGTCGCTGCCGAAAAACGGCGCCGCATTCGAGAAGTCGTGCCGATACTCAAGCCGCCCGAGCAACCCGGTCACCTCCGGGATCTTGTAGTTGATCGTCTCGGTAAATTCGCCGAGCGTCTGGCGCAGGCCGGTGCGCGCGCCCTCGCTATCGCGGAACCATTCACCGCGTGTCGCGAACTCAACATTGTCGGTCAAATCGTACACGATGTACCCAGCCGCCGCTGTCCAACTGACCGAGTTCGGGATGTTGACTGTCCCGTTAGGCCCAGCCGGATCGACCAACAAGCCGTTGCCATGCGACGAGTAAGCTGGCACAACGCTGACCGGCCCGCCCTCATCGGCATAGAGATACTCGCCGACGAGCTGTAGGCCCTTGATCGGCGTATGCCACGTAGCGATCGGATCGATCGCCCACCGCTGTGAGTTGCCGTGGTTGACCTGCTCCGGTCCGTAGATACCGTTCAGCACAAGTGAGGTGTTCGCGGTTGGGGTGAGCGTCAGCTCGCCCTCCACGCTCGCTCCGCTATTGTTGTCGGAAACGTCGTCCCAACCGTTGTTGACACCGAGTGTCATGCTGACGGCGCTATTGAAAGCGTACGTTCCGCGCAACCCCGTGTGAGTAAACGGAATGCCGAAGCCAAAGATGTAGCTATTCGAAATGTTGAAGTTCTGGTTTTGGTAGGTCGGGATCACCTCCTCGCCGAGCAGCGTCACGAAGCGGCCGAGTTGCAGGTTGATACCCTGCCCCCATGGGACGGTATAGGTCAGGTACGCCTGTGTGAGATCGAACTCATTGTTGCTGACCGCAGCCGGATTCAGGTTCGAATACCGGGTCGAACCGGCCAGCACGTTGGCGACTTGACCGAAGTTGAGGTCGGTGACGAAACCGACACCGCCATCGGAAACCCGCGCGATGTGCAAATTGAATTGCTGCAAGTCCCAGCCATTCGCGTTTACGTCGAACGTGCGCAATTGATTCGTCTTGCCGCCCGTCGAGACAGCGTTGATACCGCCTTTGCTGCCGCCGCTGGTGTTGGGATTATTGAAGTTATATTCGTAGTTGGCGCTAACCAGTCCATGGACCTGAATACCCAGGTTGGTCGCCAGATTCGTCCTGATGTCCTCGACGCTCTTGCCGAGCCCGCCTACCGTCTCGCCGATAGTCTGGGGCTTTTGGGCGGCCGGTGGCGGCGGTACCAACGCCTGCTGTGACTTGATCGTGGTAACTTCGCCTTTGAGTTCGTGAATCTCCTTTTGCAGTTCCTGAACCTCACTTTTGAGATCGCTGACCGATTCGCTCGAAGCATCCTGGGCCCATGCTGCCAGGGGTCCGCACGTCAGCAGCAATGCGAGTGCCCCCCACGCCGCCAGCTTCGATGTAAATCGACTCCCTACTGTTATCCTCATTTCCGCTTGTCCTCCCCGGCGGCCAACTACTGCCGCCTCCGGTTCCTGTTGATGCAAATGTCTGCCGTTGACTGGTAAGACTCCCCCTCCGGGTAGCAGGAGACGCTCCCATCTAATCAAGATTCGTGCCTCTGGATTGTCAGCCAATTAGCCCTTAATTTGTCCTATGAGGCCGGCGGCAAGCCCATCCGCGCGGCAGATGCCGATTCATTACGCAGTGCGACTTGCATTGCGGCGGTTTTCTCAGTTGCACGAGTCATGGGACGTTCTCGTCGATGCGGGCGTCCGAAAGCCTCCGCGGGCCTGACCTCGATGTGCGGTGGCCGAACCGGTGTTCACGCCTCAAGGGCGACCAAAAAAATCGGGGAGGACCGGCGCTCCGATCCTCCCCGCATAACCTCGAAACCATGCCTCGAACCGGTCAGGCCGGCTTCGCGATCAGCACCGTATCCTTGCCCTTGCGCTTGGAGTTGCGTGTGAAATAGATCGCGCCGTAGATACCCCACACCACCGACAGCACCACCGCGATGATCGGCTCCTTCCAGCTTCCGATGCCTTCCAGCGGGCCGATCACATAGAACGCCAGGCACGAGAAGTTGGCGATCGCGCCAAACACCGGAATGACCATGTGCTTGATGCCGTGGAACTCGTTGCGCTCCTTGAAGGCAACGATGCACACGATGTTGGTGAGCCCGTATAGTACGAAGGTGCCGAAGTTCGAGAGCAGCGTGACCGTTAGCAGTCCATTCGGCAGTGACGCCATCGTCGCGTTCGAGCCGAGACCGAACGTGTACCAGATGTTGTGCGGCAGCGTCTTCATCACATCGTCGGTAGGCGCCGAACCGCCGGTGAAAAAGGCCAACGCCGCGATCGCACCCAGTACCGCCGAAATATGTGCGAGAGTCCAAATCGCGCGATGGGGCGTCAGCTTCTCGCCATGCAGCAAGCCGAAATGCTCCGGCACTTCCTCATCGCGACCCATCGCATAGGTGACGCGAGCGCCCGTATTTATACAGCTCAGCGTCGTGCCGATGAGCGCGAGGAACACCGTGAAGGCCTCGATCAGCATGAAGGCCTCGCCGTGTCCGCCGAGCAGCGCGTCACCGATCAGGGTCATCATGTCGCCGATCGGCGCCGCTGATCCGCTCGCCGCCTTCAGGCTGTACGCACTGCTCAGGAAGTAGTTCGCGGCAAAGTACTCGAACATGTAGCAGATGAGTCCCTGGATCGTCAGCGAAAGCAGAACCGCACGCGGAATGTCGCGCTTGGGGTTTCTCGACTCCTCGCCCATCGCGGTCACCGACTCGAATCCAACCAGCAGCAGGATCGCGATCGTCGCCTGCAGCATCGTGTACGAGAATGCATGCGGGGCAATCACCGAGAGCGCGTTGGGATGCGCCGGGTTGTCGCCCGAAAGCGCGTAATGCAGGGTCTGCGAGACCACGTTGCCGTTGGCGTCGAAGCCGAGCCCGGTCGAGCCCTCGGGATGTCCGACCCGGTAGGCGATCGCCAGCGCCCCGAAGAAAATCAGCGCCGTGATCTGAATCGCGTTAATCGCGATGTTTACGTTGGTCGAGCCGTTAACGCCGCGAAACGCTATATAAGAGACCGCGTACGAGAAGACGATCGCGATAAAGGCCATGAAGACCGGCCCCGGAATCGTGCTGTTCATCACGCTCGGAAACAGATTGCCGACGATGTAGCCGACCAGCACGCCCATCGTCGTGACCATCACCGCGGGATAAATCCAGTAGTACAGATGTGAGGCCCAGCCGATCACGAACTTCGCGATACGCGCGAAACGGTAGGCTTTCGTCGTATTCAGGAACGCCTGCTCGGCGAACAGATAGGAACTGCCGGCGCCGGGATAGAGCTTCGCAAGTTCCGAATACGAGATTGCGGTCGCATAGGCCAATGCCAGCGCCACCAGGATTCCGAACCACATCGCCAGCCCCGACGGCATCACATAGCCCGCCTGGATGACAAACGTGATCCATAAAAATGCTCCTGGAGCGATCAGCGCCATCGCATTGACCGTGACTCCAGTCAGCCCAAGTGTTGCCTGCATCTTGGGTGCTTCGGGTGTAGCAGCCATCATTCCTCCTTAAAGGTCGATCCGCTTTGCGGATGTCAGATATGTCCCCGAGCAAAGGACAGACGAGCAAAAGCGGGTTGGAGCAAGACGAATGCCAACGAAAGCCGTAGAAAACGATACTACTATCGATGGGCTCGCAAAGTCGGATGCCCACATTGCGGGCAATTGCACATTGCAGGGTCAGCGGCGCAAGCGGGATTTCAACTCGCCAACCTTAGCGGTCAAAATAAATCGCGGGATTTTAACGAAAGGTTTTGCTTCGATCGGAAAGCTACTTACCACCAACAGGTTGGAACTGAGTTTGCGCTGTACGGAATGTCAACGCGCGCAAACTATTCCGCGTCGTCTTCAATCAGCGCCGCGCGCGACCGCTGCACTCCCACCGCGACCATCAGCAAGGGACTTTTGCCTTCGGCGTGCGGCGCGAAGAATTTAGTCGTGTCATCATCGTAAAAGGTCAGCCCGGTGGCGCCGCGGCCGAGCGAATAGGCGGCGAGATAGGCGCGTCCACCGAGGATTCCAGCCTCCAGATGCGCGTCGCGATAGCCACGGTTTCCCAACGCGTCGAGCACGCGATCGAGATCCGTCATATAGCAGATGAGTGCGCTGCAATCGGCGCCCAGCGTCTGCTCCAGGCAAAGGTAGCCCGCCTCACCGCGAAATTCGCCGCACTTGATCACCTCGAAGCTCCCCGTCTCGCGGCGATAATAGTAGGCGCCCGATGCAATACCATCGACGGCGTTTATGATGAGATAAGGCTCGACCGTCGGTGGGAAGTCGGTCTGCAAGGGCGCTCGCGAAGTCGCCATGATCGTCGCGAGTTCCTCGGCTGCGATCGGCTCGCGAGCGAAGGCACGCGCCGATCCGCGCCGCAGCACCGTCTCGCCCAGCCCCAACGCGTCGGCCTCCGGCAGCACTGCCGGGGTGATCGACTCGATCGCCGCGGGTGCCGGCCGCGCTTCGAGCGAAGCCGCGGCTACCGCGCGCACTTCCTCGATCGTTTCGAGGCGTGACGCGCGATGTATCTTCGCCAAATCTTCGTAGGATTTCTCGTGAGTCGATAACGGCACCGTGTCGAGCTTGAGCGGCGCGGGCGACGCCGCCGATTGCGCGTCTGAAATCGTGACCGACGCAGGCGCGCGCCGTCCAATCGCGACCAGGCAGACCACCCCCTCGCGTTCGGCGTCGGCATCGATCAAACGCTCGACCGGCGCATCCTCGAAGGCCGTCACGATTTCCACGGCGAGCCGCTCGGCGTTCGCGGCCGCCGTCAGGTTCGCGAGCATCGTGCCCGCATCCCAGAAACAATAGCGATAGGCACGCGCCCGATATTTCCAGGTGCTGCGCCAGAAAATCGCCGACAGCATCACGACTGCCCGCGCCTCAATCACCGCCGGACGCTTCGCCGCGGCCAGCGCCAGGTACTCGCGCCAGTCGCCGCGCCGGAGCCCCCGCAACTTCAGGTCGGCGGGCGAAAAGTGATACAGCCCCGGCTCGGCGCCTTCGACCTCGCTCGCCGCAAGATAAACTTCAATCGGATAGAGCGCACCCGCCGACGCTGCCGCTCGAAAATGATAATCCTCGCCGCCCACCGTCTTGCTGCGAGTCAGACCGGCTGTGCAAAAGAGGATTCGCGTCAGCGTTTCCAGGTTGAGCGGTTCATCGGTGGCGTCGAGCCGCGCCGGGGCCGCCCCGATCGCGGCCGTCGCCGGCATCGCCGACAAGTCCAGTTCGCGCGGCAACGCGATTGCACCCGCTGCCGGATAGATCTTGTACGTGAGCGGACGGTTGTCCCAATCGAGCGCATGCGGATTGCTCCGCACGTTGGTGTACGAATGCTTGGTGATTTCGTGGTAGCGCCGCGTCGCCTCGCGATCGTTGTTGCCCATTTGCGCTGCCGCTCCTTCGACGATATCTCGCGTGCGCCATCATCATATCATCCGAGCGTCGTTCCGGCGGATTTAGCCGCATTCGCGCGCACGCGATTGCGGGGTTGGCCGCGCCCGCCCGGCCCATGCTATACGCCGATACGGTGCCGCAACGCCGAATCGATGCGGGCGGCGAGACTACGCGCGCCCGCGATCGGCAATACGCCGGCGACGCCAACTCCGCCACCGAAGGCTCGAAGCGCCACCCAGGAGAGTGCATTCAATGGCAGCACGCTTGACCGTTCAGGAAGTCAAAGGGCTTTACGAAAAAATCAGCAACTGGGGGCGCTGGGGCGCCGAGGACGAGCGCGGGGCGCTCAACTTCATCACGGCCGAAAAACGGGCGCGCGCAGCCAAGCTCGCGCAGACCGGTGACATCGTCTCGCTGGCGTTGCCGCTCTCGACCAAAACCACCCCCGACAATCCGCAGCCGGTGCAACACATGATGTTGCACGCGGGGCCCCCCGGAGTCGCCTCGCTCGACTACTTCGGCATGGCGCCCCACGGGATGGCCTTTACCCATCTCGACGCGCTCTGCCACGTCTTCTACCAGGGCCGCATGTACAACGGCTTCAGCGATCGCGAGGTCGGCCGCTTCGGCGCGCGCAAATGCGCCATCGATGTCACCCGCGACGGCGTGATGAGCCGCGGCGTCCTGCTCGACATTCCCAAGGCCAAGAAAGTCGAATGGCTCGATCCGGGCGACGAGATTTTTCCCGAAGACCTCGACGCGGCCGAAAAGCTCGGCAAGCTCCGCGTCGAAGAGGGCGACATACTATTGCTGCGCACCGGCCGTCATCAGCGCCGCAAGGTCAAAGGCGCGTGGGACCCGCGGCGTGAGGGACTGCCCGGACTCGACGCCTCGTGCCTCGCCTGGATTCACGAACGCCGCGTGGCGGTCATCGGATGCGACGCGGTCAGCGACATCGCGCCAAGTCCGTACGGCGCCGAACTCGGATTGCCTATTCACATCGGCACCCTCGTGATGATGGGCATTCACCTGGTTGACAATGCCGACTTCGACGCGCTCGCGGAAACCTGCGCGCGGCTCGGGCGTTACGAATTTCTCTTCACCATGGCGCCGCTGATTCTCGAGCACGCGACCGCCTCGCCGGTAAACCCGCTCGCGCTGTTCTAGTTTTGCGGATACCGCACGCCGCCGCCATCTGACTATTCGGAGATAATCCAATGAAGAGTGAAGCAATGGTAATCGACGCCGACGGTCATATCCTCGAACCGCCTGACCTCTGGGAGAAATACCTCGAATCGAAGTATCGCGATCAGGCTATTCGCATTCGCGTCGGCGCGGACGGATATGAGTATCTGGAAGTCGCGGGTAACCGCGCCAAAATGACGCGCCAGGGACAGCTCGGCACGCTCGGTGGAATGGGCAAAATGGTCGATGAGGCGCGCCGCCGTCGCGAAAAGTTTATCGACGCCGGACGCGCGTCGGAACTGCGCTACGAAAAGCCCAAGCCCGAGGAGACTTACTTGAAGGGCGCCGCCTTCGGCACCATGGACATGAAGGAGCGCCTGCAACTGCTCGACAAGGAGGAGATGGCCAAGTCGATCCTCTACCCAACCATCGGGCTGCTGTGGGAATGCGAGACCAACGACGCCGCACTCTCGGCCGCCTATTGCACTGCGTATAACCGCTGGATCGCGGACTTCTGCCGCGACTCCGGCGGACGCCTGGTGCCGGTCGCGCACCTCTCGCTCGGCGATCCCGCAGCCGCGGCGCGCGAACTCGAGCGCGCGGTCAAGGACGGATGCAAGGGTGCGTTTGTCGCGCCATTCACTATCTCACAACGCCCCCATGCCGATACGGCGCACGATCGCATCTTCGCGATCGCGCAGGACGCGGGCATCCCGTTCGCGATCCATCCAACGCTCGAACCGCCCGCGCTCGGCGTGCATCATCGGTACGAAGGTTTCTCCTGGGCCGCCTGGTACTACGACCTGTTCGCGGCGCAGGGTGTGCAGCACGCCTTCGCGACTTTCTTTCAGCTCGGTGCGTTCGATCGCTTTCCCAAGCTCAAGGTCGTGGTGCTGGAGTCGGGTGCCGGCTGGATTGGCTATTTCCTCGATCGCGCCGATGCCATCTTCGGCGGCACCACTATCGCGCAAACCGTGCGCTTGAAGGAAAAGCCGTCATACTACTTCAAACGAAGCTGTTTCATTTCGGCGGACCCCGACGAACGCACTATTGCGGGCATGATGCAGCATGTCGGCGAGAACAAGTTTTTCTGGGCAAGTGACTATCCGCATCCCGACCATCCGGGGAACTACCTCGAGGAACTGGCCGAACTGGTCAAGCCGATGGCGGACTCGGGACGGCGCGGTATCCTCGGCGAAAACGTCGCCCGCGCCTACAACCTGATCTGACTACTAATCTCACTACTTCGATCGCACCTGAAATAAAGGGGCCAGGCATTACCGCCTGGCCCCTTTATTTCCACCGCCCCACGTGGCTATCTTTCAGGCGGCCCTCCGCGCCATGATTTGTGCCACAGCCTCGGGCTTCAGATTCTTGCGCGC
>Ga0068855_100006855_pt1 | contig 13819 bp, 7 predicted proteins | sample KBSCornC52_FD_66592 | JGI IMG/M metagenome (GOLD analysis project Ga0068855, IMG submission 66592) | Corn rhizosphere microbial communities from Kellogg Biological Station, Michigan, USA - KBS Corn C5-2 | ecosystem: Host-associated > Plants > Roots > Rhizosphere > Soil ... | reverse complement strand
TGGGCGACGTTCGGGATATCGGCGCGGAAAACATCTTCGAACCAGGCGATGTTCTTCATCCCTCGCTTCCGCGACGCCGGCAACACAGATGCGAAGACGTCGAAGTTGCCCAGATCGGGCGCGCGAAGATTTTTCAGGGGAGTATTGGCGTAGTATTTGTCGTGAATTGATGCGTAGCTGCCGCCGTGGAAGGTGTCGGAATCATACTGCTGTTTACCGTGATCGGGAAGAGGCTGCCCCGGTACTTGCCTGCCGGCAATGCCGCGTCCGTAGGTAAACGCGGCGATGAACAGCGTGTTGACTCCTCCCTTCGACTGAAGAATGTCCAGCACCGGCTCGACGCCTTCATCGACGAACGACACCGCGCCAATCTGGATACCGATCATGCGGTTCTTTTTGCCGGACTGAGCAGCCGCCTGAGAAGCGGCGAGAAGGCTTGCTGAGGCGGCGAGAAAGTCACGCCGGGTTTTATGAGACATGTGCAGTTACCTTATTGCTTGTGAGTGATGAAATAACATTGAACATAGCCGCGCGCCGTCAGAAACTCAACCTGGCGTTGAACTGCACGACCCGCGCTCCCATCGTGCTTAGGAGTTGTCCGAAGAACGGGTCGTTAATGCTGGTCCGGAGCCCTGAAAGATTGGTGTGATTCAGGGCGTTGAACATGTCGGCCCGGATCTGAAGGCTGACATTTTCGCGAATCGCAAAGTTCTTTCCGAGGCTGAAATTCAAATTCCAGAGTCCCGGCGCCCTTACCGCTCCGGGACCGAAGTTTCCAGGGCGAACAGGCGCTCCCGAAGCGCTGACTACCGGTATCTTCAGGAAGGCTGCGGGATTCAAATACTGCAGCGTCTGCTGGTAATTCCCGAGCACAGCCTGCCCACCTATGTAGTCGGCGCGCTGGTTCGAAGTCGACGAGCTTTCGGTGACGATAATCGGCAGACCCGTCTGTGCGCTAAATATCCCGGTAGCTTGCCAGCCTCCGAGGAAGCCCCGAACCAGGGCGCCCCGATGGGCAAATGCAGGCAGGGCATAGACCCAGTCGCCGCTGAAGTAATGCGTCAAATCGGACGCCGTTGGACCGCGGTCCGCGGCGAGATTAAAGAAGTCCTGGTTCCGGCTGCTGTTTTCGCCATCGTAATAGGCGCCGGTGTCTCCGCCACCGTTACTCAGCGCTTTGGACCATGTGTAGTTCAAGTCGAAGCTGAAGCCGGAGCTGAATCGCTTCTTGAAAGAGTTCTGCCACCCGTGATAGGTAACGCTCTGTGAATTGTCAACGTAGTACGGCTGCCCCAGGTTGGGGTTCGGTCTTAAGCCGGTGAGGCGATTGACGGCATTCGCGGGACGGAACATCGGGAACTTCACGCCGCGCATCCCCACGTATGCAGTCTCAAAAACCATGGTCGAAGTGATCTGCCGCTGGACATCCAGCGTGTATTGCATGGTATACGGATTCTGAAAGCTGGGACTATAAATCCCCGCCACATTGACGATCGAGCTGTTCTGCGCGAGTTGCTGCGTATACTTGAACAGGTTGTCGTTGAAATCGGGATATTTGATTCCGAATTGCTGGATGTCAGACGCCGTAAACGTGGCGCGATACGGAACATTCGGGGCGCTCGACACCAGATTCCAGAAGTCTTCCGGCACGATATTGCTGTACATCATGCCAAACCCGGCGCGGACCGCCGTTTTGCCCTTGCCATCGGGGTTCCACGCAAAGCCAACCCGCGGCCCGAAGTTATTTCCGTCATTCGGATAAGGATTGTCACGAGGGCGGTAAGGCCCTACGTTATAGGTTCCGTCCATAGCGAGATAGCTCGGATTGTACAGTCCTGCCTGAGGCGTACCATCCTCACCCCTGGCCACGAAGTTGGAGTAAAAGTCGTATCGCAGACCGAGATTCAGCGTCAGCGTCGGAGTGATCTTCCAATCATCCTGCGCAAAAAGACCCCACTCATACATTCTTCCGCTATATATGCCGGAACCGAGCGTTGCCGTAACCTGGCTGGGCTGATTGTTCAGCATCGCCTGGAAGCTCGCATACCGGAAGTCCGGTATCTGGGGATTGTTACGGGTGCCTGTTGAACGATGGTAATCGACGCCGAATTTGAGCGAGTGACGCCCGACGTTGCGGGCGTACTTCTCTGAAAGCTGCCATAGCGGGCCGCCTGAGTGGTTGATTTCGCCACTCGGCCCGCTCCAGCCGAGGTTGGTTTGGAGGTCAGGCAGGCGGCGGCCGAAGGCAATACCTTCGGTTGACTGATTAGGGTCAGTCAGGTTGAAAAACTGATCCAGACGGTCCTGAATCGTCCTGTTATAGCCAAATCGCGTCTCAGAGCTCCAGGCGCTTCCACCTGTAACATAGCTCACGGAGCCTCGATTGAGACTGTTTACGTAAGTACGGGCATCCTGGATGTAATAGCGCGGTATCAGCCAGTAGGGATTTCCGCGATTGTAAGTCACCGTGAGACGGCTGTTATTTGTAACAACTACATCGCCTCGGACATCGTAGTGATTATCCGAGTGAAGCTCCTGTTTGGTTGCGGAAAAATCTCCCACCATCGCATCCGAGGCATTGGGAGAGTTGGGTAAAGGAAAGGACTGCAATGCCAATTGATAGGCAGGCACGGCCTGCAAGAGCTGCTGGCGGGCTAACTGGGTGGGCACGTTTCCTTCCACGAACGTGGACGCGGATTCGCGATAGCCTTCGTAGTCGCCGAAGATGAATACGCGATTCTTCACGATTGGACCGCCAAGCGAGCCGCCAAACTGATTGAAGGTGAGGCGGGGCTTGGTCGCAACACGCTGAAACCGGGCATTGGCGGCGCTATCCTGATGATTTTCGAAAAGCGTGCCATGCCATGAGTTCGTACCGGACTTCGAAACGAGGTTTACCTGGCCGCCAAGAGCATCTTCGTACTCCGCGGGAATGGCGCCTTTCACGGCGCTGGTCTCCTCAATTCCCTCGACGCTCATTACATCCACCAGGTTTCCTCCCTGATAGGTTCCGGGATTATTGCTGCCTGAGTTTCCGCTCGCGTTTGTGCCATCGAGTGAGTAGACAGTGCCGTTGCGCCCGACGCCGTTCATGTTGACGCCGGTTCCGTTGTTCCCCTGACTGGCGACAACGCCCGCATTGATTTTCAGCAGACCAGAGAAATTGCGGTTTTGAAGAGGAAGCTCTCGCGCGTCAGTAAGGCTGTAATTATGTACCTGCTGAGCGGATACGGTGTTCACAAGGGGCGCAGCGCCTTCCACGGTAACGGATTCGTTGGCTTGTCCGACTTCCAGCTTGAACGTCTGCCGCGCTTCCTGCCCGGCCGTCAGAACGATTCCCGTCGTTACCAGGGATTTGAAACCCGGCGCATCGATCTTCAGAGTATAAGTGCCACCGGGAACGAAGGTGAATGCAACATCGCCGGTTGGGCTCGCCACCTTGTTCAAGGTTGCCTGCGTATTCTGGTCCGTCAGACTTACATTTGCGCCGGGAACGACCGCGCCGGAGCTATCGATAACCGTCACGTAAAATGTGGCGGAATTAGCCTGTGGCCATGCCGGTCTGGCGAGAACGGCCAACATGAACATGATGGCCAGGCTCACCGGAGCCATTCGCATGAGCCGCTGTGCGACTGAGTCGTTTGCTGTCATAAGATCCCCGTTCCGGCTGAGCAGGCGCAGACAACCGCCTGGGCAATCGCGCTGCTCACGCCATGCCGTTATTAGCCTGCGGTTATAGTAAGTAACGCAGGTAAAGAATGATTGCAGACTATACTACACCTCCCGGATCTCAATGCAAACAATCGCGCATCGCATATGCGGGAATCTTTACAGTTTTAGCGAGACCTGCTGAATAACCTGAGCTCGATCTGCAGCTCTCCAATTACCGCGTTATAACTCGGCGCGGCCGCGTGCAAGGACTTGAGCGCCTGTTGTCCGGATGAACCAGCATCGTTCTGGAATCTGTCGCAAATGTGACTGGGCAGATTGGAATGAAATGCAATTCGTAATGGGTTCAGATGATCCGGATTGAAGCAGAATACCTGCCCTGCTAATGAACTGTTCTGCCTCGGGTCGCCTGAACAATGCGCCGTGCTCTCGCCCGGTGTGCGTAGTCTTGGCCTGGCATCGGGCGCGTGGCCGGCCTCGGCGGCGATCACGCAAAGCGCATCAGGCGCGCTTTCAGCGCCTTTGTTTTCAATACGTCCCACTCTTTACAATACTTTCGTTCTGTTGCGGTTCGAGGTCGAGTGCATTTTTTGTACTTGCGCTTATGGTGTTTCGCGCGATATCGTGACTACCGTGTCGCTTTGAGCGGATTGTGCGCCGAAGTCTCGTCCAACGGCAAACCGGCTCTCGTACATTCTCTGGACACATGCCCGGCGGGATGAGCGCGCGCGAGCGGTGTTCCTCGAATCCGCTGCGGGCTGAGTTGTCAGGAGGGTGACGGCTTGTTCTCAGGAGACGACGATGTCGAAGTCAACGAACAGTTTCGCTTCCCTCTATCCAGCCACCGGCCCAGCCGGTAACGTCTCTCCAGTTAGTCGTCGCGATGCGCTCAGGCTTGGCGCACTGCTGATAAGTCCGGTGTCTGCCGCGTGGCCCGCGGAACCTGCCGCGAGGCGCAAGCGGGTGATCGTTGCCGGCGGCGGTCTGGCCGGTCTGGTCTGCGCGTATGAACTGCACAAACGGGGACATGAGGTAGTAGTCGTGGAAGCCTCGAACCGCACCGGAGGCCACGTCAGGACGCGTCGTGAGGGGCTGGATGATGGCCTCTACGCTGATCAGGGCGCCGAGCACTTCACAAAACCGGGATACGACCTTTGCTGGAACTACTTCAAGGAACTCGATCTTCCGATCCTTGACTATCCGCATCGCGAGAAGATCCTGCGCGTTGTCGACGGCCGCATGGTGACCCAGGAAGAGGCGGCGGCGATTAATAGGGAAAAGCTGAAGACGGCGGCATTCAACCAGCGCGAGCGCGAGTACCTGAAACAGCATCCAAACACGACGAGCCTTTCAGGACTATATCTGGATCGTTACATCGATAAGATCACCGATGAATACCAGCCCTTCGGTGTGGGCCTTGACGACCTCGACGCACTGTCGCTCACAGACCTGCTGAAACGCGACGGAGCGTCAGAGGCAACGGTCCAGCGGCTGGGCTCGGGCAATTCCGCTCTGCATTCAATCTGGAAAATGGCGATTCTGAAACGCCGCGGCATCGGTTCGGACCCAACACAATTGTTCCGCATCAAAGGAGGCAACCAGGGCCTGCCGGACGCGCTGGCGCACCGGCTCGGAGACCGTATCCGGTTAAACAGCCCAATCAAATCGATTCGTCACGATGATAAGGGCGTTTCCGTGCTCTGCAGCGGGCCGAGCGGAGAGGAGACGATCAAAGGCGATTACCTTGTCTGCTGCATGAACGCAATCGTTCTTCGGCAATTGCGCGTGGAGCCGGTGTGGCCTGAAGCCAAACGGTATGCAATCGCCAATATTCCGTACACGGTGGAGACGCGCCTCATCTTCCAATCCGCAACGAAGTTCTGGAAGAAAGATGGCTACACGGGCAACATGAGCTTTGGCAGTCCGGTAGGCGATATGTGGCCGATGGCTGAAGATGTTCCCACCCGGCGCGGTCTGTTGATCGGAACAAGCCCGGCCAGCATGACGACAAAGATCGCTGAGGCCACGTTCCGCAAATATTATCCGGGCAAGTCCGCGGACATCGAACGCACAATGGCGCTCGACTGGTCGCGCGATCCATGGGCAATGGCATGTGAAGCGCGGACTTACAAGCCCGGCGAGTTGCGTAAGATATGGCCGGCTGTAATCCAGCCGGTCGGACGCGTGTACTTCGCCGGCGCTTATTGCGATAACAACAGCTGGGGCATGGAGGCAGCGAGTCGCTCGGCATTCCGGGTCGCGCGGGCGATTCACGAAGCGTAATGTTCCCGAGAGCGGATCGCACTCGCAGCCTCGACGAACGCCGCTCATGTTGTCTGCAGGGCGCTGCGGATCCGCCTCATCCAGTTGGGCCCGAAGATTGTCCATCGATGAATAGTCGGTCAGTTCCGCATTGCAAACGCCCTCGTCTCAGGAGAGAAACGCATGTCAGGAAAAGTTACTCGCAGAGATTTCTTCTCGCGGGCGGGCTCGCTGGCCGGGGCCGGAGCCATCGCGGTCTCGGTATCTGAGCGACGGGTCAGGGCCGCCACCAGCAAGGGCCCGCACGATTTCGTGATCGTGGAGGGTCATCGCGACATGTGGGAATTGAGCGCGCGCACCCGCCTGCCGGGCGCTGACAACCACACCCCCATCACCAGCCATCTGCTGCCCCGGTTAGTGGATGCTGGCATCACCGTGTGCATCGCGCCGGCGGCAGGCGGCGATTCTCTCGAAGAGCGCGACGGTACCGATGAACTCCTGGAGGGTAGCCTGCGCGTGCTCGATCTGTACCTTACAGAAATCGAACGCTCCAATGGCGTTGCGTCGATTCTCCGGACAAAGGCCGATATTCCCACCGGACCGACGCCGGGTAAGGTGAAGTTCTTCATCGATATGGAAGGCACAGGGGCTATCCAGTCGAACATGCCCGAACCAATGTTTCCGGCCGAGCGCAGTCTGGCTCTCGTGCGCCAGTTCTTCCGGCTCGGAGTCCGCGGCATGCAGTTGACGCATAACGGCCGGAATCAGGTGGGTGATGGCCGCGGCATAGATGTGAAGGGCAGCCGCCTCACTCCTTTTGGCGTCGCCGTAGTGCAGGAAATGAACCGGCTGGGGATGATGGTCGGGGTTTCCCATCTTTCTACCAACGGATTGATTCATGCGGCCGAGATCTCGAAAACGCCGCTGGTGTCCACGCATCAGAACCTCGTAACCTACACCAAAAGCAATCCGCAGGTGGAGATCACCCCGGAAGAAGCGAAGATCATCGCTAAAACGGGCGGTATCGTCGGCATCCGCTATCACTCGAACACGCTCACTCCGTATACGAAGCTGGCGCAGGAGGTGGAGGATCTGTGCAAACTGATTGGACCGGAGCACGTGGGAGTAGGCTGGCTGGGGCACGATAAAGCGAATCCCGGCCCTCACGATGTCGAGGGCCACATCACGCAGAAGTACGCCGGCGTCGAGACGCAGACCATTTACGAACACTACGGCAACTTCATCAAGGCGCTTTCGGAACGTGGACTTGCCGACGAGCAAATCGGGATGGTTTTGGGAGGCAATTATCTGCGGGTGTGGCGGCAGATTCTTCCCGAAGCCTGATCAGCCATGGCGGGTGCAGCCTGCAGGCAAAATCCACTGGGCGAAATCCATTCAGCAAAATCCATCGAGTAAGATATTCTGCTCTGCACAATGACTGAACGTTCAGGCGCCTCGGCGGCGACATTCCTTTTACCATCGTTGGAGGAAATCAAAGCCGCCGCGGAGATCGTATACAGGGCGATCGCGCCGACGCCGCAGATCAACTGGCCGCTGCTGTCCGCGCGAATCGGCGCGGATGTCTGGGTAAAGCACGAGAATCATTCTCCTCTGGGCGCGTTCAAAGTACGCGGCGGACTTGTTTATATGGAGAGTCTGCGCCGCCGTCAGCCGGCGCTGCGTGGAGTAATCGCCGCCACGCGTGGCAATCATGGCCAGAGCGTCGCTTTTGCGGCAAAACGTGCGGGTCTGCGGTCCGTCATCGTGGTTCCACACGGTAACAGCGCGGAGAAGAATGCCGCGATGCGAGCGCTTGGCGCTGATCTCGTCGAGTTTGGCGATGATTTCCAGGAGGCGTACGAGCACGCTGCGTCTTTGGCAAATAAGCAGCAACTGCATCTCGTTCCCTCATTCGATTCCCTGCTGGTTAGCGGTGTCGCAAGCTACGCGCTCGAACTCTTTCGCTCTGTATCCGATCTCGACGCTGTATATGTTCCAATCGGACTCGGCTCCGGAATCTGCGGATGCATCGCCGTACGTGATGCGCTCGGATTGAAGACGGAAATCATCGGCGTGGTTGCCGCAAGCGCTCCCACGTATCTGCTTTCGCTCGCAGCGGGCTCGGTTATACCGGCGCCGGTCCAGCCCACCATTGCGGATGGAATGGCCTGCCGCACCGCGGATTCTCTCGCGGTTCGGGCGATCTCCGCTGGCGCAAGCCGCATTATGGCGGTGGAGGAGTCGGATATACGCGAGGCGATGCGATGCCTGTTTTCGGATACTCACAATACTGCCGAAGGCGCAGGCGCCGCGGCGCTCGCCGGACTTTTCAAGGATGCTGGACAGATGCGCGGAAAAAGCGTTGCCGTGGTCCTCAGTGGCGGAAACGTGGACAGCCAAACTTTTGGAGAAGTGTTGTTGGAGAAGTGATCAGAGCCGGTGATATGCGAATGCCGTGTGGCCTCCTGCACGTACAATTCAGAGAATGGCTCGGGTCACTCCGTTTACTCCAAAAACCCGGAACAGAGGAAGGTCGGCATTGTGAGATCCATATATGAGCAGAGGCTGATAAGGGTTGCGGGCATCCTCGTAGTGGTAGCCGCTTTCGCCTGGGCGCAGGGGCGCAATCGGGCGGCTCGATCCGCTGAGCCTGCCTCGCCGTTAACCGGCCTTTTACGCACCCTGCTCGCCTCCGTCAACCCGGACCAGGCAATGAAGGATGTTCGCACCCTGTGGGAGAACGACCGTTGGTTCACTTTTCCCAAATTCGAGCAGACCGCAAAGAATGTCGAAGCGATGCTTCGGCGCGCAGGTCTGGAAGACATCGAGGTCGGTTATCCGCCCGCGGATGGCGTCACGCAGGTCGGTTTCTGGACCGAACCTCTGGCCTGGGACGTGCATACCGGAACGCTTGAAATCCTGGACGATTCAGTGCCCGCTTCCGAGCGCATGCTGGCCGACTATCAGAAGGTTCCCGCATCGCTGTGCATGTGGAGCGGCCCGACGCCGCCCGGCGGAGTGACCACGGAGATAGTGCTTCCTCCGCGCGATCTGAAAGGCGCGAACCTGAAAGGCAAACTCGTGCTGGGAAGACGCGCCAATAAAGTCGCGTTTGCCCGCGCAGGCGCTCTTGGCCTCGTCTCGGATGCTACTGAAAACCCGTCGCTGGTCGATGAACGCGGCTGGGTGAATTCGTTTGGCGACAACGGCTGGAGCTTCACCAAAGGCAGCGCGCCATTGGTCTGCTTCTCGATTACGCCCAACGGCTCGAAGTTGCTGCGAACCCTGCTGCAGAAGGGGCCGGTCAAAGTGCGGGCGAATGTGGACAGCCACTATTACGCCGGCGTGTATCCCTACGTGACCGGCGTGATTCGCGGGACCGATGGCGCCAATGCCGAGGAAGTGCTCTCGCTCGGACATCTTTACGAGCAGGGCGCTGGCGACAACTCCACTGGCGTCGCCTCTATTATCGGCGCGGCCGAAACCTTGAACCGCCTCATCCGGGAGGGCAAACTGCCTCGCCAGCGGCGAAACATCCGGGTCCTCGGCATGGGTGAATGCTACGGCACCTTATATTACCTGGAACACCATCGCGATCGCATGCGGCGCACCATCGCCGGAATGTGCATCGACTCGCCCGCCGGTCTGCAGAATCTCTCGGGCACTGAGCATACGTGGGTACTCAATCCTCACTCCGACAGTTCCTTTGTTGATGCATTCATCACGCGCATTGCGGCCGACTACTATCCCATGGTGGGGCGCTCGTGGGGCTGGTCGGAGCATCGCAGCGGAACGGATAATTACCTGGGCGATTCCACAATCGGAATTCCGACCGTGCTGCCGCGCGGTGGCTATGGCGTGCTGGCTCATCACAACAGCGCCGACCGGCTGGAAGGCGTGGATCCGAAATCCCTGCGCGATCTGATGGTGATGAACGCGGCCTATACTTATTTCCTGGCCTCGGCCGGCCCGGCGGAACGGCGCTGGCTGGCGCAGGTTGCGCTGGCGCGCGGATATGACCAGGTGAACGCCGCGGCCGAAAAGGTTCTTGACCAGGCCGCGGCGACTTCTGACGCCAACGGTCTGGGGCGGCTGCTCTATCACTCTGGTCAGATGATCGATTACACCCTCGCCCGCGAATCGCGGGCCGTCCGCTCAGCTGCCGATATCGGCCGCGATCTCGACGGCCTCTCCGCCTTCGCCAATGAGCAGAAGGCTCGCGTCGATCGCGCCATTCGCGCCCGGGCGCAGGTCCTGAATTTCGGGGCGATCCGGCCGATCGCGCCTCCCACCAACGCGGAAGCGGAAAAAATCGTGGTTCGCCGCAAGCGGATGGGCACGATCACCCTTGATGATCTGCCGGAGGACCAGCGGGAAGGTTATCCGGCGGCTTCCTTCTGGAGCGTTCCCGTCGCGGCGCTCTATTGGTGCGACGGCCATCGCAATCTGGCTGAGGTGATTCGCCTTACTGAACTCGAAATGGGACCGCAAACATTCGATTTCGTCGGGTACTTCAAATTCCTCGAAAAACACGGATACGTGGAATTCGTGAAGTAAGTTTAGTGGCGGCTCTTCTCGGTAACTTCTCGAAACACCCGAAGCACATTTCCTCCGAGAAACTTATCGATTCGTTCTTCTGAATATCCGCGCCGCAGCATCGCCGCCGTAATCATTGGAAGATCACGGACGTCCCGCATTCCGCGCGGCGGCGTGGGACCGCCATCGAAATCCGTGCCAAGCGCGACATGGTCTTCGCCCACCATCTGAATCGCCTTATCCACCACCGCGACCCAATCGTCCACTGTGAACCTGACATCCTCGGGCACATTGAATGCTTCCATCGGAATTTGCGGAGCAACTGATTTGTCGACCTGCTCAATCGTCATGCGCGCTTCCTGCTCCCTGTTCGGCGCCGGTGTCCAGAACACTTTGCCCGCATGCGAAGTGCGATAAACAAACTCTTTGGGGTTGTGAAACTCGTTGCCGATCTGAAATCCAATAACGCCGCCCTTTGCCGCCAGCTTCTTCACCAGCCAGTCCGGCATGTTTCTTGGAATATTGTTTACGCTGCGAAGGCCGTGGTGCGTCGCAATCACCGGATCCGAGCTAACGTCAATCGCTTGCGAGATCGCATCGTCGGACGCATGGCTGACATTGATGACCATGCCGAGCCGGTTCATCTCACGAATCACCTCGCGGCCGTGCTCGCTCAATCCATGCGATTTCGCGGGAGAACAGCACGAATCGGCGTAATTGTTGGGCCAGTTATGCGCTGAGAGTTGCGCCGATCGCAATCCCAGGCGGTAGAGATCGCGCAGCACGCCGAGATCGCCATCCAGATCGTAACTGCCCTCGATATCGAGAATGGCAGCCATTTTGCCGGCGCGATGGATACGTTCCACGTCGCTCGCAGTGAGCGCCAGTTCAAGCTGAGAATGATTTTTTCTGATCTGCTCGAGCGCGCAGTCGATCACGCGAAACGCCTGTTTCGTTTCCAGCCGCGCCGGATAGTAAGCCTCCGGCACGTACAGAGACAGGAAAAACCCGCCCAGCCCTCCCTCGCGCGCCCGCGGCAGATCGAACTGTCCGTTCGTTTTTCGCTGGCCGATATCGCCGCCGTGGTAGAACTCCCGGTCAATGGCGTGGACATGCGCATCCAGCACGAGTGCGCGCCTGTGAACCGCTCGCGCCTGGTCCGAAATCTGTGCTGACGAAACAAACGCCGCAAACAGCAAAGTCGTAACAGTACGCATGGGAGTTAAAGGTCGGCGTTCAATCCGCCGACTCCGGGGCGGACGCGGTGGAATGCGAAGCGGGCGGGATTGGCGGCGGTAGCGCCCGGGGTATCCACCAGCTCGATCGCAGCCGCTACGGGTTCATAGGCCGCACGCGGAGCCACTGTGCCTTTTACCGTGAGAATCTTCTGGCGCTCCGGATAGATCCCGCAGCTGATCAACTGGTGCAGAGAGAACGGACTAGACCGCTTCGACGTCAGCAGCAAAAGATTCAAATCGTCGCGCGTCGAATCCTCCTGTTCAATGACTGCGCAGTGTCCCATTTCCCAGTACCGCTGGCCGCCGTGCCGCACCGCGGTCTCAGTGAAGGCGCCCTGATGCAGCGAACGCACTGTGCCTTTCACTGCGATCGGCTTTGTCGCACTGCTTTCCGAACTGCCGCCAACCCGCCGTTCGAAAGCGCCGCCGATTCCCGCTGCTTTCGCGATCTCAACCGCCGCCGGGTCGTTGAGAACCACCAGCCAGCCTTTCGCTCCCTGTTTGAGCAGTTCCTCCAGCAGAGCTGTCTCATCCCCGGCCGAGCCGCCGCCCACGTTATCGCCCACATCAAAAAGGGCCACCGGAAAACGGTGCGCTTTCATCGCCGCTGAAACGGCCGTTGCGGGTTCCGGCAGGCCGAAAGAAACGTCCCGGCGCCGCTGCGACATCATGTCGGCTAAGCGCTGAGCTTCCTTCAAAGCACGCGCTTCATCCCCATCGGCCACCACAATCACTGACGGACCTATATACGGCACGTCGTTATATTGAAATCCGCCCGCAACGCTTGCCGCCAGAATCCCCGGGCAGGACTCCAGCTCGATGCTCGCGTCCGTAATCGATTTCAAAGGCTCCTGCGCCGTGTGCTGATGGATGATGTTCCAAAGCAAAGGAGGTTTCACCAGCGCTTGCCGCGGCCGCACTTTGCCTGCAAGCATTCGAGCCAGGATCGAAGCGGCTCGAATACCCCGCTGCTTTGTATCCAAATGAGGATTCTGCTGGTAGGTGATCAGCACATCCGTCAACTCGACAACACCGGGCGAAATGTTCGCATGAAAATCGTGCGTCACGACAAGAGGAATCCCGGTTCCCACGGCGCCACGCACGCGGCGAATAATCTCTTCATCCGCATGTGGATACTGTTCCGTGTACATCGCGCCATGAAGTGCGAGTAAGATCCCGTCGAGATCCTTTTGCCACGCAAGACCCCGCATGAGCTCTGCGCAAAGTGCCTCGAATGCTTCGGCGGTCACTGGTCCTGAAGGCGTCGCGGAGGCATAGAGGATCGGTGTCATCCTGAAGCCGGCTTTCGTGCCCGCCTCGACGAAACCGGCCACTTCCGTGTTGCCCTGCGCCCAGTCCTTCAGGGTTGATTCGTTGTCGGCTCCCTGCCGGAATCGAAAATCCGACAGGGTCGTCGGCTCCCGGTTAAACGAGTTCGACTCGTGCATGATGCTGGCGATTGCCACCGAATGCGTGCCCGGCGAATTCACTCAGCCGAGTCTAACAAAATTCCGGTTGTAAATAAGTGTTCTAAAAGAAAAACGTCATGTACGCTGGAGCAATCCATGCCTTACCGGTTCCGCGTGCTGTTGCTCCTTTTTGCGCTGGTTCTGGTGATGTATCTGGATCGTCTCGCGATTGCTGTCGCGGGGCCGCGCATTCAGCGCGAGATGGGCCTGAGTGCGAGCCACTGGGGATGGGTCATCGGCGCCTTCACACTCGCTTACGCGATCTTTGAATTACCCAGCGGCATACTGGCGGACCGCATCGGCCCGCGCAAAGTCCTCACGCGCATTGTCCTGTGGTGGTCGGCCTTCACTGCGCTGACTGGCGCCGCCACCAGCTTTGGCGGGATGCTCATCATCCGTTTTCTGTTCGGCGCGGGCGAGGCCGGGGCCTTTCCGAATTGCACATCGGCAGTTTCGCGCTGGATCCCAGCAAGCGAACGCGCGAGAGCCCTGAGCGTCTTCTGGATGGCGACGGCGACCGGCGGCATGCTCTGTCCACCCATCGTTGTTGCCATCGAACAACGCCACGGCTGGCGGGCAGCCTTTTATGCGTTTGGCTCACTGGGGGTTTTCTGGGGCGCGCTCTGGTACTGGTGGTTTCGCGAT
>Ga0068855_100006852_pt1 | contig 13822 bp, 12 predicted proteins | sample KBSCornC52_FD_66592 | JGI IMG/M metagenome (GOLD analysis project Ga0068855, IMG submission 66592) | Corn rhizosphere microbial communities from Kellogg Biological Station, Michigan, USA - KBS Corn C5-2 | ecosystem: Host-associated > Plants > Roots > Rhizosphere > Soil ... | reverse complement strand
AAGATCATCAACACCGCGCGCGATGCGTATCGTGTGGATGGCGATTTCACAATCCGCGGATTCACGAAGGAAGAAAGCCTGACGATCACCTACTCGCCGGACCAGCCGGATGAAGGGCGCATCCGAGGCCAGATGGTTTTCGATCGCAAGCAATACGGCATGACGCATGGCATTCCGCTGGTGCATATTGCGGACCGCGTGGAAGTCAACGTGGATATGAAGATCCATCGCACGAGCGGGCCGCGACCGATTCAAAGCGCGAAATAAAAGAGCGTCAGCGCAGCCAGCGTTCTGCCGTTGATTGGGGTGGCGGCGGCGCGGCGAGCAGCGATTCCGAGACAGCGCCGAATCGGCGGTCGCGGTGATGGAATTCGCCGATCGCGGAGCGGAGGGCGGAGGGCGTGAAATCGGGCCACATGCGGCGGGTAAAGATCAGCTCGGCGTAGGCGGATTCCCAGAGGAGGAAATCGCTGAGGCGCTGTTCGCCGCCGGTGCGAATGAGCAGGTCCACCGGAATGGTCTCTTCTTCGAGCGCGCCGCGGCGGGCGGCTTCGACGATAGCGGCGCGCGCGGAATAATCGACCGCGAGACGGAATTCCAGGGACGCGCAGTGGCGTGTGGTGGCTTCGGCGTGTTCGATGGCGCGGAGCAGGGGAGCGGGAAGGCGGTCGCGGCGGCCGATGACGGTGATCCGCACGCCGGCGTCGCGCAGGCGCGGGGCTTCGCGCTCGAAATAGCAGGCGAGGAGAAGCATCAGGGCGTCGACTTCTTCCGGCGGGCGCTTCCAGTTATCGGCGGAGAAAGCGTAGACCGTGAGGACCCCGATGTTCATGCGGGGCGCAGTCTCGACGATGCGGCGGAGCGTTTCGGCCCCGGCGCGATGGCCTTCGAAGCGAGGCAGTCCGCGGGCGGCGGCCCAGCGTCCATTGCCGTCCATGATGATCGCGATGTGTAGAGAACTTTGTTTCATAAAGTATATGGGCAAATTTTTTTACCCGTTTCGCGTGGCGCGAATCAGCGTTTCCATGTGGGTGAGATAGCGTTCGAGCGCGTTGCGGCCACTTGTGGTGAGCCGGTATTCCGTGCGGGGGACGCGGCCTTCGAACTTCTTTTCGACCGTGATGTAGCCGGCGTCTTCCAGCTTGCGGGAGTGGACGCTGAGATTGCCGTCGGTGGTTTCGAGCAGCTTCTTGAGTTCGGCGAAGGTCAGGACGTGATTCACCGCCAGCGCGCTCACGATGGCGAGGCGCAGGCGCTCATGGATGACGCGGTCGAGCGAAGCGGTACCGCCGCCCGGCATGCCGTGGACGCCGGCGACTTCGGGCTCAGGAATGTGTTTGCGCGCCGCGGATGTTTTAGCCGCCATAGTGCCTCGCGATAATCCAGCCGAAGACAACGTGCAGGCCGCCGAAGCCGATCGCCATCAGGACGTCGAGCCAGGCAAGCGGCGCGATGGCGGCGATGGCGCCGAGTACGAGAAATGAGACACCCATGAGGGGAACCACACGGACCGAAAATGCTCCCGCGCAGGCCACGCCCGCCCCATAGAGCAGCAGCCAGACGGCGGGCAGGAAATGGACGAAGCCCGCCTGATTCAGCATGAGGGTCAGAACCGCGCCAGCCGCGAGGGGCGGCGCCATAGCGAAAACGAAACGGTGGAAAGGCCGGGAAAGCAGTGCGCTGCCGGCCAGCCGGGCCTTGCGCGCGGAAAATCCGATGCCGATCGCGAGGCCGAGAAGCGCTTCGCCGATCCAGATCGCGAGCCAGGAGCGCGGGCCGGCGCTGAGGTGCGCGGCGAAGGCGGCGAAAAAGGCGGTAGCCCCCACCAGCATCCCGCCGATGCCGGGGACAGCGGTGAAGGAACCGGCGTTTTCCATGGTGTTGCGGATAAAACGCAGGTTGTCCATCGCCAGATCGTGCAGGCCGATGGTTTTCGCGGGATCGCTCGATGAGCGGATGGGGCGAACGGCTCCCATGGGTTCAGTATATGAAACGACGGAGAACTTTGCAATGCAAAGTTTCTGGGAGAAGTACCAGTCCGTGAGTTGGACGGGAAGTGTTGGGGGGAGTACGCTCGAGGGGAACTGCCGCGAAGGAAGGTGTCCATGCCATTGAACGGGGCGAGTACACAGAATTCAATTCTCCTGAGGAACTCGATAATCGTGGCGGATCCGAAGAGACAGCTTCCCGAATCCTACCGCTCGGATTAGTCAGCTATCGAGTGACTCCGCCCGGCGCATGCGTTCTCTTTCGGCGTTAAATTCGCAGCCGAAGAGGGCGATGATGGCGAGCAGGTACATCCAGATCAGCAGCGCGATTCCGGTTCCGATACTGCCGTAGAGCAGGTTGTAGTTCGTGATGTGGCGCTCGTACCAACTGAATCCCAGGGTTGCCAGCAGCCAGAGGATCGTGGCCAGGAACGCTCCTCCCCAGAGCCCGCGCCAGCGCTGCTTCCGGTAAGGGCCGTAGTAGTAGAGGATCGTCGTCAGGCTCCAAAACGCGCCGAACGCGATGGCGTAGCGAATGGCGCGGAACGCGAAGGCAAGCCATCCTGTGAGGGGAGTAAAGGCCGGGTCCATCTTCAGGAGCCGCATGAGGGCATGTTCCACTGTGCCGCCGAACAGGATTAAAGAAGACGCCCCGAGCATCGGAATTGCAGAGAGAGGAACCAGCGCCAGTCCAACGCCGATATGGGCGAGCATAGACCGGGTTTTCGGCACGCGGTAGGCGGCGTTGAAGCCATCGATCAGGCTCTTGATGACGCTCGATGCCGCCCAGAGCGAAAGCAATACGGCGATCACGAGCAGTCCCGCGGGCCGCTGACCGCGATAACGGAATTGTTCCAGCACTGCTCCTTCCGTTCCGGCGGGCAGCACGTGCGAGAGAAAGAACGCGAACTTCTGGCGAACATAGTCGGCGCGGATCTGGATCGACAGCGCCGCGGACGTGGTGATGATCGGGAAAAGCGAGAGCAGTCCGGAGTACGCCGCGCCCTTTGCGAGAGCGAAGAGTCCGTCATCGGCGGAAGCGACGAGCGTCCGGCGCAGCAGCCAGGGAAGTTGTCGCAGCGTTCGCCCCACGAAGCTTTATGGTGTCACAGGACCGATGGGAAGGCGAATGTGGAAGTGTGCGCCAGTACCGTTGCTTTCGGCCCAGAGATCGCCACCGTGATCGAGAAGAGCCTGGCGGGAGAGCGCGAGGCCGAGCCCGAGTCCATTTTTTCCGGAGGTGACAAATGGCTGGAACAGACGCGCGCGGACGGATTCCGGAATGCCAGGTCCAGTGTCGCGCACCTCAACGTGCAGGCCGTCGCTTTTGTGCACAGCGGAGATGGAGACCTGTCCGCCGGCGGGCATGGCTTCGATGGCGTTCGAAATGAGATTCAGGAACACGCGCTCCATGCGGGCACGCTCGAGCGGAAGCTCGATCGATTCATCGACTGAGACGCGGATGGTCACGCCGTGTTCGGCCGCGGCGGGCGAGAGGATATCGACGGCCGCGCCCACCACTTCGCTGAGGCGGCAGGTTTCCGGCGGACTGATGCGGCCGCGTGAAACATCGGCGAGTTCGCGGAGCATTTCATTAATCACGCGGGAGGAGTTGTAGATGTTGCCGGCGAGGCGCTGAAGCTGGTCCGGGCTGAGGTCGCCGTCCATCATCATTTCCGCGCCACCGTAGATGGAGGCGAGGGGATTGCGGAGGTCGTGCACGATGGAGCTTGAAAGCTGTCCGATGGTGGAAATGCGCTCGCGGCGAATGAGCTCTTCGCGCGCACTCTGGATGGAGCCCGACATCGCGTTGAACGTACGGGCCAGCCGGCCGAGTTCGTCATCGCCATGGACCGGCACCTGCGCGCCGTAGCTTTCACCCGCGATGAGGGCGGCTGCCTGATCGAGCTGGCGGATAGGCCGGAGAATGCGGCGCGCGAGCAGCACGCTGACCGCGAGTCCCGCGATGACCGCGGCCAGCCAGATCAGAAACAGGCGCGTTTCGAGCGCGTTCAGATCGCGGCGGATGGAATCGTAGTTGTGCAGGATGAGGAGGTCGCCCGCGGGCGCGCCACTGAAATCGCGCAGGGTAGTGCCGAGGACCGCGAATTCCGCGTTCGGCAGACGAAGATCCTGCACGTCGGAACTGCGCCGGTACTGTTCCGCGATCGGGCGCGTTTCCGCTTCGCTGAGAGTAGATGCCACGGGGAGCCCGCCAGCAAGGAAGACGAATTCGCTGCCGCCGGTGCGGTCTTTCAGGTCGCGCGCTACGTCCTCATCCACTGGAAAGCCGGCGACGAGCACATTGAGGAGCCCGGGGCCACTCTGCGTCTGTACATATACGGGCGTGACGACCAGTTCGTAAAGACGGCCGCCCTCATAGGAGAAGCCATCCGATTGCTCCGGGAAACGCCGGGCGGCATCGCGCACCACGCCGAACTTGCCGCGGTCGGGCAGTTTCCCGCCAAGCGAAGCGATCACTTCGCCCTGGGGATCGGTCACCAGAAAGACGCCGCCGCCGCTGTTCTGCGCGACGCGCGACCAGAATTCGGCGGCAGTGTCCTGAATAGTGGCGCGGTCATTGGTCTGGAAGGCGCGGCGCACGTCGGACATGTTGCTGAGCGCGCGACTGATCGAACGCAGCAACTCCTTGCGGGCCTGCCACAACGATTCATAGGCGCGCAGGCTGCCCTGAACCTCGTTACGCAGATTTTCGGAAAGCGTCCGGCGCGTTACATCCTGCACAAACCAGCCGGCCGCGGCGAGCAGGAGCGTGATCGCGACCGAAGTCGAGAGCACGATCTTGCCGAGCAGGGAATGGCGCGGGGGCAGGGTCATTCGCGTGAGCCTGGATAAAACGTTTTGTCGTCGGGCGGCGGCGCGTAGTCGTGGCCGTACTTATTTTTATGCGGCGCCATCAGGTAACCGGCTTCGGAAACGACGATGGGCGGCAGACGCAGACCTTCCGGACCAACTACCACGCGGCGCGCCAGAGCCTGCAGGGTTTGTTCGGTGGCACGTTCGTGGAAGACCTCGAGATCGTAGGTGCCGGGCGGCACGTCGAGATGGAACGAGCCGTCGTGCGGCGTGGTGATGAAGTGCGGGGTAGAGAGCACCAGAATGATGGCGCTCATGGCGGGATGGATGTTGCAGAACACGCGCACGATGCCGGGCCGCTGGAAACGGACGGTTTTCGACGTGCCGGGCGGGTAAAGGCCAACGTCGAAAATCTGGCCGCTGTAGGTCGAAAACGCGTTATGGAAGATGGGGTCTTCGTTGGGAAAATCGATCTTCGTTCCCGCAATCACGGGGAGCACGTGCGGCGTGAAGGTCTTGTTCTTCTGCAGCATGACGGCGTGCTTTTCCGGAATCGGGACGACGGGGTGGGCGATCTCCTGAAGCGAAATGACGACGCCCGAAAAATCGCGGTGGCGCGATACGGCGTCGCTGCGGGACTCACGCAGTTCGATGGAGCCCGAAACCGTCGCAGCAGGGAGTCCCGCCGCGAGCAGCAGGCTAGAACAGATAAGCGAGCGCCAGATCATAGTGGTTGTTCAGGCGCAGGCCGGAAGAGATATAGTCCGTCCGGGTCTGCGATGTTTCGAAAGCCGCGAGAATGTTGGGCGCGAGCTTGTACACAATGTTACCCGCATAACTCAGGTTGCGGCGGACGCTGTTGGCCACCAGGTCCGCGGCGCGGTCCTCTTCTTCGCCGCCGAAAAAGTGGAACGACAGGCGATTGGTGGGGAACAGGGAAAGCTGGCTCCAGCCGCCCGCCGCGTGGACCCCGACGATGCGGCCGCTCGGCAGCACGGTGAAGCCCTGGCGCATCGCGCCGAGGCCGGCGTCGTTCGTGCCGCGGAACCAGGCGCCGGAGATTTCGAGGAAGCGGGCGGGCTTCACGAGCCAGTCCATGGTGATCAGGCGGGAATCGATGGCCTGTCCGTTGACGTGCGTTGTGCTGAAATGCATGCCGGGCGCGAATTCGATGCGCCTGGTTTCGCCGCCGCGATAAAAAAGGAAGCGGCCTTCGTAAGCGGGGCGCTGGCGCTCGAGGATGACGGCGGGCGCAGTAGAGGGCGCGACTTCGGCGGTCTCGTAGATGCCGCCCTGGGCGCGCAGGCCCATGAGATCGTTGCCGAAGCGGCGTTCCACACGAATCTGCGGCTGCCAATCCCAGAGATTGCCACTGCCGGTCAGTGGCGCCAGCCCCACCTGCGCGAGGGACATCGGCTCACGCGGTGAAACGATGGGCTTGTCTTGCCCCGCGGTAATCGTGTAATTCTTCCAGGCGAGATCGATCGTCGCGAGGCGTACGCGGAAAAGATTGTTGTTCGGCGCGGCAGCGCCGCCCCAGAAATCGAAATAGGCGGAGCCGCTGGCCTTACCGCCGCCGGGAAGATTCGGGCCGTAGAACTTGAGGCCGATCACCGTCTGCCGGAACGTGGCGCCGGTGGAAGACGGCCCCTGATTGAGCTGCGCGGTGACGGGCACCTGGCCGCCGCCGCCGAATCCGCCATTGTGGAATGCATTGAACAGCAGCATGCCCGTCAGGGAGACGGGCATTCGCTGCGACGTTTCGACCCGGGTTTGAGCCAGATCCTGGGTGCGGGTTTCGAGAACGTCCAGGCGCTCGGCGGGTGTGGGCGCCGAGGGTGGCGTTTCGCCTTCGGCCTGAGGCGTTGGAGTTTGAGACGCCGCGGCGGGCTCATGGGCCGTGCTGATTTCCTGGCGAAGCTCGCGGACTTCCGACAGAAGCTCCGCATTCTGTTTTTCCAGCCGGTCCAGCCGCTCCATCACTTTCTGCATGTCGGTATTCGATGGGGCGCCGGGCTGCGCGAGGGACAGGGTGGGCAGGCACGCGCAGACAAAGACGATTCCGGAGATTCGCATCAACATAAGAGTTGCTCCAGTTTGCGGCGGACGGCCGCCGGGGAATACGGTTTGGAAAAGAACGCATCGGCGCCGCTTTCGAGCGCGCGCTGCGGAAGGCGAGGGTCGCTGTCGCCGGAAATCATGATAATGGGAAGCCTCGCATAGCGGTCTTCGGCGCGAAGCTGCCGGATGAGATCGAAGCCGTCGCTGTTCGGCATGTGAAGGTCGGTGACCACGGCCGAAATATCGGCGTCGTGGCGCAGCAACCGGACGAGAGCCGCGGCGGGGCTCCGCACAACTACGGTTTTCACGTCCGGGAGGGCTTCAAGGGCAATCTGGAGAGTTTCAGCGCACGCTTCGCTGTCTTCCACGATCAGAACCGTTCTCATGGCAGGAAGCGGTAGCCGACTTTATGAAGAGTCAGGAAATGCCGCGGGCAGTTCGGATCGGCTTCGAGCTTTTGGCGGAGGCGAACCACATGGGCGTCTACAGTGCGCGTGTTGGGGAACGATTCGTAGCCCCAGACGGAGTTGAGAATCATATCGCGCGAAAGCGGGCGGTCGGGGTTCTGCAGGAAGAACGTGAGCAGGTTGTATTCGGCGGGCGTGAAGCGGATTTCCTGGTCGCGTCGCGTGACCACGCGGCGGTCCAGATTCACCTCCACGTCGCCGAACGCGAGGATTTTCTGCTGGCTGCCCGGCTGGCGGCGCAGCACGGCGCGGATGCGCGCCAGCAACTCGCGGGTACCGAAGGGCTTAACGACGTAGTCATCGGCGCCGATTTCGAGCAGAAGAACTTTATCGATCTCCTCGCCGACCGCGCTGAGCACGATGATGGGGGTCAGCACGCCGGAGCTGCGCAGGCGTTTGCAGACCTCAACGCCGGTCAGGCCGGGAAGACGAAGGTCGGTGATGATGAGGCTGGGTTTGGCCAGAATGGCCTGGTCGAGCCCGGTCTGGCCGTCCGCCGCGAGGATGGCGCGGAATCCTTCCCGCTCCAGAAGGATACCGATGGTGTCACGGAGACTGTCGTCGTCATCGATTACGAGGATAGTTTGCACGGCAAGGCGATTTTAACGCGATGAGGGTCCTGCCCGCCGTGTCCCCAGGGACCGCCCCGCGGATTTTACAACTCTTTTACAACACGGGCATGCTGATGGGCGAATTCCGGCGCAGAATGGATTCAGTCGCGCCGCTGTGCGAAAGTGATTCCCGAGTTGAAAAGACTTCAGGGGTGAGCCAGCGAGCGCCAGGCGGGAGTGTATGGGCTGTACAGGGCGGCCCGTCCTCCCGCCTTTTTTATTCCTCAAAACGACCAGAGCAGGCTGGTGTAGCCGGTATTGGCGCGGTAATTCTGGTTTTGCGAGAGCACACCGAACTGTTCGTGATAGCCGTAATACTGATAGCCCGCGTTCCAGCGCAGCTTTTCGCGCAGCTGGATGGAAAGCCGCACGAGTGGCGCCTGGTAAGTGAGCGGGAACGTCTGGACATTGTAGAAGACCTGCCCGGCGGCGGAAGGCTGCGGGGCGAGCGAGGCGCGGCCGTCGCCGGTGTCCTTCGTCAGGTTGTAGCCGAGGTAGAGGTCTGTGCGTTTCATCGGCGTCAGGCGAACGCCCAGATTCAGCGAATGGATATTGCTGACGTAGATGGAACTCAGGCCTGTAACGAGTGAGGGGAACGGCGTGCCCGCGAAGAACGCGATGCCGCCGACGCTGTCGAGATGCAGCTTTGAATACGAGGCGTCGAAGGAAAGACGGGATTTCGGCGTCCAGGAGGTATCTGCCGTATAGGTGCGGGCGCGAGAGCTGTACGACGTGATCGTGATCGAGTTGTTGTTGTAGTTCTGCTGATAAGACGCGCCCAGCGTCATGGTCTTGTGCCGGTACTGCGTGCGTCCGTAGAGCGTATGGTAGTTTGCCTGGCTGATGGGAACGAACGGCGTGCTGTTCCGGCCGACTTCGCCTTCGAGGTGGACGCGCAGCCCGTTAACGGGCAGCCAGTTGATGCCGGCGGCGCCTGCCCAGAGGTGGTTTGATTGCTCAGCGCTGATTCCGCCCAGCCCGCCCGTGCCGGTGGTGGCGGCTTCCGTGGAGCGAATCTGGCGATCGGCGTAGCGCAGGCCGGTGAAGACGTCGAACTTCTTCGAGACGCGGTAGCGGACGTCGGTGGAGTTGGTGACCAGGCGAATGCCGAGGAACTGGAAGTTAACCCGGCTGAGTACGACCGGGCTGTTGTTGATCTGAGTGAATGCGTTGTCGCCCACGGTACGGACATTGGCGACGGACGTGTTGCTGACGACCGTGAGCGGTGAAGTGGGGAAGAGCGTGAGATTGAAATCGCCGGTGAGCACGGGGCGATCGCCATTGCCGTTGACCGCGACCTGCAGGTTCTGCGCATTCCCAAAGCGGTCAGTGCCTGTGGCCAGTTCGTTCTGGATGAAATCACCGCGGCCGCCAGAATACGTGGCGCGCGCGTTGATCGCAATCCATCTGAATTCGCCATTGAGGTTGCCCATCCAGCTCGGAGTGCGGCCACGATACGGCGCACCCTGCTGGAAGCTCTGGAGCACCGTTCCGGTGGCGCCGGTTTCCGGCGCGATCACGCTGCCGGCCGAATCTTCCTTGAAGTATTCCCAGCGGCGCTGCACGGTGAGCCGGAACGCGTGGAGGAAAGTGGTGTCGAAGCCGAGCCGGTATTCGTTGTACTCGCGGCGCGTGTCACGGAACAGCGGAAAGATATCGCCCTGTGTGTTGAATTCCTGTTCGGTGGTGAGCGCGGGACCACTATCTGTCATATGTCCGTAGCCCATATGGATGCGGAAAGCGCTCTGCGGCATCAGGGTGAGGTCATGATCCTGCCAGCGGTGCGTCGTGTCTTCGAGATGATTGCCCGAAGCGACGGTCAGACCGGGATTGAAGTAATCGTTCGAACGCCACAGCAGATCATAGCGGTAGAGCCGGTTCTTCTGGATGCGGAACGTGGCGGACTGGTAGGGATCGTTCCCCAGACCCGAGGTGTTCAAAACGATTTCATCGAACCAGTTTCCTTTGCCATTCAGCGAATGGAGTGAAAGTGTGCTGTTCAGAAGTCGAATGCCGTTGCGATAGTTGACGTCGCTGCGGTATTTGCCTTCGTTGCCGCCGATTTCCGCGAACCGGTAGCCGAGTTCCCAGGACTGCGTGATGTTGTAATTGCCGAGCGTTGCGCCAGACGCAGAGCTTGTCTGTGAGTCTGTTGGGGCAATATTCTGCTGGGCCTGCAGAAGCGGCGCGGCGGCCAGCGCGGCGATCCAGAGTGCGCGTCTCATCGCAGGAACCTCGCGTCAGCGTTCGAGCCATGGATCCGCACATGGCACTGCGTGCACTGCTGGAATTTCGGATCGAGCATGTTGTGCGAGCCCGACTGGGTAAAGACGCCGAGATTTTCGCGGCCGTAAGCGCCCGCGCCGTTATGGCATTCGAGGCAGACCGTGACTACCACGGGCCGCTTCAGCAATTTGGCGTTTGTGGAGCCGTGCGGCACGTGGCAGCCCATGCAGCCTTCCACGCGCACGCTCGCGTGTTCGAACGTGAACGGTCCTCGCTTGTCGACGTGACACTTGAGGCAGGGCTCCTCGTTATCGTGCGAGGCCGTGACCAGAGTCGCGCCGGCGCCGGTGCGCCAGGATGGCGCGAAGTTCCCGTGCGGATTGTGGCAGTCCGTGCACTGCATCACGCCTTCGTTGACGCGATGTTTGACCGGCATATTGAACTGCGCCCGCACATCGGTGTGGCAGCCGTAGCAAAGTTCATTCTGCTTTTTCGCCAGCAGGAATTTCGGCTGCGTGGAGCCGTGGATCGAATGGCAGTTTGTGCAGACCACGTCGGCTTCCGTATGAGCCGACCGGCGGATGTTGGCTTTCGAGAAATCCTTCGCATGGCAGGTCAGGCAGGTGTCGATAACCTGTGACGGCGACATCTGCGAAAACGCTCGTATCGTGGCTGCGGCGCCTCCCGCCGCGATGTGATTTTTCCCGGGACCGTGACAGCCCTCGCATCCGGTTTTGTCCGGGGCATCCTTGCCTGAGGCGATCGACTTGTAATGCGGATTCTTATAGAACTGCTGCGCCAGATCCGTGTGACATGTGCCGCAGAGCTGACTGCCGACGTACTCGTTGGCGCCGGATGGTGGCGTCTGAGCGAAGGCGGCGGAGATGAGTAAAACGGTCAGGGCAAACGAGCGCATCTGTCACCAGAATAGGAGGAACCGAAATCGTGGGTTGTTAGGGAGATGTCAACAAGTTGTACCGGATATCGACTGCGGGAGCGCGATTTTACAGAAATTTGACAACTCAGCGACATAGCGATGCCGCGCTTCAGACAAGCTGACACAGAGAGAGGGGAAGTGTCCATGAAACTCAAGCTGAACATAGCGGTGTGTCTATTAGTTTTATCCGCAGCGGACGTCGCGCAGGCGCAATCCGGCGCGAATTCGTATCGCGTCGTGAATCTGGTGTCGAATGTTGCGGGGGTTGCGGCGCAGACCGATCCCGGAATGGTGGATCCGTGGGGATTTTCCAATCCGGGCACGCCCTTCTGGCTTTCGGATCATGCGTCGGGGCTTTCCACCGTCTACGCGGCGACCGGGGTCCCCAATGCGGCCGTTATTGTGACAATTCCCGCGGCGGGTGGTTCGGGAACGGGCAAACCGACGGGACAGGTACAGAATGCGGCCGGCGCCGCGTTCAAGCTGTCGAACAATGCCAACGCGAGTTTTATCTTCGCCAGTGAAGATGGCCTGATCACCGCGTGGAATAACGCCATCGGCAAAATCGCCGAGATCAAGATCGACAACTCTTCGAAGAACGCCGTGTATAAAGGCCTGGCGATCGGCACGAGCGACGCGGGTGGCACGCTCTACGGCGCGAATTTCCGATCGGGCAAGATCGACACGTGGGGACCTGGTTTTGTCCCCGTTACGCTGGCTGGATCGTTTGCGGATTCGCAGGTGCCGGCGGGTTACGCGCCGTTCAACATCTGGAATATCGGTAACAAACTCTATGTGGAGTATGCGAAGCAGGATAAGAATCAGTTCCTCGATGAAGGCGGTCCGGGCGCCGGCTACGTGGCAGTCTTTGATTTGAACGGCAATCTGATAACGCATCTGGTTTCGGGCGGCGTTCTGAATTCGCCGTGGGGCGTGGCGATCGCGCCTGCCGGCTGGGGCGCATTCGGCGGCGCGCTGCTCGTCGGGAATTTCGGCGACGGCCGCATCAATGCGTTTGACGCGACGAAGGGCACGTTTCTCGGTACGCTGCAGAATACGGATGGAAGCCCGATCGCGATTTCCGGGCTTTGGGGAATGGTCTTCGGGACCGGCACGCGCGCGGACGTGAATACACTCTACTTCTGCGCGGGCATGCCGAATGGCTCCTCGATTCCGCGCGGTCTGCTGGGCACGATCGCGCCGCCATCGGCTGTGACCGCCGTTGGAAACGCCGCAAGCTGGCAGATCAGTCCGATCGCTCCGGGTGAAATCATCGTGATTGGCGGGCAGACGGTGGGCGCTGTACCGCTGACTTCCGCAACCATTCCGGCGACGGGCAGCATTGGGACCACGCTCGCGAACGTGACCGTGACGATTAATGGCGTGAAAGCGCCGATTTTCTATACGAGCGGGTCCATCACCAGCGTCATTGTTCCGAATTCCCCAATTCCGAGCGCCAGCGCGAGTGTGGTGGTGCAGACGCCGGGCCAGACGACCAGCGCGTTCACGGTTCCGATGGCGCAATCCTCACCCGGGCTTTTCGCTTTGAATGCCGCGGGCACAGGACAACTGGTGGCGATGAATCAGGATGGATCGCTCAATTCCTCCACGAACGCGGCGGTAGCGGGGTCGATTGTGACTCTGTACGCGACGGGCACGGGATCGACGAACCCGGCCACTGTGACGGGCGCGATCCAGACGGAGGCGGCTGCTCCGTTCCTGAAAACTACAGTGACTCTCGGCGGGAAGGATGCGCCCGTTGTTTACGCCGGAACGCCTGCGGGAGTTTTCTCCGGTCTGACGCTGGTTCAGGCCATCGTCCCGAGCGGTTTGACGGCAGGCGCTGTGCCTGTAGTGCTGACATCCGGTTCCGCTTCGACGACGCAGACTGTGACGATCAGCGTGAAATAGGGGCTTGTTAGCTCAGACGTCAGCCATTTTTCGCGAGAGGAATTCCCGCGAGCTGTGTTTGAAGGTCTGAGAGAGTGATGAACAAAGCCGCGTTTCTCTTAATATTCGCTCCGGTGTTCCTGGGGGCTTATGAATTTGGTCCGAATCCCGGCTACACCGGAGCTCCGAATGATAATCCAACTGCGTGCATTTCCGCCGGCTGTCATGTCGGCACGGTGAACTCCGGACCGGGCAATGTGAAAATCACGCTGCCCGCGGGAAATTCCGGGACGTATGTGCCCGGTCAGGCCATGCAGATTCTGGTGCAGATCACGGATTCGTCGAAATCCGCGTTTGGATTTCAGTTGACGGCGCGCATGGGCGGGGATAACAAGACGCAATCGGGCGATTTCGCGACGACGGATGCAAACACGCAGGTGATTTGCCTGGATGGCAGCGCGAAGGCCAACGGCAAGTCCTGCTCTTCGACATTTCCGGTGCAGTACATCGAGCACAATCTGACGGGCTACGAGGCATCGACAAAGGGCAGCGGGTTATACACCTACGCCTTCAACTGGACTCCGCCCGCTACGGGCAGCGGACCCGTTACGCTCTACGCGGCGGCGAACTGCGGCCCGGGCGATCCGCCCGTCACCACGCCGACGAATGTCTATACGACGAACGTCAGCCTGACGCAGGCTTCCGCGGCTGGCCCAACGATTTCTGGTGTCTTCGATGCGGAGAGCGCGCGACCGTCATTTGCGTCCGGGCAATGGGTCGGGATCTACGGCTCCGGGCTGGCGAACACAAGTCGAGCCTGGGGCG
>Ga0068855_100006851_pt1 | contig 13823 bp, 12 predicted proteins | sample KBSCornC52_FD_66592 | JGI IMG/M metagenome (GOLD analysis project Ga0068855, IMG submission 66592) | Corn rhizosphere microbial communities from Kellogg Biological Station, Michigan, USA - KBS Corn C5-2 | ecosystem: Host-associated > Plants > Roots > Rhizosphere > Soil ... | reverse complement strand
GGGATGACTAGGCATCAAAGGTATAAGGGAACTTGAGGGGTGAATTTTTTGCGCGAAACGCCGCCGGGAATCGTCGGCATGGTGAACGGGTGGTTATCGTGCGACCCCCCGCAAAAACCCCGGGCGCAGGGCGTCCGCCGTTTCGGGCGCCGGTCGTGTCGATGACGGAAGACGCCGGCTTCCGAAGCCGGCGGATCAGGCCTGTCGAAGGGAGACGTGACCTTCGGCGCCAGACTCGGCCTCCGCGAACCCGGCCTGCAGGACTTCTTCGCGCTTGTGGCGCAGATGCGCGCGCAGGATATGCGACAGGCCGACGCCATCGCGGCGCTGCAGCGCGTTGAGGATCGCCTCATGCTCCTGCAACGCCAGCGCCCAGCGCCGCGGCGTCATCGGGGTAACATAGCGCGCGCGGCGAATGCGCGCGGTCACGGTCTCATAGAGGCCCGACAGCACGGGGTTGCCGGTCGCGGCGATGATCGCTTCGTGAATGTAACGGTTGCAACGGTAGTACTGCAGCAGGTCGTTATCGCCGTAATGTCGCGCCATCGCCGCGTGCGCGGCCGCGATGTCCGCGATCTCGGCATCCGTGATGCACTCGCAGGCCAGCTCACCGGCCAGCGCTTCCAGCCCCTGACAGACCTCGAACAGATCGCGCATGTCCTTGTCGGTGAGCTTGGCGGCGCGCGAGCCGCGGTTCGGCAGCAACTGCACCAGGCCTTCGGCGGCCAGCACCTTCAGCGCCTCGCGCAGCGGGGTGCGGGAAATCTGCAGCTTTTCACAGAGTTCGCGCTCGGGAATCCGCGCGCCCGGCGGAATCTCGCCCTCGAGCAGCATCGCGCGAACGCGGCCTACGACCTCCTCATGAAGCATCGTCAAATCCATGAATGAATGCAAAAATGGTCATATCATCGGATTTATCTCAGTTCTAGCTTGATAAATCGAAATTTTGCATTCAGATTGGTAAAAATCGAGAAAACAGGGTGCGGAAACATGGATCAGGACCTGGCGGCGCGGGAGGAGGACCTCCTCTTCACGCTCGAGGACGGCATCGGCCGGATCATCTTCAATCGCCCGCAGGCGAGGAACGCCTTCACTTTCGCGATGTACGAGCGGCTGGCCGAGATCTGCGAGCGCGCCAATACCGACCGCAGCATCAAGGTGCTGTTGTTGCGGGGAGCCGGTGACAAGGCGTTCGCCGCCGGGACCGACATCAACCAGTTTCGCGCCTTCAAGACGCCGCAGGATGCGATCGACTACGAGAACCGCATCGACCGTGTATTGGGCACGCTCGAACGGTGCCGGGTGCCGACCATTGCCGCCATCACCGGTGCCTGCACCGGCGGCGGCGCCGGCATTGCGGCGAGCTGCGACCTGCGCATCGGGACCCGGACGACGCGGATCGGCTTTCCGATCGCGCGCACCCTCGGTAACTGCCTGTCGATGTCCAACGTCAGCCGCCTCGCGGCGCTGATCGGCCCGGCCCGGGTCAAGGATCTGATCTATACGGCGCGCCTCGTCGAGGCCGAAGAGGCCGCGTCCGTCGGCCTCCTGACCGAGATCGTCGATGACCTCGCGGCACTCGACAAGCGCGCCGATGAAGTGGCGCGGCTGGTCGCCGGCAATGCACCGCTGACGCTGAGCGCGACCAAGCAGGCGCTGTCGCGGCTGCAGAAGCGGCTGACCCGCGACGAGGGCGAGGACCTCATCCTGATGTGCTACCAGAGCCAGGACTTTCGCGAAGGGCTCGATGCGTTTCTCAGCAAGCGCACGCCGCATTGGCGTGGCGAATAGGAGCCCCGATGCCGCTGAACGACAAGACGCCACGCTCAGGGCCGCTCGCCGGTCTGAAGGTCGTCGATCTCACCCATGTCATGGCGGGCCCGACCTGCACCCTGATGCTGGCCGACATGGGCGCCGACGTCATCAAGATCGAGAAATCGCCGAACGGCGACGACACGCGGCATTCGGTGCCGCCGAAAATCGGCGACGAGGCCGCTTCCTTCCTGATGATGAACCGCAACAAGCGCGGCATCGTGCTGGATCTGAAGACCGCGGGCGGCAAGCAGGTGCTGCGGCGGCTGATCGCGGGCGCCGACGTTCTGGTCGAGAACTTTGCGCCGGGCGCGATGGAGCGGCTCGGCTTCGGCTACGAGGAACTGCACCGGGATTTTCCGGCGCTGATCTATTGCTCGCTGTCGGGTTTCGGCCGGACCGGCCCATACAAGCACCGCCGCGGCTTCGATCTGGTTGCGCAGGCGATGAGCGGCATCATGAGCTTCACCGGCGAGCGGCCGGACGGCCCGCCGGTCAAATGCGGCCCGCCATTGTCCGACATCACCGCTGGCCTGCTCGCCTGCATGGGAATCCTCGCCGCCTATTCGCACCGGATCAAGACCGGCGAAGGGCAGTGGGTGGAGACCTCGCTCTATGAAGCCGCTCTGGTGCAGACCTACTGGCAGTCGACGATTGCGCTCGCGACCAACGTGGCGCCGCGCGCCATGGGCTCGGCGCATCCGCTGAATGCGCCGTACCAGGCCTTCGAGGCCTCCGACGGATGGCTCGTGGTCGGCGGCGCCAACAAGAAGCATTGGCTGTTGATGCTGGAAGCGCTCGGCGCGCTGGAGCTGGCTTCCGACCCGCGCTTCGTCAACGGCTCCGACCGGATGGCGAACCTGAAAGCACTAGAAGCCGAGTTGAGCGCGCGCTTCCGCACCCAAAGCCGGGCGCATTGGCTGGCTGCGCTCGACGACAAGGGCGTGCCCTGCGGCCCCGTCCACGACATGCTGGAAGCGCTGAGCGACCCGCAGACGCTCGCGCGTGACATGGTGGTGGAGGTCGAGCACTCGACGGTCGGACCGGTGAAGACGATCGGGCTTCCGATCAAGTTCTCGGCGACGCCGGGCAAGGTGAATTCGGGCGCGCCGGTCTATGGCGAGCACACCCGCGAGGTGCTGCGCGAATATGGCTTCGAGCCGGCGCAGATCGAGGCGTTCGAGCGCGAGGGCGCGATCGTCGCCGCGTCTACCGCCCGCAAGGAGCAGGTGGCCTGACGTCAATCGAACATATCAACTGCAAGCGACGACAAAAATAGCGGCCCGGAGGAAACGATGAATAATTCAATGCTCATGCTGTCGGCGGCAGCAATTATGTTCGCGGGTGTAGTCCCGGCCCACGCCGCTTGGCAGCCGCAGAAGCCGATCGAGTTCGTCGCCACCGCCGGGCCCGGCGGCGGCACCGACAACCTGGCGCGTGCGGTCCAGAGCATTGTCACCAAGTACAAGCTGATCGACCAGCCGGTGGTGGTCGTCAACAAGGGCGGTGGCAGCGGCGCGGAAGGATATGTCTACGGCAAGGCTTCCGCCGGCGATCCTTACAAGGTGATCTTCGGCACCTCGAACGCCTGGCAGCAGCCGCTCGTTTCCAAGGTCGCCTTCAACTACACCGACCTGACGCCGATCGCGGCGATGGCGCAGGACGAGTTCCTGCTCTGGGTGAAGCAGGACGCGCCCTACAAGACCGCGGGCGATTTCCTCAAGGCGGCGGCCGCGACCGAATTCAAGATGGGCGGTGCGCAATCCAAGGACACCGATGAGGTGCTGACGCGCATGATCGAGAAGGCGGCGCACGTCAAGTTCACCTACATTCCCTTCAAGAGCGGCGCCGAGGCGGCGGTGCAACTGGCCGGCGGCCATATCGATTCCCACGTCAACAATCCCTCCGAGAGTATCGGACAATGGCGTGGCGCGACGCAGCGCCCGCTATGTGCCTTCAGTCCGAAGCGGTTGCCGCAGGGGCCGAAAGTCACCGCGACCGAGGGCTGGAGCGATGTGCCGACCTGCGCCGAGCAGGGGCTGCCGATCACCCAATACGAGCAGCCGCGGACCGTGTGGCTGCCCGGCAAGGTCGCTCCGGAGCAGGCGGCGTTCTATGTCGACCTGATGAAGAAGGTGCAGGCGACGCCGGAGTGGAAGGACTACATCGAGAAGACCTCGCAGGTCGATACGTTCCTGACCGGCGCTGCCTTCGACGCCTTCATCAAGCAGGACCTCGAGCATTTGAAGCAGGTCGCGGGCGAACAGGGCTGGCTCGTCAAGTAAGTCGAGGCGCTGACGGATGAGGCATCGATGATATCGCGACGTGCACTTGAGATAGTCACGGCGGCCCTGACCGGAATCTTCGGTGTCGCGGTCGTCGTATCGAGTATCGACAACGGCATCGGATGGTCGAGCGCGGGCGTCGATGCCGGCACGTTTCCGTTCCTGACCGGAACCATCGTCGTGCTCGGCAGCCTCTACAATCTGGCGCAGGGCGCGCTCGGACGGAGCACGCTCGCCAGCGTAACGGTAGCGGTCACGCGATCCGAACTCGGCCGCCTTGCCGGGCTGTTCGTCCCGGCTGCGATTTTCGTCGCCGCGATTCCAATCCTTGGAATGTATGTCGCTTCGGCCGGCTATGTTTTCGCCGTGCTGGCACTGCCGAAACGGCAGTCGGTTCTTCATGCGATCGTCATCGCCGTGGTGACGCCGGTCGCGCTCTATGTCGTCTTCGAGCGCCTGTTCCAGGTGTCCCTGCCGCACGGCGCGCTCGCCGGCGCGCTCGGCTACTGAGCGGGGGCGACGAATGGAAAATCTCGAATCGCTGCTGCACGGGTTCACCATCGCGGTCACCGTGCCGCATCTGGCGCTGATGGTGGTCGGCGTGCTGCTCGGTATTCTCGTCGGCGTGCTGCCGGGGCTGGGCGCGCCGAACGGAGTATCGCTGTTGTTGCCGCTGACCTTCGGCATGCAGCCGGTCTCGGCGATCATCCTGCTGTCGAGCATGTATTGGGGCGCGCTGTTCGGCGGCTCGGTGACCTCGATCCTGTTCAACATCCCAGGCGAGCCGTCGTCGGTCGCGACGACGTTCGACGGCTATCCGATGGCGCGCGACGGCAGGCCGACGACGGCGTTGGCCACGGCGTTCGGCTCGGCGGCCTTCGGCGCGTTGGTCGGGGTGATCCTGATTACCTTTCTCGCCTCCTGGGTCGCTCAGGTGGCGCTCGCCTTCGGACCGGCCGAATATTTCGCGGTTTATTTCCTCGCCTTCGCCAGCTTCGTCGGCATGGGCGGCTCGGCGCCGATCAAGACCGTGGTTGCGCTAGCAATCGGCTTTGCCATCGCCGCCATCGGCATCGATACGGTGTCGGGCAGCGTGCGGCTGACCATGGGCGTCGACGAACTGGTCAAGGGCGTCAGCTTCGTCGTCGCCGTGATGGGATTGTTCGGCATCGGCGAACTGCTGATCGCCGTCGAGGAGGAGTTCCAGGCGCGCGCGGTCTCCTCGAAGGTTGAGTGGCGGGAAGTATTCCGGGCGCTGGGCCAATTGCCGCGGCACAGCGTAGCCTTGCTGCGCAGCGCCGCGATCGGCTGCTGGATGGGGATCACGCCGGGCGGGCCGACCGCCGCGTCCTTCATGAGCTACGGGATCGCCAAGCGTTTCTCGCGCAACGGTCATCGCTTCGGCACCGGCGAGGTCGAAGGCATCATCGCGCCGGAAACCGCCGACCATGCCGCCGGCACCAGTGCGCTGCTGCCGATGCTGTCACTGGGCATTCCCGGTTCGGCGACCGCCGCCGTGATGATGGGCGGGCTGATGATCTGGGGCCTGAACCCCGGGCCGATGCTGTTCGTCGATCAGAAGGACTTCGTCTGGGGGCTGATCGCCTCGATGTATGTCGGCAACATCGTCGCCGTCGTGCTCGTGCTGCTCACCGTTCCGGTATTCGCTGCCTTGATGCGGATACCCTTCGTGGTCATCGCGCCCCTGATCGTCATCATCTGTGCGGTTGGCGCCTATTCGGTCTCGAACTCCTATCTCGACGTGGTCCTGATGCTCGGATTTGGCATCGTCGGCTATCTCTTCAAGAAGCTTTACTACCCGTTGGCGCCGTTGGTGCTTGCGATCGTGATCGGCGACAAGGCCGAGGACGCGTTTCGGCAATCGATGCTGATGTCGAAGGGATCGCTCGGAATATTTTTTGAGAACCGGCTGGTGACGAGTCTCGTCGTGGCTGGAATGGCGCTGTTGCTGCTTCCGCTCGCCTTGCAGATATTGCGTCTGTGGCGAGGACCCGGCGAAGCCGCGCAGGAGAAAGCGAGGATCATATGACCGTTCAGACCCCTCATAAGCCAGTGATTGCACTGGCGATGGGAGACCCGGCCGGCATCAGCCCGGAGCTGACGGCAAAGCTCGCCTGCCTCGACGAGGTCCGTGCCTGCGCGCGCCTCATCGTGATCGGCGACCGCCGGGTTTTCGACGCGGGCGCGCGGGTCGCCGGCGTCACGCCGGACCTGCCGAGCGTGATGGCTGCCGTCGATCCGCGGTCGATCGGCGATGCCGCCTTCATGGATCTGGCGCATCTCGATCCCGCCACGATCGAACGGGGCGTCGCTTGCCAGGCCGGCGGCGCGTTTGCACTCGAAAATTATCGCCGCGCGCTCACGCTGGCGCGGGACGGGCAGGCCGATGCGGTCTGCTTTACCCCGTTCAACAAGCAGGCGATGCGGCTGGCGCGTCCGCAATACGACGACGAGATCGCGTTTTCCGCCGAAATTGCCGGGCTGAAGACACCGGCCAGCGAATTCAACGTGCTCGACAAGCTCTGGAACGCGCGGGTCACCTCGCACATCGCGCTCAAGGACGTGGCATCGCGGCTGTCGGTCGAACGCATTCATCGTGCACTCACGCTGACGAATGCTTGCATGCGGCGCGCCGGATTTGTGACACCCCGCATCGCGGTGGCCGGGCTCAACCCGCACGCCGGCGATGGCGGCAATTTCGGCCGTGAGGAGATCGACATCATCGAGCCCGCGGTCTTGGCAGGCCGGGCAGAAGGCATTGCCGTGGAAGGGCCGTTTCCGGCCGACACGGTTTTCCTTCGCGCCAGGGGCGGCGCCTTCGATGCCGTGCTCACGATGTATCACGACCAGGGCCAGATCGCGATGAAGCTGATGGGGTTCGATCGCGGCGTGACGATCCTGGGCGGCTTCCCGTTTCCGATTTGCACGCCTGCGCACGGCACGGCGTATGATATCGCAGGCCAGGGCATCGCCTCGGTTGGTGCCAGCCGCGCCGCTGTGTTGCTGGCGGCGGAGATGGCGGGTGCTGCCAGAATTGGAAACCGCGCGGCTTAGGTGGCGGCGCTAGCGGCGCCGAGCGCCACTCGGCTGCGATCGGAATCGGCAGCGTTCCGCGCTGTTTGCGGTTCGCACGCCGTTTGAAACCCCAGGCGGTTGCGGCCACCCAGACGTTATGCCGCAGCCGCCAGGGTTTGCGGAAACCCCCGCCGGCGGGGCTGTTACGGTCGGACAAGTTAACAACAGAACGCCAAAGACGGCCGTCAACCCCTTGACCCGGCCCGCCAGTCGTTCTGTGATGCATCACAACTACCAGTCGCCGCATGTTGAGGGGCCTGCCGCGAACTTCGATCCATCCGCTAACCGAACTGCACGTCAAACTGCTGGTCGGATTGACGTATTCGCGTGAGGGATCATCGGGTTGGCCCAATAACTGCAAGCGCTGTCACCTAGCCGCCAAATAGATGTTCCCGCACGATCCTCCGAAAGGCACTAGCCCATGAAACGCGTATCCCTGGTTCTTACCCTTGCCGTTGCCGCCGGTCTTTCCGCCCAGGCGGCCTCGGCGCAAACCCTCAAGACGGTCAAGGACCGTGGCATGCTGTCCTGCGGCGTCAGCCAGGGCCTGCCGGGTTTCTCGTCTCCGGACGACAAGGGCAACTGGACCGGGCTCGACGTCGATGTCTGCCGCGCAGTCGCGGCTGCCGTTTTCAACGATGCCACCAAGGTCAAGTTCGTGCCGCTGTCGGCCAAGGACCGTTTCACCGCGCTGCAGTCCGGTGAAATCGACGTGCTGTCGCGCAACACCACCTGGACACTGTCGCGCGATACCTCGCTCGGCGCCAACTTCACCGGCGTGACCTACTACGATGGCCAGGGCTTTCTGGTGAAGAAGTCGTTGAAGGTGAATTCGGCGCTGGAACTGAACAGCGCCTCGGTCTGCGTGCAGACGGGAACCACGACCGAGCAGAACCTCGCCGACTACTTCAAGGGCAACAACATGAAGTACGAGGTGATCGCGTTCGCCTCCGCCGACGAAACCGTCAAGGCCTATGAATCCGGGCGTTGCGACGTGTTCACGTCAGACGTCTCGCAGCTCTACGCCGAGCGCCTGAAGCTCGCCAACCCCGCCGATCACGTCGTGCTGCCCGAGGTGATCTCCAAGGAGCCGCTCGGCCCGATGGTGCGCCATGGTGACGACCAGTGGTTCGACATCGTCAAGTGGACGTTGTTTGCGATGCTCGACGCCGAAGAACTCGGGGTCACCCAGAAGAACGTCGACGAGATGGCCAAGTCCGACAAGCCCGAACTGAAGCGCGCCTTCGGCACCGACGGCAATCTCGGTGAACAGCTTGGCCTTACCAAGGACTGGGTATCGCGGATCGTGAAAGCGGTCGGCAACTACGGCGAGGCGTTCGATCGCAATGTCGGCGCCGGCTCCAAGCTCGGCATCGCCCGTGGCCTCAACAACCTCTGGAACAAGGGTGGTATCCAGTACGCGCCGCCGATCCGCTGATCGCAGGCCGGGGGCTGCGGCGATGGCCATCGAACCTCGAGAACCACCGTCGCAGCTATTGCCGAGGCTGCAGCGGGCGCTTGGCGGCCGGGCAGGCTGGAGCGGCTTCGTCATCCAGATCTTGTTTGTCGCCGTGCTCGCCTGGATCGCCTACGAAATCGTCGCCAATGCCCGCGCCAATTTGCAGGCGCAGCGGATCACCGCGGGCTTTGGCTTCCTGGCCAATACCGCGGGCTTCGATGTCAGCCAGCATCTGATCCCGTATTCGGGATCGGACAGCTACACCCGGGTCTTTCTCGTCGGCCTGCTCAACACGTTGCTGGTCTCGGTGATCGGCATCTTCTTTGCGACGCTGATCGGATTCATTGTGGCACTTGGCCGGCTGTCGCCGAACTGGCTGCTGTCGAAAATCGCCACCGGCTATGTCGAGCTGATCCGCAATTTGCCGCTGCTGTTCCAGATCCTGTTCTGGTACCTCGCCGTGCTCGCGGCACTGCCCAATCCCCGGCAGAGCATCTCGATCTTCGACAGGTTCTTTCTCAGTAATCGCGGCCTGGTGATTCCAAAGCCGATCGGCGAACCTGGCTTCGAGCCGTTTGCGATCGCGCTGGTGGTTGCGATCATCGTCGCGATCGGGCTGTGGCGTTATTCCCGCCAAGCGCTGTTCGACAGCGGCAAGGTGATCAAGGTCTGGCCCTATGCGCTCGGTCTGTTGATCGGCCTGCCGTTGATCAGCGCGTTGATTTTCGGCGCGCCTGTGATGTTCGAAGTGCCGGTGCTGAAGGGTTTTAACTTTGCCGGCGGCTCCCGCGTCATTCCGGAATTCGTGGCACTAACGCTGGCGCTATCGACCTATACGGCGGCCTTCATCGCCGAGATCGTGCGCGCCGGCATTCTGTCGGTGCACAAGGGCCAGATGGAAGCCGGCTCCTCGCTCGGGTTGCAACGCGGCTCGGTGCTGCGGCTGATCGTGATCCCGCAGGCGATGCGCGTGATCCTGCCGCCGCTGACCAACCAGTATCTGAACCTGACCAAGAACTCGTCGCTGGCGGTTGCGATCGGCTATCCCGATCTGGTCTCGGTGTTCGCCGGCACCACGCTGAGCCAGACCGGCCAGGCGATCGAGATCATCGGCATCACCATGGGCGTCTATCTCCTGATCTCGCTGATCACGAGCGCGGTGATGAGTTTTTATGGATGGCGGCTGGGCCGGAGCCTGGGTAACTCATGACCGACACCGTGACCTCTCAGCCGTTCGTCAGCGACAAGTTGATCGCCGAGCGCCCGGCGCCGATCAAGACCACCGGTTTCGTCGGTTTCCTGCGCACGCGGCTGTTCAATTCGCCGACCAACATCCTGATCACGATCGTCAGCGCGCTGCTGCTGTGGTTCATCGTCGTTCCCGCGTTGAAATTCGCGCTCGTAGATGCGGTGTGGACCGGCAAGGACCGCAACGCCTGCCTCGCCGAAAACGCCGGACATACGGTCGGCGCCTGCTGGCCGTTCGTGGCGGCCAAGTTCAGCCAGTTCATCTACGGCTTCTATCCGGAGGCCGAACGCTGGCGTGTCAATCTGACTTTCATTCTTGCCGTTATCCTGCTGCTGCCGCTGCTGATTCCGCGGCTGCCGGCCAAGGGCCCGAACGCCATCCTGTTTTTCCTGGCATTCCCGGTGGTCGCCTTCTTCCTGCTGTACGGCGGCGGGCTTGGCGGCTTTGGCGTTAGCTGGATCGCCGGGTTCTTGTCAGGATTCAACGACAGCATCGCGGAGGGTGGCCGGAAGGTGGTGGCGGCCAGCGAGACCACCGCCGTGATCGCGCCGCTGCTGTGGGGGCTAGGCAAGCTGATCGTGCTGATCAGCACGGTGATTTCCTGGGTGTTGCTGCCGCTGACGTGGCTGCGCGATCAGATCCAGTCGTTTGGCAGCCCGGTGTGGGCGGATTTCCTGGTGACTACCGCGATCGTGTCGGGCCTGCTGTTCTGGCTCGGCGGCGGCACGCGCACCGGCTGGCGACCGCTGATCACGTGCCTCGGAGTCTTTGCCGGCATCGGCATCGTCATCGCGGTGATGGGCCTCGATCGTGGCGGGTTGCCGGTGGTCGATACAAGGCTCTGGGGCGGCCTCCTGGTCACGCTGGTGGTGTCGGTGGTCGGCATCGTCGCCTCGATGCCGGTCGGCATTGCGCTGGCGCTCGGCCGGCGCGCCAGCATTCCGCTCATCAGGATATTCTCGATCGCCTTCATCGAATTCTGGCGCGGCGTGCCGCTGATCACGGTGTTGTTCTTCGCGACCTACATGCTGCCGCTGTTCGTCCCCACCGGTTTTACCATCGACGGGCTGATGCGGGCCTTGATCGGCATTGCGTTGTTCGCAGGCGCCTATCAGGCCGAAGTCATCCGCGGTGGTCTGCAGGCGATCCCGCGCGGGCAGGGCGAGGCGGCGAGCGCGCTCGGTCTGTCCTGGGCCAAGACCACGGCGCTGATCGTGATGCCGCAGGCGCTGCGCCACGTCATACCGGGCCTCGTCAACTCCTTCATCGCGCTGTTCAAGGATACCTCGCTGGTCTCGATCGTGGCTCTGTTCGATCTGCTCGGACAGTTGCGGGCCTCGTTCTCCGATCCGGTCTGGTCAACACCGACGACGCTGTTCACCGGCTTTGCCTTCTGTGGCATCATCTATTTCGTCTTCTGCTTTGGCATGTCGCGTTACTCGCTGTTCGTCGAGAACAGGCTGAACGCGCATCGCCGCAATTGAGTATATGAGCATGGCAACCAACTCGATCGTCGGCATCAACGACCTCAACAAGTGGTACGGTGACTTTCACGTCCTGCGCGACATCAATCTCGACGTCGCCAAGGGCGAGCGCATCGTGATCTGCGGCCCGTCCGGCTCCGGCAAGTCGACGCTGATCCGCTGCATCAACGCGCTGGAGGAATTCCAGGAAGGCCATATCGTCGTCGACGGCACCGAACTCGGGCCGAATCTGAAGCGGATCGACGAGGTCCGCCGCGACGTCGGCATGGTGTTCCAGAGCTTCAATCTGTTTCCGCATCTGACCGTGCTGGAGAACTGCACGCTGGCGCCGATTTGGGTGCGCAACGTTCCGAAAAAGGATGCCGAGGCGGCGGCGATGAAATACCTGGAACGGGTCAAGATCCCGCATCAGGCCAACAAATATCCGGGCCAGATGTCGGGCGGACAGCAGCAACGGGTCGCGATCGCGCGCGCGCTGACGATGAATCCGAAGGTGATGCTGTTCGACGAACCAACGTCGGCGCTGGATCCCGAAATGGTCAAGGAAGTGCTCGACACCATGGTCGATCTCGCCAGGGAAGGTATGACCATGCTGGTGGTCACCCACGAAATGGGATTTGCCCGCGAGGTCGCCAACCGCGTCGTCTTCATGGACGCCGGCCAGATCATCGAGTCGAATACGCCGGAGAGTTTTTTCTCCAATCCGCAGCATGCGCGGACGAAGTTGTTTTTAAGCCAGATCTTGCGGCATTAGATTGTGCGCGTCATTCCGGGATGGTCCGAAGGACCAGACCTCAGGGGTGCAATTGCACCCCGGGGGAGTTCGAGTGTCCCCGATGTGCAATTGCACATCTGAGGTTCGATGCTTCGCATCGCCCCGGAATGACGGCTAGAGCCGCTCACACCTTCTCGAACGGCAATTCGATCTCGCTGCGCTTTTCCAGCCACGTCGGCACCGGCAGGTTCTTGCTTCGCATGAATTCCGGATTGTACAGCTTCGATTGATACCGGTGTCCGGCGTCGCAGAGAACGGTGACGATGGTCTTGCCGGGGCCGAGCTGCCTGGCCAGATGAATCGCGCCGGCGATGTTGATGCCGGAGGAGCCGCCGAGGCACAGGCCTTCATGCAGCGTCAGGTCGAACAGGATATTGACGGCTTCTTCGTCTGAAATCAGAAACGCGGTGTCGACATTGGCCGTCTCGGTGATCGGCGTGACGCGCCCGAGCCCGATGCCTTCGGTGATGGAATCGCCCGGCGTCGATTTCGCGACGCCATTCGTGAACAGTTCGTACATCGCAGCCCCGTGTGGGTCGGCGCAGGCGGTGACGATGCTCTGGTTCTTGCTCTTCAGGAAGGCGCTGGTGCCGGCGAGTGTCCCGCCTGAACCGACCGAGCAGACGAAGCCGTCGACCTTGCCGTCGGTCTGCGTCCAGATTTCCGGGCCGGTCGATTCGTAATGTGCCTTGGCATTGTCGAGATTGTTCCACTGGTCGCCGAACAGCACGCCGTTCGGCTCGGTCTTGCGGAGTTGTTCGACCAGCCGTTTGCCGAGGTGCTGGTAATTGTTCGGGTTGGAGTAGGGCAGTGCCGGCACTTCGATCAGTTCGGCGCCGCTAAGCCGCAGCGTGTCTTTCTTTTCCTGGCTCTGGGTTTTCGGAATCAGGATCAGGGTGCGGTAACCGCGGGCGCTGGCGACGACGGCAAGCCCGATGCCGGTATTGCCGGCGGTCGCTTCCACCACGAGCCCGCCGGGCTTGAGTTCGCCGCGCTTTTCTGCCTCCAGGATCATCCATTTGCCGGCGCGGTCCTTGACCGACTGGCCGGGATTCATGAATTCGGCCTTGCCGAGAATGGTGCAGCCGGTCAGTTCGGATGCGCGCTTCAGTTTGATCAGCGGCGTGTTGCCGATCGCCTCGACGACGTCTTTGTTGAAGATCATGTCTTTCAATTCGCCGGTTTTATTGCCCAATCGTTAGGCGACCCTAGTACCCAAGCCGAGAAAGGGAAAGAAGTTTGCAACGGGGTGCACCCGATGCCGTTCCGTGTCGCGTGAGGTCGCCAAAATAGGACAGTTTTCTGTCCAGTGTCAGGGCTTTGGCACATCCTTGCCGGCTGTCGTTTTGATCGATGACGACAGGGCCGCGGCTTTTTCGATTGGATGGATATGGACGTTGATCGCTGAAATCAGAATGGCAAGATATGCGCCAGCCATCAGCAAATAGAACATCACCGTCGTCCGGTACAACCACTTCAGCGGCCCTCGGCTCGAAGTATTGTCATGAAGGACGGCGAACAACCTGCCTTGCGAACCGCCTGACAGGTCCGGGTATTTCGCTTCAATCCTGCTCGCGCGCTCGAACATGGTTCCGGCGATCGTGCGAAAGACTAGAACGAAGCACAATGACCAGCCCGTCAACACGGCGCCCACGGCCACGAT
>Ga0068855_100006846_pt1 | contig 13828 bp, 8 predicted proteins | sample KBSCornC52_FD_66592 | JGI IMG/M metagenome (GOLD analysis project Ga0068855, IMG submission 66592) | Corn rhizosphere microbial communities from Kellogg Biological Station, Michigan, USA - KBS Corn C5-2 | ecosystem: Host-associated > Plants > Roots > Rhizosphere > Soil ... | reverse complement strand
GAAGCAAATTGGCACCAGAACAGCGAGAACCAAGGGGGCCGCGCTAGTCGCGACACTCGGCCTCGCGATCTTTGCCCCGTACGTGGCCCGCGCGGAGCAGCCGCCGCCGCCCTGCCACCCGAACCTGCACGCCAATGCAGACATGGCTGCAGTCAAGACCCGGGGAGACGTAGTCGATTTGCCCGATCCGCTCAAGGAGCGGATCGTGCGACTCGCAGATCGGCCGCACAGCCAGCTACCCACCCAGGCATACGCCGAAGCTCATTTTGACAAGACCCCCTTCAAGCCCAAGCCGAGCCAGCTGTTTCAGTATTACCTGCTGGACACAACCGCCTTCGAGCCCAATCCATTTACGGCAATCTTTTCCGGCCTCAACGACACCGCCATGCTGACCGCTACCGGACCCATGTGTGGATTATCGACGATCGGCGCAGTGCGTGTCGTTTTGGAGCCCAAGCCGGGTCTGCCGACTGATCCCAATGACGTGCGGGCATTCATCGATATTTTCACCGATATCTCCGGGCTCTTCGTGATCAATAACGAGAGCGGTTGGTACGAAGGATGGATGATTCACGATCTGACAGTCGCGCCCGTCGCCGCCCCACTTGCCGGTGGCCGTCCTCAATTCGGGACCATTACCGCATCCGACGCAGCTGCGCTTGCCTTGATGGGGGATCACAACAACGTCACCGGGAACATCTTTACTGTCGACGGAAAAGCGGTGCGCTTTCCGAGCGCCACCGACCATTTCCCGGATCATCAAGGCAACACTGTCCCGATCCAACTCAGCATGGGTGCCTGGAACACGCTGCAGCAGAGCGACGGCCACGCTTACTGGGAGTTCAACTACACGACCAATTGGATTCATCCGCTCTACGAGCTGCCCTTCACCGGAGGCATTCCCGGTACTTTTGAAGCCGGGCAGGTCGGTGCGCTCTCATCGGTGATACCAGGTGGGGGGCCATCGGGGATGAAGAACAGTCCGATAACTTACGGCGACAACCCGAATACCGTTGGCGTCGTCCAGGCTACCGGACCGCGCGACCCGGACAAGTTCGACGCCGACGTCGATTCGCAACGAGAGTTCCGTCAGCGCTTCATTCCCAGCGGTCTCGCCAATGAGATCTTCCTCGATGTCTACGAGAGAGTCGCGTCGTTTGAGAGCGGAGTGGCCTTCCCGCAGCGCCTGTACGACGCCTATGCGATCGAAGTGGCGCGAGTGGGCCATAACGGCGTCGTTTCAGCTGCCGAAGGAGATGTCGACAGTGCCTCGGATGGGTTCGCCGACAATACGCGTTTGTTCATTCCGGTGACCCAATTCAATCGCTTCGCAGTAACTCGGGAAATTAACGACGGGTTGCTGGCACCCAGGTTTGCACCGAGTCAGAAGGCTTGGGTATTGTCGGGACCGCTCGTAGCAGTGAGTCCGTCTGTACCTGCCTCGGAAGATGAGGACGGCGACGATCGATAAGAATCAGAATGCCGTGACCTCGCATGGTCGTGACTGTCCGCCCCACGCGATCAACGTGCGCGCGGCGGACAGTCACCCTCGCCCGCGGGACAGGATCGCGCGCGGTGTAGAAACTGCGTCAGGCTATTGCCAAAACCGCAGTAGGCGCACGCCGCGATACCATATGCCAAAGGTTACTTGGCGAAGAAATGCATTCGAGCCAATCGTTGCAGCGGGCTGCGTTCTACGCTTCGGTACGGATCGACAGCGCCTTTCCATAGTGGCTTCGAACGACCGCTATCAGTGAACTCGCCGTGCGGCCGCTCCTGGCCGTTCAGAGAAGTCGGAAACGTCCACACCACCGTACTTGTTGCGCGAGCGGAATAACGTCTGCTCGGTAACGTTCTGCTTGTGGCAAAACTCCCGGATCACGCTCCGGATACCTCGGCCTCGCGAAGCAACCGCACGATCTGCTCTTCGGTAAAACGCTACTTCATCTGCAAGCCCTCGATGGTTGAATTGCCATCAGGACTCGCAGGCCGTTTGGCTACAAATGACGTACACAGGTCAGTCATATTGACGCGAGCATTTTGCGATGGATCAAATCTTGCTCAGGCATCATGCCCCGCGCATCCATGAGCCGACTCTTCCATATGACACGTTCTGCCCGTTCGCTACGACTGGGCCTCGCGGCGCTTCTTCCGTCCGCGACGGTCTTCGCGCAGTCCATCTCGACGACGCCCGCGCTGGCGGTGCCGGTGTCGGGCCCGATCATGGTGCTTCTGCTGGGAGCCGGACTGTTGGCGAGCAGTGTGTGGTTCTTGCGCCATCGCGCACCTCCGGCAGTGGTGCTGCTCGTCGCGTTCTTCGGAGGGACAACGCTATGGCATGGCGCGGTGGTCCTGGCGCAGAGCCTGTCGACGTTCGACAATCCTTCGGGGCAGACACTGCCGATTCCGGTCACACAGATTCAGTCGGGCCCCGACGTGGCCGGCTTCGAATGGGCGGACTTTTCCAACGGGTCTGGCACGACGCTGGTCGTCAGCTCGCTGGTCGAACCGACATTCGCGCAATGCTTTCCGAATGGGGTGACGGGCACGCTGCTGCCGCCCGCGGTGCCGCCGGCATCGCCGCCGCCTGCCTGTAACGAAGGGCTGACGTTGGTGGAAGGGGCGATGTGCCGCGCGAACGTGGACACGATGTGTCGTGCGGCAGCGGCGGGACAACTGGCCACGTTGACCACGATCTCCCCGACACTCGGCCCGGCAACGGGCGGGACGCCGGTGACGCTCACCGGCACGAACCTGACGGGCGCCACGGCGGTGACGTTCGGCGGCATCGCGGCGACCAGTGTGACGGTCGTCAATGCGACCACTTTGACCGTGGTGACCCCGGCGCACTCGGCAGGAATGGTGGATGTGGTTGTCGCGACGCCGAGGGGCGGTGCGACGCTGGCGGATGCGTATCAGTACCAGCCAAGCTCGACGCTGGCGGCAATCGGTCCATCGTCGGGAGCGGCCATGGGGCTAACGGGCGTGACGCTGACCGGTACGAACCTGGCGGGCACGACGAGCGTGACATTTGGCGGCGTCGCGGCGACGAGCGTGTCGGTGATCAACTCGACGACGGTGACCGCGGTCACGCCGGCGCACGCCATCGGCGCCGTCGACGTCGTGATCCAGACGCCGTCGGGTGACGCGACCCTGAGCAATGGTTTCACCTTCCTGGCGACAGCGGTGGGGCAATCGACTGCGGGCGGCACGATCGGCGCACTCGATGGCGGACTGCGGAACCTGGTCGCTGCCACCGCCGACAACAGTACGGCGGTCGAATGGGGTGGCTTGGGAATCACCAGCAACGCGCAGAGCAGCAGTGACGGGAGCGCGAACACCGCGACGATCATCAGCGTGCTCGGGACCAATGGCGGGACACCCTACGCGGCTGAGGTGTGCAGCGCGTACGAAGTGGACTCGCAGGGGAACACGCCCTGCCAGGCGGGCAATGCCTGCTACAACGACTGGTTCCTGCCTGCGCAGGATCAGCTCGATGCGCTCTACATCAATCAGGCTGCCATCGGCGGATTCAGCGTCGGCGTGTATTGGAGTTCAACGGAATTCAGCGCCAACCCAACCTTCGCCGCCTGGTTCCAATCCTTCCAGGCAGGCTTCCAGGCCGTAAGTACGAAGGTCACCAGCGCAAGCGTCCGCTGTGTCCGATCGATCACGCCGTGACAGACGACGCGCGAAGGCTGCCATCGCGAGGCATGGAGACAGCTCGGTCATGACAGCATCAAGACGACCGAACTTTACGTGCGTGCCTGGGCAAGGCGAGCGCGTCAACCCGACCAAATAACCGCGCCAGATTCGCTCATTATCGATTGCAGGCCTGGATCTGGTCCGCGAGCGTCATCGTCACCGGCCGGCTTTGGCCGCTGCGACTTACCGCAAGGAGTAGCGTCGTTCCTGGCGGATCGTTGCGCAATCGCAGGCGCGTGTCGGAAAGGCGCTCGGTTTCGACCGGCTTGCCGTCGATCGCGGTGATGACATCGCCGACCGCCAGGCCCGCCTTTGCGCCGGCGCTATCGCTCGCCACTTGGACAACTTCGTAGCCTGCCGGCTTTGCATTGATCCACAGGCCGGAGCGATCGAACGTACCGACGTCCGGCGGCGTGGGCTGAATGCGCTGCAGGTACATCACTCGATGCGCGTAGTCGAATGTCACCACGAACCGCTTCAGCAGCGCACTTCCGATGTTGGCGTCGTAGTTGGGATCGCTGATGCTGCCGCCCTTGTCATGGGAAAGTCCCGCAGCGATGTGGTCGACGTCGACCGCACCGAGCTTGAGTGACGGAAGTCGAAACATGTAATCCCGCGACGGACCGCCTACACCCCAGCCGATCACCGCGCTGGTGCCCTTGGGAAAACGTGAGCGGAGCTCGTGCTTGGCGGCGAAGGGACTGGTGATGTCGATCTCAGTCCTCGAGCCGGTGTCGATATTGAATTGCGCCGGCAGGTCGCCGATCGAGCCGGCGACATTCGGCAAGTGATCGTAGAAGACGAAGGGGACGGCGACGCCGAGGCTGCTGCTTGGCGTGAATCGCGCGGGGTCGGTGAAGGTGACGGTGTGGCGGCCGTAGTCGATGGTCGTCACCATGCGCCGAATGAGCTCGTAACCCACCATCCCGTCCACCGCGATGCCCTCGATGGACTTGTCGTAGATCTCGGTGGCGAAGCCTGTCTGATCGCGCAGCCGAACGTCGCCGATGGCGATCTCATCGTAATGCACAAAGCCGGTCGTCGAATGGCCCTCGCCTGCGCCGCTTTCAACTGACCGGCCGACCGGTTTCAGCCCCACTTCGGAGACGATGCGCGACGACAGCAGCGTGTGGCCGCCCGTGTCGACGATGAACGTATACGGCCCCTTGCCATTCACCATGCCTTCGACGTAGACGTGGTTGTTGAGCAAGCGGAAAGGCACGGTGGTGCTCGCAGCGCCGTTCGCGATGGCCGCACCAGCCGGCGGTGTGCTCGGATACGCGTACGCGGACAGCGGTTGCGCGGGTCCGAACGTCACGCTCGTCAGCGCGGCGGTTTCAATACCGTCCTCCCCGAATCCGGGATCGGCGACGATCTTGTGCGCCAGCATCACCCCATTCTCGCGGCGATAGTCGGAATAGGTTTCACTGACATGAAAGAACTGGCGGTCTTCGCCGACCTTCGCCAGCAGATGGGTGTCGGCGTCGAACCAGGCGTCGAAACGCTTGCCACCCTTGGGCGTCACCGCGACGTGGTCCAGTGAACGGCCATCCGAGGTCTCGCGACCGATGTACGCGACCGTTGCGCCGCCGCGGTCGTTGCGCCACCAGATGTTGGCGTAACGGTACGCCTCGTTGATGGCCACCGGAATGCGGTCGCCCCCTTGCTGCGGAGTGTAGGTCCCGGAAATGTCCCGCTGCCATGGCACCTGTCCGTCGTAGCCGCTGGCGAAATGGACGTCGCCGGAGTCCTGCGCGTCCGTGTACGCACCTGTCGCGAGGTCCAGCGCCGTCGTCTGCGTGCCTGTCAGTCCGGACGAGTGGTAATCGAATTTCAACCGAGCCACACCGGTCGTGGGCATGCTGCCGACTGCGGCACGATTGGCATCGAGTACCGATTCCGCAGTCCCGGCCTGGCTCCATGCGGGTACCGGTGCAGCGGTCATCGCGCAGGCGAGCGCACCGACCAAGATCCTTTTCATGATGTCCTTTCGATCGGGCATGTTTATCGAGCCTGCGCGCGTGGCTTGGGCTCGTTGTTGGATGCGCGATCGCGACGTATTGGATTCATCCCATTATTTCCGTGGGCCGAATGGCCACTGGACGAAGGGGATCAAGATCGCGTGAAATTGGCAGTTCGACTTATTTTAAATTTTAACTGTGGCTCGCGGTGACCAATAAGTCATGCGGGCCGCTCAGCCCGGGCGCAACCCGGCGAGATCGACATCGTCGATCTGCGACGCGTGCAGGAAGCGCTCGGCGTAACGGCGGTACACACCGGAAGTCAGGAACAGGTCGAACAGCTCGCCGTCAATATGGCTGTCGCGTCGCATCTGCGCCATGATCCTGATGGCTTCCGACAGCGTCTTGCCTTTCTTGTACGGACGATCCCGCGCGGTCAACGCTTCGAAGATGTCGGCAATCGCCATCATCCGCGCCGGGAGGCTCAGTTCCTCGCCGCGCAGCCGCTTGGGATAACCGGTACCGTCCAGCCGCTCGTGGTGCCCACCCGCAATCTCCGGCACCGCCCTGAGGTGCTTGGGAAATGGCAGCTGCGACAGCATCCTGATCGTTTGCACGACGTGATCATTGATCTGATGACGCTCCTCGCCGTTCAGCGTGCCGCGGCCGATGCACAGGTTGTGGATTTCCCCGTTATTGCGCTTGTGCCGGGGTAGCTGAATCCGCAGTCCCAGGCGACTTTCTTCAGGCGCCCGCTCCGCCGCACTCCATTCGGTCAAGTGCGCGGGCTTGTCGGCCAGCAACGGTTCGACCACCGGCAGCCGCGGCGCCGGTGCGTGGGCGGTTCGGGCCTGCTCCTCGGCAGACAGCCCGATCCGGTCATCCAGCGTGCGCAACCACGTGCGGCGGGCAATCTCTTCGATCCGCGCGATCTTCCCGGCTTCCATGATCTCGCCACCTTCGTTGCACGTGGCGACGAAGGCGAACTCCGCGTCGAGCTCGTCGCAGGTCGTCTGCAGCTGCGCGCGCAATGAGGCCGGATCGCCGCCCTCCGCGACCTTCTGCCAGTATTCGATCTCGGCATCGCGCTTGATGACCTCGAAGCGCATGCGCACCTCGTGCAATCGATCGTAGATGGTCTGTAGCTTGGTCGCCTTGTCGACGACGTATTCCGGCGTGGTCACCTTGCCGCAGTCGTGCAACCACGCGGCGATCCGCAACGCTTCCCATTCGTCGTCATTCATGGCGAAGTCGCGGAACGGCCCCTCCTTCGCGTCGCAGGCAGCTTGGGCGAGCATCGTGGCAAGCTCGGGCACACGCTGACAGTGCCCTCCCGTATACGGCGACTTGGCGTCAATCGCCCCGGCGACCAGCCTGATGAAGGAATCCAGCAGCTCCTTCTGTGCGCGCAATAGATCCTGATTCTCGATGGATATTGCCGCAGTGCCCGATAGCGCTTCGACAAAGGAGACGAGCTCCCGCGGCAGGACGCCGGTATCCGCGTCGTTCAGCAGGCACACCACGCCGATGATCCCGCTATCCCGGTTGCGGAGCGGCACCGCGATGGCAAAGTATGCGCCGGCGTCGGAACCGCCTGCCGCCCGTCCGACGAGCCGGGCCAGATCGTCGCACCCCGGTGCGAGCGGCGCGACGACGGTCTTGCCATCCACGATTGCGCGCCACGCCGGGTGGCCGTCCTGCGCGTTGCCGATCCCTGCGATCGGTGACGGTGCGGCGATCCCGGCGCGTGTGCGCGTCGCTGCACTCCTGAGCGTCTGCGCGTCAGCATCGTAGAGATAGATGGCGCCGGCGCTGCTGTCGGCCGCCGCGATCATTTCCGTCAAAACCCGCTCGAGCAGGCGTGTGAAGTCGTGTTCCGCGGATATCGTGGCTGCGATGTTCAGGAATTCGCGAATGGTGATCTTCATCGCATCCATCGTCGTGGCGAGTTCATCGACTTCGGCGACGATCGATCGCGTGGTGATCGGCGTAGCGAAGTCGAATTCCCTGACTGCACGCGCCTCGCGGACCAGCGAACGCAAGGGATTGGCCACCAGGCGCGACAGCAGCCACGCCACCGGAATGCTGCAAAGCACGATCAACAACGTGATCAACAGTGTTTCGCGGCTGATGCGCCCGGCCTCCGTGAGCAGCTCGTCTTCCGGCGAAACGACGGCCAGATAGACGCCGCCCGGCTCGCCTTCCACCTGCAACCTCGAAACCGTGCCCGCCCATTTCCGTCCGCCAACGTCGAGCGCCACATTCGTGTTGGCGAGGCCGGCACGCGGGCCTTCAATCAACCGCGACAGCACCGGCGAGCCGAGCTCGGAGACCTTTGCGAGGCGCGGGCTGTCGCGAGTCCCGCGGTCGAGCGCCATGCGTTCCGGCTTGTCATAGGCGAGCACGACGCCGTCGGCGTTGAACAGCACCAGCTCCGACGACGGTGTCAGTTTTTCCTCCTGAAGTGCGCGCGACAGATCGCCCAGGGTGAGGTCGGCTCCCACGACGGCGTCATCGCCATCGGACCGGCGTGCGAACGTGACGCCCACCTCGCCGGTGCTGAAGAACACATAAGGCGCGGTCTTGATCTGCTGCGAAGTCGCCACCGCCCGTTGGTACCAGTCCCGCGTCCGCGGATCGAACACATAATCTGCGACTTGTCGCCGCTCGAGCACGCGCAGCGCGCTGTCGAGGAAAACATAGCTGCCACGCAGTGAAGCGTCGGCGCCGCGCTCGATGCTTTGCACGAGGTAGGCCGCTCCGGCCGGCGCAGTGAACTGCGCGCGTACTGCGGCGTTGTCGCGCAACGGCCGCACCAGAAAGAAGTCTCCGTCGCCGTATCCGATGTAGAGCGCGGACAGCGAGGGCACGTGCGCCAGCGCGGCTGCGACGTAATCGATGCTCTGCATGCGATCGGCGAGGTTGTGTGCCTGATGAAGACGCTGATGCGCCGACAGGTCGACCAGCAGCTCCACCGGGTGGTAGATCGCCGCGAACCCGGCTACGGTCTTGCCGCCGATCGCCTGAACCAGCTCCTGCGACCCCGAGATGATCAGATCGCGGTTACGGACGTGGTTGTGCCATCCGATGATGCCGCCCGCGGCAATGACGAGCAGGCTGAGAAGCGTGGCGATGTGGACATGAAACGGAAGTCGTCGCGAGCCGCCGCCGGGCGACGGCCATGCGGCAACGGCGCCTGTCGAGGCGGAGTCAGAACCGGTTGGCATGGAATTCCTTCGGCAGGCAGGACGGTGCGGCGATTCTAACGAACGCCATGCCGCAGCAGGACAAGTTCCGTCGGCCGGTTGCGAAAAGGAAGTCCATGATCGAGGTTCGCTTGCCGGAGCACCTTCGAGGTCGGAGGTGACTTGGCTATGGCCGCGTCGCACTGCCGTAATCGTGCGGATCTCTTTCGCCTGCGGAGTCCCCGATGTCCATTCTCCCGCCACGCACCTTGGTCGGCATGGTGCTCTCCTGCCTGGCCACGTTTGCCCTGGCGCAGCCGGCACCATCCGAGGCTCCGGTGAACAACGTGACCGACATCCATTTCGGCACCGCGGTCGACGATCCGTACCGGTACATGGAGGACCTCAAGAATCCCGAGGTCGCCGCGTGGATGAAAGCCCAGGCCGATTACACAAAAGCGACGCTGGCGAGGATCCCGCACCGCGACGTCATGCTCGACGAGCTGACGACGTTCGGCGACGCGGCGCTGGTGCGGGTATCGTCCGTGCAGTTGACCGGCGATCACTTCTACTACCTCAAGCGCATGGCCGATGAAAACATCGCCAAGCTGTACGTGCGCGCGGCTGCCGGCGGCAAGGAGCGTCTGCTCGTCGATCCCGACAAGCTGCCGGCGCCGGAAGGCAAGCACGACGCGATCGACTACTTCGCCGCATCGCCCGACAACAGGTACCTCGCTTAGGGCGTGTCGGTCGGCGGATCACCAGGGAGCCGATCTCAAGTAGCGAGTGGACCGGTTTTCCGGAAGCAGGTCACAGGCTGCTCAGCAAGCTTCACTGCCTCACGCTTGAACTCCGCCGTAAACTGCCGCCGTATCCTTGTTGCCATCGCACACCTCCAATTGCCAGTTTGGCATTAATGGATGTATCCGGGAAAGTGGGGGAATTCCACATTCGGCTATGTAAATAATCCGCAAACGTGGAAATGATTCTTGAGGAAGCGCGGGTCTCGACCCTAAGCGGGCGTTCGACCGTCAGTGCACCCGTCCGGAATACACCGCATCGAGTGATTGGTTGGCGAAGTCTCGGACGCCGGCTTCGCTACCTTGGCCGAGCAACTTCGCATACTCGCCGGTGCCCGACACAATTACCCAGTGACCCTGTTCGTCCCACAACGTTGGATCGTCGGTGCCGGTAATCATGCTATTCAGAAGGATGGTCAACGAGCCTGCCAGTCCGTGAAAAGTCTTCACGTACTGCGCCGTTCCGACGGTCGGCGATGGCAGTGCGGTCGCCTGGACCGAGTCCGTCGTGACCGTGCCGCCATCGACGATTGCGCCTGTGACAACGAAGATACACGACGCGGGACCCGGACACCCGAGCTCCGTGTGGGCTTGGATCACAACGTCCTGGGGTTGGGCCGCAGCGACCGGAGCGGCAATTACCGTAACGAGTCCGGCCATAAGGACATGCCTGCCGATCTGTGTGATGCGCGATGCAATTGGCGGAAACATTGTGCGGAACCTCCCTGTGATTAAACTTTGATACCTCTTAAGTGCTGCGAGTCGCGGTCACCTTCTCCAAGAGCGATGCCAACGATCAACGCCCGTGCTCCAATAGGTGGCTGGGGTAGCAAGCAAAAAGAGCGCCGATCATTCTCCACGCTTGGCAATCAATTCCGAAGCTCGCGGGTGCCTCAGTTTGCGGTGCCTTGCCGTCACAAAGGTCGGTGTGCCGATTACGGAGCCAGCAACGCACAGCGCGCCTCCAGCACGGCACCAAGGTCGAACTGTCCGGCCTGGAACAAAAGCGCGACTGGATCGGCGATCGGCACACCGTCGAGCGTGACGCCGATGATGACGGCCTCGAAGACCTGATGTCCGACGATGCGCGGATTGCCCGGGCCGGACGTTCGCTGCACGCCGTTCAGGATCACGAACGCCGGATCGCCGACGTCGGTGCCGTCGGGGTACAGGAAGGTAGTGGGCGACTGCGTGACGTCCGTAAACGATTTTCCTGTTCCGCCCAATTGCACCGGAGAGTAGATGGTCGTCGTGAGTCCCCCCGGCAGGATGTCGAACTCCCGTATGACCTCGGTCGCGGACGCGTCGTGGAAGAGCGTAGTCGTTCCGGCGCCTTCGACGTGAATCCACACCGGGAGGTTGCACACGGCAGTGAGGAAATCGTTGGGAAACGTCTCGTCGATCTCGAAGGAGATGCGCGTCGGCGACGTTGCGCAAACCGAGGTGGCCGACAGCAGCAGCGTCGCCATGGTGACGCCGGCAAACAGTGAAGGACGTCGCATGGTGGTTTCTCCCATGGACAATGAGCGGGGTTCGAACGTCGACGGTACGGCGACACCGCATCGGCAACGGTCGAATCATATTTGGAGCAAGCCACGTGCCACACCGCAACGCACTGATTCGAAACACGAATACGGACCTCGGCCCTGGCGCGCTGTAAGCAAACCCGACAACGGCGACGAGCGCGGCGCGTCGACCAAGCACCGGGCAAGGGAGCCGGCAATTAAAAGGCAATCAATTACGTGGCTCCGCTGGTCTTCGAAGATTCATCAATCGCCTGATCGGACTGTCCATCGTTCGTGGGTAGGTTCACTGTCAGCCTGTCGATGCCCCCGCCCGCAAGGCGGCTTTCAGCCCAGTTCGCCGGACGCTTACCGACGATTCGTCGCAAGCCGACGCTAAGCGGAAGTAGCCCGATTCGGGTAACGGACGTTCAACGTTTGAATTACCGGATTGCGGGGGCTTTTCGCGCAGGTACGAAATGATGGCTTGGGCACCTGATGTAGTTGATCGTTTTACCGCTCTGACGCGAAATCTCGGCGGCAAATTCGCTCAGGGTGTACGAGGTGTCGCTTGCGAGTTCGTAAAGCTTGCTTGCCTGATTGTCGCTGGTCAGTATGACGGCGGCGGCTTTGGCGTAATCGGCACGGACAGCGGAAGAGACGCGCCCGTCGCCTGCGCAGCCATAAACGGCGCCCTGCGACAGCGCAGTGGGAATTCCCATCACGTAGTTCTCGGTGTACCAGCCGTTGCGCAGGAGGACGGACGGCAGGCCGGAAGCGCGGATGGCAGCCTCAGTTTCCCTGTGCTCGGCGGCGAGTCCAAGTACGGAGGTATCCGCATGCAGGACACTGGTGTAGGCCAGCAGCTTTACTCGCGCACGCTTGGCTGCGTCGATGACGACACGATGCTGCTGGGCGCGCTGGCCGATTTCGCTGGACGAGATCAGCAGGACCTTGTCCGCGCCTTGCAAGGCGGCATTCCAGCTGGCGGGTTGGTTGTAGTCAGCTTGGCGAACCTGAACGCCGAGAGCGGCGATGTCCTTGGCTTTTTCTACGTTGCGCACGGCCGCGACGGGGGGCATGGTGGGATCTTCCAGAACCATGCGGATTTCGTGTCAAAGGCACTGTCCTTTCTCAAGGACTGATCGCATTGAAGGGAGCGCACTATTCGGCGGTGACTTGCATCCCACAGGTTTTGCCAAGGAGAAGACGATGACATTCAAAGCCCTGCTCGCCACCCGGACGGGCGACACCACCACGACCAGCCTGGTGAACTTCAGCGAAGACGACCTGATGCCCGGAGACGTCACCATTTCGGTCGAATACTCGACGGTGAACTACAAGGACGCGATGGCGGTCACCGGCCGAGGCGCCGTCGTCCGCAAGTTCCCTCTGATTCCCGGCATCGACTTCGCGGGCATCGTCGAAGCGTCCACGCATCCCGGCATCGCCGTCGGTGATCGCGTGGTCGCCAACGGTTGGGAACTTAGCCACACCCACCACGGCGGCTTCGCACAGAAGGCGCGGGTCAAGGGCGATTGGCTGGTCAAGCTTCCCGATGTGTTCTCGACCCGCGACGCCATGGCCATCGGTACGGCCGGCTACACCGCGATGCTGAGTGTCCTGGCCCTCGAACATGGCGGCATCGCGCCCGAGCGCGGCGACATCCTCGTGACCGGCGCCAACGGCGGTGCCGGATCGGTGGCGATCGCGCTGCTCTCGAAGCTGGGCTACCGGGTGATCGCATCGACAGGCCGCCTTGATGAGGCCGACTACCTGCATGCGCTGGGCGCAGCGGAGATCATCGATCGCCGCACGCTGTCCGAACCGGGCAAGCCGATCGCCGCCGAACGATGGGCAGGGGCCATCGATTCCGTCGGCAGCCACACGCTGGCCAACGTTCTGGCGCAGACCCGCTATCGCGGCGTCGTCGCGGCCTTCGGGCTCGCGCAAGGCGCGGACCTTCCCGCGTCGATGCTGCCCTTCATCCTTCGCAACGTGACGCTCGCCGGCATCGATTCTGTCAATGCACCGCAAGACGTGCGATTGCAGGCGTGGTCGCGTCTTGCCCGCGATCTGGATCTGGACAAGCTCGCCCGGGCCACACAAGAGGTCGCTCTGGCGGACGTGCCCCGTATCGCCAGCGATGTCCTCGCAGGGAAGGTCCGGGGGCGCACAGTGGTCAACGTCAACCTGTGACTGCCATCAGGACGCCCTGTTCGGTCAGATCGCCGTGGTATTCGGCAGGACTTGCCGAGCGGAATCTTGTCGCAAGGGTTGGCAAACCCGACCCAGTAGCCATCGTTCAGCATGGTGTTGAATAACAACTTGAGCATCGCGACTTCCTTCTGGATGGTGCTCGCCGACAATACATCGGCTTGCATGGTCGCCATCAGCTGCTTGATGTCAGCGCGCAGGATGGCGCTCACGCACCGCTTGGCGAGCTCGGCGATGGCGGCGTAGGTGCGCGCGCGGGCGTCGCGCCGTTGTGCGAGGTAGGACTGCAGGCCATCGGCAACGCTTGCGTCGATACCTGCCGGTTTGGCGGCTGCCGTCGGCACGGCACACCTGCGCACGCCATTGGCCGCGGTAGTTGAAGCTGCTCGCTATGTCAGACCTCCTTGACAACGGGAAGCCGTGAACCCCACGACAATAACGGCGGCGTGCGACGAGAA
>Ga0068855_100006844_pt1 | contig 13831 bp, 9 predicted proteins | sample KBSCornC52_FD_66592 | JGI IMG/M metagenome (GOLD analysis project Ga0068855, IMG submission 66592) | Corn rhizosphere microbial communities from Kellogg Biological Station, Michigan, USA - KBS Corn C5-2 | ecosystem: Host-associated > Plants > Roots > Rhizosphere > Soil ... | reverse complement strand
TTATACAGTCCCGCGCCAACGAAAGCGTTAAAACGATTGTTTTCCTGATAGGCGGTATCTACGGTGTTGATGAAGCCGTTTTTAAAAGGGCCAACTTTCAATGGTCATTGTCAAAGCTGGTGTTCCCGCATCAGTTGGTTCGTTTAATATTGGCCGAACAATTATACCGGGCCTGCACCATTCTTCGCAACGAGAAGTATCATCATTCTTAAGTTGGCGATAACAGTTGTCAGTGGGATGCTTTTTACTGCCTGGGCCCTGGTGCTAACTGTCCACTATTAACTCACCTTATCCATTATACTTTTTCCTCTTCGCACCAGCGATACAAACTTTTCAAAAGGATCGTTGCCACGAATATCGAGGCGTTGAACGAGCAGTGGATTTTCCAGGGGCAGGTCGTTTAACCGGTTGCCTATGCGAAATGCCAGTGCGATCTTGTTTTCTGTAAGAACATTATAAAGCTCTTTCAGCTTTACTGGATTTCTTTTTGGAAATGCACCGTAGGGAAATGCAAGACATGGCTGAAAAGGAATACCCAAAGTAATAAGCCTGGCCTTGGTTTTAACAATATCCCTGTCTGCTTCGGCTGCAGAAAGCATCTTATAACTTTTATGGTCGAAGGAGTGAAGACCGTATTCAACCAGTTGCCTGTCCATCGATTGAATATCATCTACGCTAAGATATTCCTCTCCGTTTGCCGGAGACTGCTGTTCTTCACTTTGCAAAAAAGACGGAACTAAAAAAATATTGGCCTTAATGCCATGTTTTTTCAGCAACGGATACATGACGGTGTAATTGTCGCGATATCCGTCATCGAATGTAATTAAAACGGGTTTAGGGGGTAGCGTTTTTCCACCACGCATGTGTTTAACCAGATCGCTGAATGAAACAGGAGAATACCCCTGCTGCAGCAGGTATTTGAATTGTGCTTCGAGGGCAGCTGCGGGAACGGTTAAATAATCGTTGTAACCATCAGCCGATACTTTATGATACATCAGCACCCGAAGGGTGGATGTAGTTTTAGAAAAGAAATTAAACATAGTTATATAAATCTCAAAACTCAAATGTCAAATCCCAACAGCACGCCGATCTCTTGCTTTCTTTTGGAACTTGTTATTTGGCTTTTGTAATTTGTTTCATCTCAAATTTCAAATCCCAACTGTTCACCGCTACCATGTTTTACCTGGAACTTGTTATTTGCTTTTTGTAATTGTTTTTGATGCAGCTCTTTTATTTTAAGGTATTTGGCAAAATGGTACCATGCTGAAAAAACCGACCAGTAAAAACCTTTCGCACCGTTCAGAAAATTTCTTTCAAGCAGGTAATACTTAAAAAAGTTATAGGGTATGGCAAACAATACAGCCGGCAGTGATTTATTCTTTCCTTTTTTAAAAGCCATTTCAGCCGAGTAAGTTGAGTAACGGTTTAGTTTTTCGAGGTACTGGCTGATACTGCTGTAACTATAGTGTTGTATAATATGATTCAGTTTTTTAACGGGCCCGTTTACCTGAATACCTTCATGCACTTTATCATTGGTAAAGCCTCCTTTTTCGCGGTTGAATAAGCGCAGAAAATAACGGCCGCTCTCTCTTCCGAATGTGAATTCTTTATTCAGAAAAACCATGTTCATCGGAAAGGAAAAACCCGCATAACCCGCATCGTTTCGAATGCTGCTGAGGATTTCTTTGATCAATCCATCCGTTAGTACCTCATCTGCGTCTATGCATAAGATCCAGTCGTTATTTGCCATCGATACCGCAAATTGTTTTTGCGGACCATAGCCATCAAACTGTCGTGAATAAACGGTACAACCGAACTGCTCGCAAATAGCAACCGTATTATCGGTGCTGCCACTGTCTACTATCACTATTTCATCGCACCAGTATAATTTTGAGAGCGTTTTCTGAATGATCCGTTCTTCATTCAGCGTAATAATTACCGCGCTTACTTTCAGGCCAGGCACGGGTAGTTTTTTAACAGGCGCAAGCGGCATGTTAATCACAGGGGCTTCTGCAATCATCATACAGTAAAAAAAAATTGGTGTTGTATGGGTAAAAGGGTTCGCCCAAAAGTTATGGGCATGGATATGGATTAATGGAGTGGTTTCTTTCTGGTTATGATCTGTGATGCGTGCTATTATAAAACTGTAAAAGCAGCAATACCCCTATGGAGAATTCTAAATTTTTGAAATGCCCCCCTACAATAAGACATCAAAATAATATATTTTTTCTCTTTTGGCAGAGCCGCCGAAGATGCCTAAACCATTTTGTACATTGCCTGTGGGAGATACCAGCTGATTGGTAGGAACAGATCCAAAATCGGTCTTATATTTTTCATATAACTTCAGATAGTTATATAATTCCCTGCCAACCGATTTTAATTGTAACCGTACGCGGCCTTTTTGTGTTGGATCAACGAAAAATTGTTTGTCAATAAAAACTGTAGTAGTATAGTAGTTGCCATTGAACGATTGGTCGATAAAAAAGATGCGTCTGAACGGATTTGTTAACTTGTCTATGCGGGCATTTTCAGAGTTGTTATCGTTGGTATACAAATTGAGGCGGGTAAACTTATTTAGTCCTGTGGTATCGCTCAGGATCCTGATTCCCGGTGTATTTTTAACCTGCGCATACAAATCCTTTCCCTGCTGTGTATCGTAGCTATACCGTTTGTTCTGGTATATAAAAAAATGGTTCACCCGTACCATTTCTTTCAACGCCTCGATAACATAAAATTCTTCCTTGTCGAGCGAGTCTTTCCAGGTGATATTGGCGGCCAGTACGTCTTTGTCGTTAAACTGTGCTGAGGACGTATCAACATTGATCAACTTCGGGTAATTGGGTATAACCGCCGTAGCTTTTACAATTCCCAGCGTGGGATGATTGATCTCGATCTTATATGTAGTATTGACCTTAAAGTGTTTTTTATTGGTAAATACCGAAGTAGGGTTCGTTGCGTATTGCGGCGAGTAGTTTGGGGTAAGCACCCAACTGGGGCTGTTGGCTTCTGTTAATGTAACAGAGGCATCGTTTACTTTTTCAAACCTGATGAGGCTGCCGTTTTCAACTTTAATGGTTTTGCCGATGGGGATCTTAACGCTGTCGCCTGCAGTGATCTCTGCCAATATTACCAGCTTATCATCTTCAAACTGATCGCTCGAAAAATTCTTTTTGCACGATGCCAAAAGAACAATCAATACAGCAGCCCATGCGCTTTTGCGAATGCTTTTTGTAAGATAATATGGTGCGGTCAGGCATTTCATTCTTAAAAGGTCACTGTATATGAAATGTAGGGTGTAACCTGAAAAAACTGGTATTTGGTAGTTACTACCAGCGACCGTTTTCCCAGGGTGCCTTCCAGGTCATAAACATACTGGCTCGGTGAGCCATAAATATTATAAACACCTCCTGTTAACCGGGAATTTATTTTTTTAGATAATTGGCTGTTATAACTGGCAGAAACATCAAGCCGGTGATAGGGCAGGGTACGATACCGGTTGGTAACCGATGAATGATAGATCAACCGGTATTCACGTGGGGCCAATGGATCACTGATCTGTTGCGCATCATCAAAATCAGGATATACCTGGTTGGGCAAACTGTATACATCGCCGGTGGCAAACATCCAGAACGCTGAAAAATTCCAATGTTTGTTATATTTCCAGGTAGCTGCTACATTCAGCTCGTGACGGCGATCGTATTTAAACGGAAATTTAGCGCCATTATTAATGCCATCAAATTTGCGCCAGTTCCACGATAAGGTATAGCTCATGTGCAGATACCATTTATCGGTGATCCTTTCAGCTTTTGTTTCCAGACCATACGTCCAGCCCTTACCAAGTTGTACACTTTGTCCCCAGTCGGCCGTATTTAAAAACAGGTTCTGACCTTCGGCATAATTGGTAACGTTCTTTAGTTGCTTATAATAAACATCGGCAGTGACCAGTAATTTTTTACTATCGCGGTAAGTGTACCCCAGATTGATCATATCACTTTCCTCAGGATTCAGTTCAGCAGTGCTGGGTACCCAGGCATCACTGTTAATGCCCATGTATGGATTGGTAACCAGATGCAGATACTGCGTCATATGATTATACGACATATCCACCTGGTTGTGCTGATCGATCTTATACACTGAGTACAGTCGCGGTTGCCATGATGTATATTGATAGTCGTTGTACCAGTAATGAGATACATGAATACCGGGGCGGAAAAAGAACTGTTTATCGGGTCTTATTTCGTTTTCATAAAACAACACTACTTCATGAAACGACAGTGGCGGAAATGCACTGAAATCGCCCGGTTTATCAATAAAGTCTTCACCCACGTTTGAATCGAAAGGATGAATGCGTGTATAGGATGCTTTTCCGCCTACATCGATCTTAACGGCATTAGATGCCGATATTTCAAGTGTTGTGCGTGCATTATAATGGCGGATGGACGAATACGTATTATATACTTTGTTCTGAGTAAGGTGGCCGGTACTGTCGTACAAATTATATCTGAAGCCGGCAAGGTTATCGTAGTTGCTGATGTTAATCGATGTGTTTACAAAAGCACGCGGCCCCAGTAGGCGGTTCCATGCCAATGACATAGCTTTATTGCCCCATTGCTGCTGATTATTGGAATAGTTCTGACGCAACAGCAACTTGTCGTGGCCGGCATAGGCATTGAACATCAGCTTATCTTTTTTGCCTATCCATTGTGTGAACTTAACATGCAGATCGTAAAAGTTTACACCGATACCCGAGTTCAGCATTCGCAGTATGGGATCGATCCAGCTTTGGCGAAAAGAAACCATCACCGATGAACGGTCTTTTTTTACAGGGCCTTCAACAGTAAACGAACCTGCCAGTAAACCTGCATTCGCTTCACCGTGCCATTCCTGCATGTTGCCGTCTTTGGTCATTACATCAATTACCGATGATAAACCGCCGCCATATCTTGCAGGGAAATTGCTCTTGTACAGCTGCGTCGACTTCACCGATGTTTTATTTACTATAGAAAGTGTTCCCAGCAGATGCGTTGGATTAAAAATAGTATTGCCATCAAGCAAAAACACATTTTCATCCGGACTACCGCCACGAACCAGCATACCATTTGTTATTTCGGGAATATTCTTTACACCAGGGTCCATGTAAAAAGAACGCAGTACATCCGATTCTCCCAGAACAATATTGTTTGAGTTGGTTTCTTTGGCTGCTTTATTATCTTCTTTTTCGGTGGTTTTGTAAGTAGAAGACGTAACAGTTACTTCTTCAATATCGCTTTTTGGAGTAAGATAAATATCGGCGCGGGTGCTTCCTTTTATATCCAGTTCAATGCGCTGGGTATTGTAACCTGCATAGGATATATACAGTATGCTCTTACCCTGTGGAAGCAGTAATGTATAATATCCATGATCATTTGATAAGCTCCCATTTTGTTTAGCCGGATTAAAGATATTAGCCTCTGCCAGTGGTTCACCACTTACAGCTTCTTTAATAATGCCATAAACAGAATAGGAGGTAACAAAAAAATCGTCGGGTAATGGAGTGGGGGAAGGAGTAAGTATCAGCTTATTATTTTTTTCAACTACGTTGATCTTTTGCTCCTGCAACACCTGCTGCAATACAGTACCAAGTGTAGTAGGTGAACCGGTGAGTGTAATGATCCTGCCGGTATCTATATAGTTGGAAGTATATTCTATGATAGCAGGTCCCCGTTGATTAATGTCATCAAGAAATGCGGCGACGGAACCTTTTTGAAATGATGGAGTATAGGAACGCGAAAATAAATTAACCTTTTGCGCCCAGGTTAATTCCACACTAAACAGAAGAAAAACCAATATGCAATAGTATTTCATCATGCTATAACACCAGCTATAGCCATATTTAAATTACAAAAACCAAAAATCAAGAATCAAATTTCAAACCCGAATTTGTCTTCTTTTGGAGCCTGATATTTGCTCTTGTGGTGTTTGTAAGCCAGGTAATTACAAAGAACTAGCTTATTTTTGATAAAATACTACTTTATCTTTTTCTTTTTTGATATTTAGCCCGGTGATCAGCTTAATTTCTTCCAATGCCTGTTCCAAAGGCTGGTTATCGAAACGTACCGTTACTTTTAGGGATTCCATGGCACGTTCCTGACCGGGTTCAATACCTACCTGTATACCGTAGTAGTGGGAGAGGTCCTGAAGTACTTTCTGTAAAGGAGCATCTTTGAAGTCGAGTAAACCGGTTTTCCAGGCTATAAAGTTCGAATCAGTTACCTGATCTTCAAAAAAATGATCCTGTTGTAATACAACACGTTCGCCGGGAGTTAGCGTAACCTCGTTAGCAGGTTGATTTTTGTCTTTTACATTCACCTTACCGGTTACTACTACGATTTCATCCTCGGTTTTGCCCGAATTTACCAGGAAAGAAGTTCCCAGTTCCTCTACTTCGGCATTGGCAGTAGTAATTCTGAATGGTTGATGTTCATTATGTTGTACCTGAAAGAAGGCTTCGCCGGTCAACTTTACCAAACGCTCTTTTTTGTCGAATGTTTTGGGGTATTGCAAACTGCTGCCTTTGCGCAATAATACTTCTGATTGATCGGGAAGGGTAAGCAGTTCGTTATTATTGCTGGCTGTAAAGGTTTGCCACTGGTTGTGCTGGTACCACCAGTAACCACAGGCGGTTACGGCGAATATAACAGCTGCAGCAGCTACGCGTTTAATGGTGAACAGCATGGAAATAACAGTGCCGGATCTTTTACGGCGGGCAATTATTTTTGCTTCCAGTTGTTGCCAGGCGAGATTGGTATTAAAATGGGGGTCAGCCGGTAAAGGGTTGGTTTTTTGCCAGATAACGGCAAGCTCATCATATTCCTGGCGGTGGATTACGTCAGACTGCAGCCAGAGCTCCAGCTCTGCTGCTTCCTGTTCGGTAGCCACCCCATGCAGTTGTTTTGCAATAAGGTTGATTATATTGTCATTATTGCTCATAGCCGTCATCCTGTTATAAAAACATTAATTTATAATATACCCCTATAGTCCTCCCTAAAAATTGATAAATATTCATTATTGCCATATAAGTCCAACATAATCAAACCAAAACTAAGAGTGTATAAGGCAAAAAAGAGAAAAGCAGCATAGTCGGCATAATAATCAAATTACAAAGACTCTTTTTCTCCTTTGCTCTTTTAATCTCTTAGCTTAAGACGTTAAAAGCATAAAAATCAGGCAGGCGATGGTATATAAACCCTGCTTTTGCCTGATATAGGCCCGCAGAATTTTGAGCGCTTTGCCCATTTGGTTTTCAACAGTTTTAATAGAAATTCCCAGCGAATCGCTGATTTGTTTATAGGTCATATCGCTAACCCGGCTCAAAACAAATACTTCACGACATTTGGGCGGCAGATGATCAAGTGCATTATTTAATAAAGTATCAAAATCGGCTTCTTTTGTAATAGGCGTGAACCGTTCTTCAGATATTTCTGTCACTTCCTGACCGTTTACCTCACCTAATACGGTTTTTTGTTTTTTCTCCAGAAAACTAAGGCAGTTATTGCGAACGGCCGTATATAAATACCAGGTAAGTTCCTCAGAACCAATTAGATTTTGCTTTTTTTCCCAAACCCTGAGGAAGGTTTCCTGAACAATATCTTCGCAGCTATGTGGCTCTTTTACAAGGGTAAAAGCATACTTGCAAAGCGGCTCATAGTGTTTGTGAAATGTTTCCTGAAATAAATGGTATAATTGTTCGGAATCCTGCATAACCGTGTACGGTATCGGTAAATGTACCACAATGTTAAGGGAAAATGCTTAATCAAAACTGAAGGGCCATAAAGAGGAGCCCGTAGTGTCACTATTTAGTTCGGGCTGCCTCTATCTTTTACAACTGCCTCAGATTTTCTAAAACTTATTCAGTTCAGATTATTAATTAATTGTATTCAAACAAGGGCCAAACAAAGCCCTTACGGAGATTTTACCCACATAAAGCCCGGCTATTGTCTGGGTTTGGTGTGCGTTTGGTCTGGGTTTGGTCCCTGTTTGGTCCCTGTTTGGTCCCTGTTTGACCTGAAAAATTGCCGGCCCATGGACTAACCACTCAAGGCACAGGTTCAACAATGAAGGCTTTGAGATCCTGACCGTATAAACACGGTGAAACATCCCCGTTTTTTACAGGTTGCCATACACGGCAATACATATAGATAACCGTTATACTTAATCTTTGATGGAGACGAAAGGCCGGAAACAGGAGCGGGTTTTGCTTTGATTATGAAAGCCGTGATACTGACCAACTTACGACTTATATCAGGTTAAATTATATATTGTCTCGATCAGCAACAGCAGTAAATTTTTTACCAAACTTTTTTTGGACATTACACTGAATAATCGATATTCGCCCGTCATTTACCTGATTTACGAATACGGTACACTGTAACCGTTAAAATAGTTAAATAACAGGTGATTTTACGGTGAACACAGGCCTTGTGAATTCCGTGCCTCATTACCGGGGTCGAAGTAGTTTGCCATGGATTGCACAAACAGCCCCTGGGGAGGGGTAATAAGCCATCGAGGAATGAAACATCAATTTCAGGACCTGTCTCTTTTACAGGAATTTAAAAGCGGTAATACGCATGCCTTCAAAGCTGTGTACGACATGTTTTTTCCCAGCCTTTGTTTTTTTGCCAAACGCCTGGTCGATAATGATGCAGAAGGCGAAGATATTGCTGCCGACAGTTTCATAAAACTGATCAACCGGCACGGATCGTTCGATACCCTGCCTAATATCAAAGCATTTTTATATATCACCACCCGTAACGCCTGCCTCAATTACCTGCGCTTTTCGCAACGTCAAACCGCTTCAAAAAAAGACCTGGCGCTACTGCAGGATGAAACTGAAGAACATGTGCTTAGTCATATGGTACATGCCGAAGTATTGCGCGAAGTTGAAAACGAAATTGAACAGCTTCCCCGCCGATGCAGGCAAATTTTCAAGTTGATCTATTACGAGCGCAAATCTGCCGATGAAATAGCCACCCTGCTTGATATTTCAATCAATACCGTATGGGTGCAACGCGCCAAAGCCATCCAGCTCATTCGAACCAATCTGTTAAAAAAAGGCATGCTGTCTATCTTACTCTGTTTTCTGGCAATGACAGATAATCATAGCTAAGAGGGTGTAAAAAATAGAAAGAGAAAAAGATGTAATTTCTCCTTTTTCTCTTATTGCTCTTAGCGCTACTGCATGAGGCGCTGGTGCCCAAATATTTTTCGTTTCCCATAAAGGAAAGACGCCTAAAATTGGTTTCTATAGGTATGCCAGGTCACCCAGATACTGAAATGAATTTATCAGAATTAGATGAAGTTGAACATGTAACAGCTTTACTGCTGAAACAATTAAGACAGGAAATAACCGATGATGAATTACAGGACCTGAATAACCGTCTCACCGCTCACCCTTCCTGGAAACAGATCCAGGATCACCTCAATGATGAAAAACAATTACTGGCCGACCTGCTGACGTTTAATCAGGTTGACACAGAAGCCTGGTGGAAAAAGATCAGTGAACAGGCAAACCTGCACACACCGTCACGTTCTTTTTTGCAGCGATGGTCAACCTGGGTAGTTGCTGCACTGCTGATGATGGCCATATCATTCGCCTGCTGGTATTTTATTGCTGCAAAAAAACAGAAAGGCACAACCGAAAAATATATTCCCGTAATTATTAATGTACCTCCTGGTGGTAATAAAGCATCGCTCACGCTTTCTAATGGCGATGTTATTAATCTTGATAATGCCGCCAACGGAACAGTTGCCGAAGAAGGAAATGAGAAAGTGATAAAATTACAGAGCGGTGAATTAGCATATCAATCATCAACCGGTAATCCGGAACCGGCAATTGATAAGATGCATGAAGGGAATCAGTCAGAAATAATTAATTATAACACTTTAAGCACACCGCGGGGCGGGCAATACCACCTGGTGCTTCCTGATGGAAGTAAAGTGTGGTTAAATGCTGCGTCTTCCATAACCTATCCAACCCGCTTTACCGGAAATGAAAGACGGGTAACTGTTACAGGTGAGGTGTATTTTGAAGTGGCTCCTTCTAACTTGTCGCCGGCTGGCGCAGGAGAAACAAAGCGCTCTTTCACAGTGGACGTTTTACCTTCTGCAGCAGGGGCCGGAGGAGGCAGAATAGAAGTACTCGGCACTATTTTCAACGTGAATGCTTACGAAGATGAAAACGTTATTAAAACAACGCTGTTAAAAGGAAAGGTAAGAATTGCGTCGTTGCCTGCGGATGCATCATTCACTTTATCTTCCACAACAACCTCCGCCTACAAATTATTGCTGCCGGGCCAGCAGGCTGAGTTAACCACTACAACATCGGGCCGCAATGATTCAATAAAGATAATTGATGGCATCGATACCGACATGGCAGTGGCCTGGAAAAACGGTTTGCATTCTTTCAAAAATGCCGATATCAAAAGCATCATGCGCATGCTTGCGCGATGGTATAATGTTGACATTACTTATGAAGGAAAAATCCCCGATTATAAATTCACAGGCTCCATTCCACGAAGCGAAAATATCTCTTCTGTTTTAAGTATGCTTCAGTATGCAGGCATGCATTTCAAACTCAAAGACGGTAAGATTGTAGTTGTTCCCTGAGAGCCCGCCCATGGCATGGCTTATTAATTTATCTTAAGAACTTATATACAAAAAAAGTTATTTCCTGAGTTGGTTTGGGTATCACTTTACTCATTTTGGGGTGCTTTGGCCAAAGTGGGGAACATATATATGTTTTTTATTATTGCTTATGGGCTTAACTGAAACAAAAAACCGTATGAATTGCCATCAAAAAACCGGAACGCTGTTTGTCAGACAGAAGGGTATTGTTATACAGTCCATGGTTAATAATTCGGGCCGAAGCAAAAGGGGAAAAACACAACCTGCAATATCCCCTGTCAGCCCCACCCATTTAAACAAAAAAATAAACTAGATAAATTAGTCTGATTATGGCGCGTTCGAAACCTACTACCCGCACAACCCGAAATGCAACGGCTATACTGCCGACAAATGGCAACAAACCTGCCAGTATCAAAAACCAACCAATAGCAGTCAATGGATCTTCTGATGACGAGGAAGGATCCCTGGGGCATCACGAGCCCGGTGTGTTGGATCCCCGCGAGTTGCTGCATGTGTTAACTCAGGTAAAAAACGGAAATTTTAGTGTACGCCTGCCCATCGATCAGGTGGGTATCAGCGGAAAAATATGCGATACGTTGAATGAGATCATTTCACTCAACGAAAAAATGATGACCGAGTTTACCCGCGCCGGTAACACCATCGGCAAACAGGGACGGCTCAACCAGCGTATTGAACTGCCCAACGCTATGGGTTCCTGGCGTACGGGCGTTGAATCGCTGAATATTCTGATCTCCGACCTGGTGCACCCCACCATTGAAATTGCCGATGTAATCAGCTCGGTGGCCAAGGGTAACCTGTCGAAGGAAATGCCTCTTGAGATCGGCGGCCACGTATTACAGGGCGAATTTGCCACTATTGCCAAGGAAGTGAACGACATGGTGAAACAGCTGAACCTGTTCTCCATGGAAGTAACGCGTGTGGCCCGTGAAGTAGGTTCCGAAGGAAAGCTCGGTGGTCAGGCAAAAGTAAAAGGAGTAGGTGGTGTATGGAAAGACTTAACCGACTCGGTAAACCAGATGGCCAGTAACCTTACCGGTCAGGTACGTAATATCGCTGAAGTAACCACCGCGGTGGCGAAAGGCGACCTCTCGAAAAAAATTACGGTAGACGTAAAGGGAGAGATCCTTGAATTGAAAAACACCATCAACACGATGGTGGACCAGCTGAACTCCTTCTCATCTGAAGTAACGCGTGTGGCGCTGGAAGTAGGTACTGAAGGAAAACTGGGAGGTCAGGCTCAGGTAAGAGGTGTTGCCGGTACATGGAAAGACCTTACCGACTCGGTAAACCAAATGGCCAGTAACCTTACCGGTCAGGTACGTAACATTGCCGAGGTAACCACAGCCGTGGCAAAAGGCGACCTTAGCCGTAAGATCACGGTGGACGTAAAAGGAGAAATCCTCGAACTGAAAAATACCATCAATACCATGGTGGACCAGCTGAACTCTTTCTCTGCCGAAGTAACGCGTGTGGCGCGTGAAGTAGGTTCCGAAGGAAAACTAGGTGGTCAGGCAAAAGTAAAAGGGGTAGGTGGTGTATGGAAAGACTTAACCGACTCGGTAAACCAGATGGCGAGTAACCTTACCGGTCAGGTACGTAATATTGCGGAAGTAACTACCGCGGTGGCGAAAGGCGACCTTAGCCGTAAGATCACCGTGGACGTAAGAGGGGAAATCCTTGAATTGAAAAACACCATCAACACGATGGTGGACCAGCTGAACTCCTTCTCATCAGAAGTAACGCGTGTGGCGCTTGAAGTAGGTACCGAAGGAAAACTCGGTGGTCAGGCTCAGGTAAAAGGTGTTGCCGGTACATGGAAAGACCTTACCGACTCTGTAAACGGGATGGCGAGTAACCTTACCGGTCAGGTACGTAATATTGCCGAAGTAACCACAGCCGTGGCAAAAGGCGACCTTAGCCGTAAGATCACGGTGGACGTAAAAGGAGAAATTCTTGAGTTGAAGAACACCATCAATACGATGGTGGACCAGCTGAACTCCTTCGGATCGGAAGTAACGCGTGTGGCGCGTGAAGTAGGTTCAGAAGGTAAACTCGGTGGTCAGGCCGACGTGCCGGGTGTAGGTGGTACATGGAAAGACTTAACAGACAGTGTAAATAAAATGGCGAGTAACCTTACCTCACAGGTGCGTAACATTGCAGAGGTAACTACAGCCGTGGCAAACGGTGACCTTAGCCGTAAGATTGATGTGGACGTAAAAGGTGAGATCCTTGAATTAAAGAACACCATCAATACGATGGTGGACCAGTTACGCGGTTTTGCATCTGAAGTAACGCGTGTGGCGCGTGAAGTAGGTTCAGAAGGTAAACTCGGTGGTCAGGCTGAAGTACGTGGAGTTGCCGGTACATGGAAAGACCTTACCGACTCGGTGAACATGATGGCCAGTAACCTTACCAATCAGGTGCGTAACATCGCTGAAGTAACTACCGCTGTGGCGAAAGGTGACCTTAGCCGTAAGATCACGGTGGATGTAAAAGGAGAAATTCTTGAATTGAAAAACACCATCAATACGATGGTGGACCAGCTGAACGGCTTTGCATCTGAAGTAACGCGTGTGGCGCGTGAAGTAGGTTCAGAAGGTAAACTCGGCGGACAAGCCGACGTACCTGGTGTTGCCGGTACATGGAAAGACTTGAACGATAGCGTAAATAAAATGGCCAGTAACCTTACCTCACAGGTGCGTAACATTGCGGAGGTAACAACAGCCGTGGCCAATGGCGACTTGTCGCGCAAGATCGACGTAAACGTAAAAGGAGAAATTCTTGAGTTGAAAAACACCATCAATACGATGGTGGACCAGTTGCGCGGTTTTGCATCTGAAGTAACGCGTGTGGCGCGTGAAGTAGGTACTGAAGGTAAACTCGGCGGTCAGGCGAATGTGCCTGGTGTTGCCGGTACCTGGAAAGACCTTACCGACTCGGTAAACCAGATGGCGGGTAACCTTACCGTTCAGGTGCGTAACATTGCTGAAGTGGCGATTGCGGTGGCCAATGGCGACATGTCGAAAAAAATTACCGTTGACGTACGCGGTGAGATCCTGCAGCTGAAAGAAACACTGAACACGATGGTTGATCAGTTGCGCGCCTTCGCCTCTGAAGTAACGCGTGTGGCGCGTGAAGTAGGTACCGA
>Ga0068855_100006842_pt1 | contig 13833 bp, 16 predicted proteins | sample KBSCornC52_FD_66592 | JGI IMG/M metagenome (GOLD analysis project Ga0068855, IMG submission 66592) | Corn rhizosphere microbial communities from Kellogg Biological Station, Michigan, USA - KBS Corn C5-2 | ecosystem: Host-associated > Plants > Roots > Rhizosphere > Soil ... | reverse complement strand
GACGCGGGCCAAGTCCTTGAGACGCCCCAACCTGACGGCGGTGGCGACCACATGAACGGCCTTCAGGACTCTCGTCTTGATCGGCGGATCGCCGCCGGCCTGAAACTCCACTTCTTCGGCCTGATCGAGCGCCTCTTCATCGAATGCCGATGCCACGGGCAGGAACTGTACCGGCCAGCCCTCGACGAGAATGCCGACATCCCTTCTTTCATCGTATCCGAGCTTCGCCAGCGCTTCTTCGATGGGATTGAGCAACAACAGCCCGGACGGACGTCTTTCGAAGCTTCCGACGGAGACCAGGATATCGAGATCTTCGGTCAGCGTCGGCTGAATGTAGTTCAGCGCCGCGACCGCACCTGCGATGGCGTACTGGTCGATCACGCCATCGGCGGCGAGTTTGTCGATGACCTCGATCGTCTTTCGCAGCGTCATCGTGGGACTATAGGGCGGAGCCTGGATTTCCCGCAATTCGGGCAGCTCTCCTCGATCAGCTCATCGCCGCACCACCACCGCCACCGCCGACACCGCCAGCAGCACCGCCGACACCGCGTAGACCCAGAAGCTCGGCACGATCGGCAGCAGCAGGCCGGCGGCCATCGGGCCGGTGCCGGCGCCGATGTCGCGCCATACGGCGCGGGCGGCGAGGGCCTGGACGCGGCCGGCGCCGGGCGTGCGCCTGGCCACGATCGGCGCGATCAGCGGGAGCTGGAGCGCGCGCAGCACGACGATCACGGCGGCGCCGCTGAAGATCCAGCCGGCGCCGAAGCCCACCAGCACCACGGTGGTGAGCAGCGACAGGCTGACCAGCAGCCGCTCGGCGCCGAAGCGCTCGGCCACGTGACCGCCGATCGGCGACAGCACGATCTCGCAGAAGTAGCGCAGCGCCATCAGCAGCGCCGCCGCCATAACCGCGCCGCCCGGCAGCAGGTCCTTGCCGAGATAGCCGAGGCCGACCACGAACAGGCCGTCGAGCGTGAAGCCCTCGAGGAACGACCAGACGTCGAGGCTGCCGGGAAGCTGCAGCTTGCGCGGCGGCGCCACGGGATGGGGCACGGCCGGCAGGCGGCGGGTGGCGAGCAGGCCGACCAGGGCCACCGCCGTCAGCACGAAGAAGATCGCGCGCGGGCCCAACTCGAGCTGCTCGGCCAGCAGCGCCGCGGCCGGCAGCGCGAGCGTCGGGCCGAGCGCGATGATGGCGCGCGAGCGGCCGTTGCGCCGCGCCGCGCCCAGCGGCTCGGCCGTCGCCATGGCGAGCGTCGAGAGGTTGAGTGCGGCGAAGGCCAGGCCCCACAACAGGCGGAACGGCAGCAGCAGCCAGACGCCCGACAGCGTCGCATAGCCCAGCGATGCAACGGCGGCGGCGATCACCGCCAGCGTGTCGGTGGGCCGGTCGCCGCGGCGGGCATAGAAGCGGGCGACGAAGCCGTAGCCCATGATGCGGACCAGCCGGTTGGCCGCCAGCAGGACGCCGACCTCGAACAGGCTGACGCCGAACTGCGCCGCGAACATCGGCAGCAGCAGATAGAGGCAGGTGTCCGAGGGCAGGGTGACGGCGAGCGCGATGGCCGACTGGCGGGCGGCGAGGTCGGCCGGGGCAGCAACAACGGACGCGGACATGGCGGGCAATCTCGGTCGGTTACGACTCGGTGACAAACGATGTGAAATCCGCTCGTGTGTGATAAAAACTCACACATGAAATCCGGCCCGCTCCCGCCGCTGCCGCCGCTCAATGCGCTGCGCATGTTCCTGGCGGCCGCGCGCCATCTCAGTTTTTCGCGCGCCGCGGTCGAGCTCCACGTCACGCACGGCGCGGTCAGCCGGCAGGTGCGCGCGCTCGAGGATCACCTCGGCGTCGCCCTGTTCGAGCGCCAGGTCCGCCAGGTCAGCCTGACCGTCGAGGGCCAGCAGCTGTTCGCCGAGACCGCGCCCGCCATGGAGCAGATCGGCGTCGCGGCGCGCGCGGTGATGGTGCGGGCGCCGGCGCGGGCGGTGCGGATCAACGCGCGGCCGTCCTTCGCGGTGCGCTGGTTGATCCCGCGCCTGCCGGATTTCGTGGCGCACCATCCGGGGATCGAGCCGCAGATCCTCACCAGCCTCGCGTCGCCGGAAAAGGCGCCCGAGCCGTTCGACATCGCGATCCGTCGCGACGTCGAGGGCTGGCCGAAGGCGGTCAGGGCGCAGCCCTTCCTCGCCGACGAGCTGATGGTGGTGGCGGCCCCGTCGCTGCTGAAGCAGAAGCCGATCGTCGACGCCCGGTCGCTGGCGCAGCACACGCTCCTGGTGATCAAGACGCGCAAGCAGGACTGGGACGACTGGAAGACGCATGTCGGCCTGCCGCGCCTGCGGCCGGCGGGGCGGCTGCAGCTCGATCATTCGCACATCGTGCTGCAGGCCGCGGTCGATGGGCTGGGCTTCGCGATCACCGCGCACTCGCTGCTCGGGACCGATGTCGCGCAGGGACGGCTGGTCTGCCCGCTGCCCGAGCTGCGCATGCCCTTGCCGCCGATGTACTACGGCTGCGCCCCCGGTGTCGGCCGCGAGACGCAGCTCTTCGCCGACTGGCTCGACACGCAGGCCGCGTGAGAGGGGCCGCCTGAACTACTGCCCGCGCAGCACCAGCGCCTCGCGCAGCGCCGCCGCGCACATCGTCGTGCCGCGGCGCGCGCCGTGCAGCAGCATCGGCGAGGTGAGGAAGCCGTGCAGCATGCCGCCGAACTCGGCCAAGTCGGCCACCGTGCCGTCCTTCTGCAGGCGCCAGGCGTAGGCGCGGCCCTCGTCGCGCAGCGGGTCGTAGCCCGCCGTCACCACCAGCGCCGGCGGCAGCCCGGCCAGCGACCTGGCGCGCAGCGGCGAGGCCCGCCAGTCGTCGCGCGCTTTCTTCTCGGGCACGTAGTGGTCCATGAACCACTCCATGGTTGCCGCGTTGAGGCCGTAGCCGTCCTCGAAATGCCTGTAGGAGTCGCCGCGGGCCACCATGTCGGTCACCGGATAGGCCAGCAGCTGCATGCGCAGCTTCGGTCCCTTGGTGTCGCGCGCCCAGATGGCCACGGCGGCGGCGAGGTTGCCGCCGGCGCTGTCGCCGCCGATCGCCAGCCGGTTGGGATCGACGCCGATCGAGGGACCGTGCGCGGCCAGCCACTGCAGGCCCGAGACCACGTCGTCGAAGGCGCCGGGGAAGCGGGTCTCGGGGGCGAGGCGATAGTCGACCGCCAGCACGGCGATGCCGGCCTCGATGGCGAGCTGGGCGCAGATCACGTCGTGACTGTCGAGATTGCCGAACAGCCAGCCGCCGCCATGGGCGTAGAGCAGCGCCGGCAGGCGCGCCTCGGCCGAGGCCTTGTCGGGCCGGTAGAGGCGGACGGGGATTCGGTGGCCGTCCTTGCCGGCGATCGTGCGGTTGGCGACGGTGACGCCGTCCGGCACCGGCCCCTGGGCGGCCGGGCGGAGCGCCAGATAGAGCTCGCGGGCGGCCTGCGGGCTGAGCGTGTTCCAGGCCGGGCGGTTGGCCGCGGCCATCAGGTCGATGAGACGTTGGGATTCGGGATCGAGTGCCATGGCGGCACTGTACCATCGTCATCGGGGGGAAACGCCAACGTCATCCCGATGTCGATGCGATGAGGTCATCGATTTTCCGCAATTCGGGCAGGTCTTCAGGCTAAAGTGTCTCATGACGTTCGATCCCGATGACGGTGCCGCTCCGCAAGCGCCCCGCCGCTCGTTCTGGCGGCGGCGCTGGGACGGTCTGCGCGCGATTCGTTTTCGCAGATCGGCTGGCAGCGGCTCCGGTGATGGCACGACCCGCGCACGCTCGCACTGGCGTCTGCTGCTGTGGGCGCTGGTCGCGCTCCTGGTGCTCTACTATCCGCTGGGCTCGTTGATCGTCGAGAACATCGACGACGATCCGCAGTTCGCGCCTTCCGGCCTGGCGCCGGGCGAGAGCCGCGCCGTCGCGGTGGCCTCGGGGCTGGTGACGCGCGAGGTCGACGTCCACAGCTGGACGCCGATGCAGCCGTTCTTCATGCCCGGCGGCATCCTCGACAACATGCCGAATTTCCAGCGCGGCATCATGGCTGCTCTCGGCCGCTTCTCGACCGAGCTGATGGACCAGCTGGGCCGCACGCGCGGCTCGAGCCAGACCGACCGCGACCTCGAGCAGGCGCGCGGCTTCCTCAACGAGCAGCCCAACATCTGGATCTGGCAGCCCAGCGTCTCGCTGTGGCCGTCGGCCACCTCGGCGCAGAAGTACCGCGCCGGCCGCGACAAGCTCGTGGCCTACAACAAGCGGCTGGCCGGCGGGCAGGCCACGTTCGAGCGCCGGTCCGACAACCTGCAGGCGCTGATCGACCGCATCGCCAACGACGAGGGCTCGGACTCGGCGGTGATCGACCAGCACATCATCGAGCAGGCCGGCAACCTGTTCGACACGCGCTGCGACGACATCTTCTATTTCAACAAGGGCCGGCTCTACGCCAACTACCTGCTGATGCGCGAGCTCGGTGCCGACTTCGAGGCGGTGATCAAGGAGAAGGGCCTGACCGGCACCTGGCAGGCCACGGTCGAGACCTTCCGCATCGCCTCCCAGCTCGAGCCGTGGGTGGTGTGGAACGGCTGGCCCGACGCCTTCGTGATCCCCAACCATCTCGCCGCGCAGGGCTTCTACCTGCTGCGCGCCCGCACCCAGTTGCGCGAGATCAGCGCCATCCTGCTGAAGTAGGAACGGCGCGTGGAGATCTACCTCCCGATCGCCGAGCAATCGATCAACGTCTTCCTGCTGCTCGGCCTCGGTGGGGTGGCCGGGCTGCTCGCCGGCATGTTCGGCGTCGGCGGCGGCTTCCTGGCCACGCCGCTGCTGATCTTCGTCGGCATCCCGCCCGCCGTGGCGGTGGCCAGCCAGGCCAACCAGGTGATCGCCAACTCGGTGTCGTCGCTGCAGGTCCAGTGGCGGCGCGGCAACGTCGACCTGCGCATGGGCCTGGTGCTGCTGCTGGGCGGCATCTTCGGCTCCTCGGTGGGCGTCACGCTGTTCACCTACCTCAAGCGCATCGGCCAGATCGATTTCGTCATCGCCGTGCTCTACGTCGTCATGCTGTCGGCGATCGGCGGGCTGATGTCGGTCGAGAGCCTGCGCACCTACTTCCGCAACAAGCGCCATCCCGAGACGCCGCGTGGAAAACTCCACCAGCACTACATGGTGCATCGCCTGCCGTGGAAGATGCGGTTCTACAAGTCGAAGCTCTACATCAGCGCCCTGCTGCCGATCGGGCTGGGCTTCGTGATCGGCATCCTGTCGGCCATCCTCGGTGTCGGCGGCGGCTTCGTGCTGGTGCCGGCGATGATCTACCTGCTGGGCATGCCGACGGCGGTCGTCATCGGCACGTCGAACTTCCAGGTCCTGTTCGTGGCCGCCAACGTCACCTTCCTGCAGTCGGCGACCAACGGCACGGTCGACGTGGTGCTGGCGCTGCTGCTGATCCTGGGCGGCGTGGTCGGTGCCCCGATCGGCGCGCGGATCGCGGCCAAGATGCCGGGCGTGGCGTTGCGCGGGCTGATGGCGGTCCTGATCCTGGGGGTGGCCGCGCAGCTGCTGGTCGAGCTGCTGCGGGCGCCGTACTCGCCTTATTCGCTGGGCCTGCGCGAGGTGCTGAAGTGAGGCGCCTCGCTCTCCTGGTTGCGTTGTGGGCCGTGCTCCTTGCCGCGTTCCTGGCGGCGCCCGCCTTTGCGCAGGGGCCGCGCGTCGATCCGGGCGCGCCGCCGTCGCTGCCGGGACCGGCCCTCGAGCCGTCGGCGCCCGTCGTCGCGCCGCCCGACCTGGTCATGGACCTGTCGGCGGCGCGGGTGTCGATCACCTCGGCCTTCCAGGGCGAGAAGCTGCTGCTGTTCGGCATGTTCGATCCGCCGGGCGAGGTCGTCGTCGTGGTCTCCGGACCGCCGGCGCGCGAGACGGTGATGCGCAAGGAGCGCTTCCTCGGCCTCTGGCTCAACACCGGCCGCCAGGGCTTCGACGACGTGCCGGCTTATTACTACATCGCCGCCAGCCAGCCGCTGCAGCGCCTGCTGGCGCGCGGGACCGGTGGCGAGATCCTGTCGCTCGAGGACCGCATGAGCACCGTGCGCTCGGTCGGCCAGCGCGAATCCGACGAACTGACGCGCTTCCGGGTGGGCCTGGTCGACGTGAAGCGGCGCGAGGGCCTGTTCCCGGCCGACATCGGCCAGGTGACCATCCAGGCCAACCGCCTGTTCCGGGTCGACCTGCCGTTTCCGTCGCGCCTGCCGGAGGGGGTCTACGACGTGCGGGCCTATCTCCTGCGCGATGGCAAGATCGTCGCTGCCGTGTCGCGGCCGCTGCCGGTCAGCAAGGTCGGCTTCAACGCCCAACTGGCCGGCTGGGCCGGACAGGAGGGCGCGCTCTACGGAGTGGGGGCCATCCTGATGGCGCTGCTGGTCGGCTGGTTCGGCGGCGCGATCGTGCGGCGGCTCTAGGGAACAGGGGAGAACCGGCCATGGCCGAGACCACACGCATCTTTCTGGTCGTCGTCGACGAAAGTCCCGAGATGCCGACGGCGCTGCGCTATGCCTGCCGGCGCGCCAAGCGCACGGGTGGGCGGGTGGCATTGCTCTACGTCATGGACCCGCCGGAAACCCAGCAGTGGGGCGGGGTGGCCGACCTGATGCGCCAGGAAGCCCGCCAGCAGGCCGAGCAGGTGGTGGGCGTCCATGCCGAAACCGCCGCCACCCTGACCGGCCAGCCGCCGGCCATCCATATCCGCGAGGGCAAGAGCCGCGAGGAACTGCTGAAACTGCTCGCCGAGGACCGCTCGATCTCGGTCCTGGTGCTCGGCAGTTCGTCCACGAACGAAGGACCGGGCCCGCTGGTCAGCGCCTTCATCGGCAAGGGCGGCAGCCAGTTGCGCATCCCGCTCACCATCGTGCCGGGCGGCCTGACCGACGCCGAGGTCGATGCAATTGCATAATATGTGAAGTGATTGGTGCGACTCTTTTCCAGGGAGTTCCCTCGGAACCAGCCTTTGCATAGCGCATAGCGAACCGGGGCGTTTCTGGGGAGCGGGCTCTAATCGACCCGCTCACATGACTTATAATAGAAGTTTCCATAACTTCTATACAGAGACACTCAAGAATCACCTTGATCGGCTTGCCGCCGGTTCCTACCTCGGATGGGCATTTTGAAGGGCCGGACCCGTTCCAGCCCACCTCGGAGGTAAGTTTGTTTATCCAGACCGAGCAGACCCCCAATCCGTCGACCCTGAAGTTCCTGCCCGGCCGGGTGGTGATGGACAAGGGCACGATGGACTTCGCCGGCGCCGACACGGCGGCCGCGTCCCCCCTGGCCAAGCGCCTGTTCGCCGTCGAGGGCGTGGAGCGGGTGTTCTTCGGGTCCGACTTCGTCACCGTGACCAAGGCCACCGACAAGGATTGGCAGATCCTGAAGCCCTCGATCCTGGGCGGCATCATGGAGCACTACACCTCCGGCGAGCCGGTCGTGGCCGGCGAGGCGGCGGCCGCCGCCGGTGGCGCGGCCGAGGACGACGACGAGGTCGTGGCCCAGATCAAGGACCTGCTCGAGACCCGCATCCGGCCGGCAGTGGCCCAGGACGGCGGCGACATCATCTTCCAGGACTTCCGTGAAGGCGTGGTCTACCTGCACATGCAGGGCTCGTGCTCGGGCTGCCCGAGTTCGACGGCCACCCTGAAGATGGGAATCGAGAATCTTCTGAAGCACTACGTGCCGGAAGTCGTCGAAGTGCAGGCGGTCCAGTAAACCGCCAGTCAGTCCAGCGTACAGCGTCGGTTTATGCGTAGCATCGCGGCCCTTTGGGCCGCGGGCATGGATCGTTGTTCCCAATAATGAAGAGACGAGAAGCATGCCGATCCCGATAAAGCCTGCGTTCGATCGCGGGCGACGATACGCCTTTCCCGCCGCCTGGGCGGCGGTCCTCCTCACCGGAATTGGCCTGCGCGAGCCGCTCCCCTCCCTCGACGCAAGTGCCCTGCTGAACTTCAACCCGATCGGCCAGCTCGCCTCGAACCTGCCGGATTTCCTGCCGCCGATGAACGCCGACACCGCGGCGCTGATCTTCGTGCGCCACGACATCGAGTCGCCCGACGGGCAGGCCGCGCCGTTCAACGTCCGCGACATCGCCGGCGGCCACGGCCGCTTCGCGGCTCCCGGCAACGCCGTGCGCCGCCAGGTCCAGTCGCACGCCATCAATCCGCGCACTTCAGAGGAGCTCGCCGGCTTCTTCCGCGACCAGTCGTATACCCTGGCCGACGTCCGCCTGGGCGTCGCCGTGCCGCCGATCAAGCTCGAGCGCGTGCCCGACGACCTCAACACCAAGGACGGCGTCGAGCGCAAGGTGCTGTTCATCACTGCGCTGCTGCCGGTCATCCTCGAGGTCAATCAGCGCGTCATGGTCGAGCGCGAGCAGCTCCTGAACCTGCGCGACAAGTTCGCCGAGAATCCCGCGAGCCTCAGCGACTTCGACCGCGCGTGGCTGCTGCAGCTCGCCGACCGCTACGAAATGAACGTCGACCAGATCGACAAGGACCAGCTCGACCAGCTCGTCCGCCGCGTCGACATCGTGCCGCCGTCGATGGCGATCGCGCAGAGCGGCATCGAGTCGGGCTGGGGCACGTCGTTCGCCGCGCGCACCGGCAACGCGCTGTTCGGCCAGATCCAGTCGGTCGGCCAGCATGCCGTCGCGGTGTCGTGGAAGCCGGGCGCCGGCATGCCGCAGCCCTTCGCCAACGTCGGCGAGGCGGCCGAGGCCTATGTCGACAACCTCAACACCCATCCCGCCTATGCCGCCTTCCGCAGCGAGCGCGCCGCCATGCGCGAGCGCGGCGAACAGCCCGACGGCTACAAGCTGATCGGCCAGCTGCTGCGCTACTCCGAGCGTGGCCTGGGCTACGTCCAGTTCGTGCGCCAGGTGATGCGCGAGGACAAGCTCACCGACTTCGACAACGCCAGGCTGAAGCTGGCGGGATTCTAGCAGACTTTCATGTTCCTCCCCCCGTCTCGGGGGAGGTGGCGCGGTAATCCGCGACGGAGGGGGAGCCTCAGTCGAGTTGTCCGCAAGTTTAAGATCATGATCTGAAATTGGAGGGAGTGGCCGCGTGGCACCCCCTCCGTCGGCGATTACGCCGCCACCTCCCCCGAGACGGGGGAGGTACATCTATTCCGATCGGAATGACTTCACGCGCCGCCTGTCACATCATCGGGCGCGGCAGATCGGCGTCGCAGACCAGCGGATGGCGCCGGGCATCGAAGAGCTGATAGTGCCACCACTCGTTGCGATAGAAGTCCCATCCCGCCGTGGTCATCAGTCCCATCAGGGTCAGCCGGTTGCGCTGCGCCTCCGGCGAGACGTCGGTGCGGCCGTGGTGCGACAGCGGCGTGAAGGCGTCGAAGCCGGTGCCCATCTCGAGGTCGCGGCCGTCGCGCCCGATCAGGGTGAGGTCGACGGCGGCGCCGCGCGAGTGCGGCGAGCCGCGGCGCGGGTCGGCGAGGAATTCGGGGTCGGGATTGACGTTCCACAGCGCCCACTGCGCCTCGACCGGGCGCAGCGCGTCGAAGATGCGCAGGCGCAGGCCGAGCGGCCGTGCCAGGGCGATGGCGGCCTGCAGCTTCTCCGCGGCCTCCGCCTGCAGCCAGCATTCGGCGTTCCGATAGACCGGCTTGCCCGTTAGATTGGCGTCGGTCGCATAGGCCAGGCTCACCTCGACGTCGAAGTCGGGCGGAGCGATCGCAACCAGGTCGAGTTTCATGTCCCCAGAATGCCCAGCCCCCACAGCGAGCGCCAGCCGGACATGAGTCTCGTGCTCGCCTTCGACTGCGCGGTGCGCGGGCTGGCCGTCGCCGTGGTGCGCGACGGCGAGGTGCTGGCGTCGGCGCGCGAGGATGGGCGCGAGCAGGCCGCGCGCCTGCTGCCGGCGATCGCCGATGTGCTGCGGACGGCCGGTGTCGCGCCGCGCGCGCTGTCGATGATCGCCTGCACCACCGGTCCGGGCAGCTTCACCGGCGTGCGCGTGGGCCTTGCCGCCGCGCGCGGCCTGGCCCTGGCGCTCGGCATTCCGCTGGCGGGCATCGCCACGACGGCGGCCCTGTTGGCAGAGGCCCCGGCGGGGGAGCAGCTCGCGGTCGCCGCCATCGACAGCCATCTCGGCGACTGGTTTTGCGCACTTCGGGCACCTGACCCGGCGCCCTTCCTCGCCACGACGGAGGTCCTTGCCGCGCGCCTCGCGGGCCGGCCCGCGGTCGTGATCGGGCCGGACGCGGCCGTGCTCGCGCCGCTGCTTGCCGATGCCACGGCGCAGGTCGCCCTGCCGGATCCGGTCGCGATCGCGCGCCTTGCGCTGGCGGACGGTGTCGAGGCCTGGCAGGAGCGCAACCGTACCGACGGCCTGCCGCGGCCGCTCTACCTGCGCGGCGTCAATGTCACCCTGCCCGACGGCGGACGGCGCACGGTCGACGCATGAGCGGCTTCGACCTGCGGCCGCTGGGGGCGCTCGATTTCGACCGCGCGGCGGCGCTTCATGCCGAGGCCTTCGCGCCGCTCGGCGAGCGCGTGTGGACGCGGCAGGACATCGCCGAGCTCGTGGCCTCGCCGGGCGTCGCCGGAATGTTCCTGGTGAGCGAGGGCAGGAACGTGGGCTTCGCGCTCTGGCGCGTGGCTGTCGACGAGGCCGAGCTGATCACGATTGCCGTGGCGGCGTCCGATCGCCGGCGCGGTGCCGGCCGGGCGCTGCTCGACGCGGTGATCGCCCGCGCCCGCGCGGCCGGTGCGGCGACGCTCTTCCTCGAGGTCGGTGTCGACAATTCGGCGGCGTGCTCGCTCTATGGGCAAAAGGATTTCCAGACCGTCGGCCGGCGCGCCGGCTATTACCGGCGCGGCGATGGCCCGCCGGCGGACGCCATCGTCATGCGCCTGGCCCTCACGCGCGACGGATAGTCACGATATGGTCACTCCCGTCCGCTACAACCCCAAGAATGCTGTGGCCTTCATCGCGCGCCGCCTTCGGTACGTTGCGCAACGGTTCCTCGCCGCGCAACCGCACGCTCAGGATTTCGCCCGGCGCCATGCGTTCCAGGCGCAATTTGGTGCGCACGAAGGTCATCGGGCAGACCTCGTCCGTGATATCGAGGGCCTGGTCGGCCGGGGTTGGATGGGCGGGGGTGTGCATGCCCCCAACTATACCCCGTTCCCCGGCCGGTGTAGGGTGGCCGTGCATGTCCGATAGCCGTTCGAAACTCGAGGCGCTGTGCGCCGAACGCGGTCTGAAGATGACCGATCAGCGCCGCGTGATTGCGCGCGTGCTCTCCGAGTCGTCGGATCATCCCGACGTCGAGTCGCTGCACAAGCGCGCGACCGCGGTCGATCCCAACATCTCGATCGCCACCGTCTATCGCACCGTGCGCCTGTTCGAGGAGGCGGGGATTCTCGCCAAGCACGACTTCGGCGACGGCCGCGCGCGCTACGAGGAGACCCCGGAGGAGCACCACGACCACCTGATCGACATCCAGTCGGGCCGCGTGATCGAGTTCCACAACGACGAGATCGAGGAACTCCAGCGGCGGATCGCCGAGAAGGCGGGATACCGCCTCGTCGGCCATCGCCTGGAGCTCTATGGCGTTCCCCTGGACGGCAAATCCGACCGTCAAAAATGAGTAGACGCGTTTCCCGCGGGCTCGATAATGGCCCCATGACCGGGGCAACCTCCTTGCGGATGACCCATGCGCATTGACCGTGCTGATAGCGAGTCGGAGCTGCTCGGGCCGCCGATCTCCAATCGCGAGATCGTCAAGGTCGTGGCCGGCGACTTCGAGGTCCGGCTCGCCCAGACACCGGCCGAGATCGATGCCGCCCAGGCGCTGCGCTATCGCGTCTTCTACGAAGAGATGTCGGCTCATCCGTCGCCCGACATGGCGCTGGACCGCCGCGACTACGACGAATTCGACCGCGTCTGCGACCACCTGCTGGTGCTCGACCGGCGCCGCGGCGAGGGGCCCGAGGGCATCGTCGGGACCTATCGCCTGATCCGTCGCGAGGCCGCCGCCAGGGCCGGCCGGTTCTATTCCGCCGCCGAGTACGACATCGGCAAGATGATCGACTATCCCGGCGAAGTGCTGGAACTCGGCCGCTCGTGCATCGCCCGGGACGCGCGCAACACCGCGACCATGCAGATGCTGTGGCGCGGCATCGCGCTCTACGCCTATCACTACGACATCAAGGTGATGTTCGGCTGCGCCAGCGTGCCGGGCACCGATCCGGCGCAGCACGCGATGGCGCTGTCGTACCTCTACCACAACCACCTCGCGCCGCCGGAGATCCGCGTGCGCGCGCTGCCCGAGCGCTACGTCGACATGAACATCCTGCCGCCCGACAGCTACGACAAGCGAAAGGCGCTGGCGCGCGTCGCGCCGCTCATCAAGGGCTACCTGCGGCTCGGCGCCTTCGTCGGCGACGGCGCGGTCATCGACCGCGAATTCGATTCGACCGACGTTTTCATCATCGTCAAGACCGAGCTGGTGACGGAGAAGTACATCCGCCATTACGAGCGCGGCGTTCGCTGACGGGACGCACCACCCCATCACGATGTGGATCGGCTCTCCCCTGCGCGGCACGTTCCGGTTGCTGGCGTACGTCACGCTGACGCTTGTCCTGCTGCCGTTCTATCTCGTGGCGCTGGCGCTCGGCATCCAGCCGATCATCCGCTGGATGCCGGTCGGCTATCACCGCGTCGTCTGCTTCATCCTCGGTATCAAGGTGCGCGTGCACGGCCAGCGCTCGGACGTGACGCCGACGCTCTTCGTCAGCAACCACGTGTCGTATCTCGACATCGAGGTGATGGGCGGGCTGGTGCCGGGCAGCTTCGTGGCCAAGGCCGAGGTCGCGACCTGGCCCTTCTTCTCGACCCTGGCCAAGGCGCAACGCACGATCTTCATCGAGCGCAGCTCGGGCAAGACCAGCGCCAGCCGCGACGAGATGATGAAGCGGCTGAACACCGGCGACAACCTGATGCTGTTCCCCGAAGGCACCTCGAGCGACGGCACGCGCGTGCTGCCCTTTCGCAGCGCGCTCTTCGGCGTGGCCCAGCTCAGGCGCGACGACAAGCCGATCGTCGTCCAGCCGGTGGCGATCTCCTACACGCGCCTCGACGGCATTCCGCTCGGCCGCTACTGGCGGCCGCTGTTCGCCTGGTTCGGCGACCTCGACCTCGTGCCGCACCTCTGGCAGATGGTCTGCCTCGGCGAGACCGAGGCGGTGGTGACGTTCTTCCCGCCGATCGACATCGACCAGGTGGGCGACCGCAAGAAGCTGGCCGAGCACTGCTTCCGCCAGGTCTCGTCGGGCGTGCAGGCGGCCAACACCGGCCGCCTCGAGCTGCTGCCACCGCCGGTCAAGGCAGCCTCGGCCAAGGCCGCGTAGGCGCCGACTCGACCCCCTCCAGCACCGGTGATAGAAGCCGCTCCGTGACCGCGCAAAAGGCCCAGAAGCGTGTGTTCATCCGCACCTACGGGTGCCAGATGAACGTCTACGACTCCGACCGCATGACCGACATCCTGCGGCCGCTGGGCTATGCCGTCGCGCCGACGCCCGAGCAGGCCGACCTGGTCGTGCTCAACACCTGCCACATCCGCGAGCACGCCTCGGAGAAGGTCTACTCCGAGCTCGGCCGCCTGCGCGACACCAAGAACGAGCGCCGGGCCGAGGGCCGCGAGTACACCATCGCCGTCGCCGGCTGCGTGGCCCAGGCCGAGGGCGCGGAGATCCTGAAGCGCCAGCCGGCCGTCGACATCGTGGTCGGCCCGCAGGC
>Ga0068855_100006841_pt1 | contig 13833 bp, 13 predicted proteins | sample KBSCornC52_FD_66592 | JGI IMG/M metagenome (GOLD analysis project Ga0068855, IMG submission 66592) | Corn rhizosphere microbial communities from Kellogg Biological Station, Michigan, USA - KBS Corn C5-2 | ecosystem: Host-associated > Plants > Roots > Rhizosphere > Soil ... | reverse complement strand
GTCGCCGACATGCTGAACGCGCTGACCATCGCGCCTGACAAATTCTATGCCGATCAGCGCGGCGTCTATACCGCGATCCGCGCCGCCTATTGGGGCATCCGCGCCGCGCATACGCCGGAAGACATCACCCATGTCGAAAATCTTCTCTGGCAGACCGCGATGGCGATCGAGCAGAAAGGAATCCTGGAGGCGGCCAACAATCTGCGCGAATTGCAGGCCCTGATCACGGCGGCGATGGCGGCGCACGCGCCCCAGCAGGTGATCGACCAGCTTTTGCAGCGCTACAATCAGGCCATGCAGCGCTACCTGCAGGCGATGCAGGAAAATGCCGGCAAGAGCGCGCAGAAACCTCAGCCCAACGATCCCAATGCCAAAGTGTTGGGCTTTAATGACTTGCAGAAGCTGATGCAGGCGATCCAGCAATTATCGGCCAGCGGCAACCGCGAACAGGCGGCGCAGATGCTGGCGGCGCTGCAAAGCATGCTGGAAAATATGCGCATGGCCCAGAGCGGGAACGGCAAAGGCAGCGGCCAGCAGAACACCGAGCTCAATCAGGCGATTCAGGAATATGGCGACCTGATGGGCGAGCAGCGCGCCTTGATGGACAAGACCATGCGTCAACAGCAGGGCAAGGGCGATCCCAAGGATGGCGGCGCGCAGGGCCTTGCGAAACAGCAGGACGATCTGCGCCAGAAACTGGGCCGCTCGATGCAGAAGCTGGGCAAGTTGGGTGATGGTTTGGGCAAGGCCGGTCAGGCGATGGAGCAGGCGCAACGATCCTTGAACGGCCACGATCTTTCCAATGCCCGCAATGCGCAGGAGAATGCGTTGGCCGAAATGCGTGCGGGCGCCGATGCTTTGGCCAAGCAGATGCAAGGCAGCGACCTGGCGGGGCAACAGGGTCAGGAAGATCCGCTCGGCCGCGGGCCGGTTGGTCCGGGCAATGGCGTCAAAATTCCGGATGCCAATGATCTGGCACGGGCGCGCGACATCCTGCAGGAGCTGCGCCGCCGGGCCGGCGAACGCGGCCGCCCACCCCAGGAGCTGGATTATATCGACCGGCTGCTGCGCGAATTCTGATTACACGCGACCAATACAGAGTGCAGGCCCCTGAAGTGGGCACCGGTTCAGGTCAGCCTGCACGACCAATATACGGCAAAGACCGATACTGCCCGGCATCGTCCATGCCATAGCCGATCACAAAATCATCGCCGATCTGAAAGCCGACATGATCGGCCTCGGCCACCCGGTCGGCGCGCTGCTTGTCCAGCAGGGCTACCACCCGCACGCTGGCCGCGCCTGCCGCTTCGATCAGGGACACCGCTTTCTTGACGGTGCGCCCCACATCCAGCACGCCATCGATCACCAGCACATGGCGCCCGGCAATCTGGTCGGAGGGGCCCGCGATCATGGAAATCGCGCTCGCCACCCGCTTGTCGCCATAGGACCGCAGCCACAGCATTTCGACCGCCAGATCGACACCTTCCCTGGACAAGGCTCGCACCAGATCGGCGGCGAACATGAAACCGCCCACCAGGATGGGCATAGCGATGTCGGGCCGTTGCGGCGCCTGGGCGATTTCCCGCGCCAGTTCGCTCACCCGCGCTGCGATTTCTTCACTGCTGAAAAGAATTTCCGGCATCGCCTCAGTCATGCGGCACGAACCGGACTTCCAGATGACGGGCGGCGGCGGGCGGAGCGGAAAGCCGCGTGAGGAACGGAGAGGTCTGGCCCGGCTTCAAGGTCTGTACATTGGGCGTGAAATTCCAGTGATAGATTTCGTGATTCTTGTCGTCGCTCAAAGTCACGCGGACATTCTGTGGCACGGACAATTCGCGCGAACCGGCATTGACGATATTGCCGGTGACCACCAGAACGACCTGCCCGTCTTCATTCTCGCGGCGGTAATCGACCTTGGTGAAATCGATGCCCTGCGGATTGAGCTTGATGCCCATCGCCGAATAGACCCCGGCCGATTGCGGCCAGATCACTGCGATTTCCTGGCGATAGCGCATCGCCGCATAGCCGATCGCGGCGATCAGCGCGATCAGGCCGATCCAGCCCACCACCACCGCCAGCATCGCGCCCCGGGCCAAAGGTTCGCCCTGCTCCTCGGGCACCGCAACGGTTGGTGCAAAGGCCCTGGCGCGCGAGAGCGATGGTTCGTCGGCGGCCTGCTGCACCGAATCGGACATGGGCGCGGCATCGCTTTCGGCAACGGCCGTCGGCCCCGGCTGGTGCCAGACATGCCCACATTTGGCGCAGCGGACCTGGCGGCCCAAAGGCGGGAATTTCGCCTCATCAGCCTGGTAACGCGTGGCACAAGCGGGACAGGTGAGAATCATGCGGTCTGATCGGCGTTTCGCGGTCGAAAATAGGGGCCGCACCGGATGACCGCAAGGCATCCCGACGCTATGGTCCGGGCATGGTTCGCTTTGAAAATGTGGGCATGCGCTATGGCACGGGGCCCGAAGTGCTGCGCGATGTCAGCTTCGATTTGGAGGCCGGCTCCTTCACCTTCCTCACCGGGCTTTCGGGTGCCGGCAAGACCACCCTGCTGAAGCTGATGTACCTCGCCGAACCGCCGTCCCGGGGCCTCATCACCCTGTTCGGCCAGGAACTGGCCACCGCGCGCCGCCGCGACTTGCCGCCGCTCCGCCGTCGCATCGGCGTGGTGTTTCAGGATTTCCGGCTGCTGGATCATCTTTCCGCCTATGACAATGTCGCCCTGCCGCTGAGGCTGGCGGGGGGACGGGACATGGAATACGCCCATGACGTAAAGGAATTGATGTCCTGGGTGGGATTGGGGGACCGGATGTCGGCCCGCCCGCCCACGCTTTCGGGCGGCGAGCAGCAACGCCTGGCCATCGCCCGCGCCGTGGTGGCGCGGCCCGATCTTCTGATCGCGGACGAGCCCACCGGCAATGTCGACCCGGAAATGGGCGCGCGGCTGATCCGCCTGTTCGCCGAGCTGAACCGGCTGGGCACCACCGTGCTGATCGCCACCCATGACCGGGCTTTGATCGAATCCACCCGAGCCCGCGAGATGCGGCTGGTGGACGGCAAGCTGGTGGAACTGCGCGCCACCCAGGGTGCCTCATGAGAGACGTGACTGCCGTTCTTCCCCGCGACCGGGGCGCGGCCCCGCTGGATTTCGTCATCGCGGTGATGGCGTTCCTGGCGGCGCTGGCGCTGGGCGCTTCCTTGATCGCCGACCGCGCCACCGAGGGCTGGAGCCATGGCCTGGCCGCCAAGCTGACGGTGCAGGTGGTTCCCCCCGATACCGACGACGCCAGGAAAGTGCTGGACCGGGAGACCGATGCAGCGGTCCGTCTGTTGCGCGCCACGCCGGGCATCGCCCACGCCGCACCCTTGTCCGATGCAGAACTCAATGCCCTGGTGGCGCCCTGGGTAGGCCAGAACGGCATCACCAGCGACATTCCCCTGCCCCGCCTGATCGATGCCTCGATCACGCCGGGCGAAGATGTCGACGTGCCCGGGCTGGTGACGCGACTGAAGCGCGCGGCCCCGCACGCCACCCTGGACGATCATAGCCGCTGGATCACCCGGCTCAGCGGCATCGCCAACACGGTGCGCTACTCCGCATACGGAATATTATTGCTGATCGCGGGGGCCACCGCGGCGGCGGTCTCCTTCGCCACCCGCGCCGGCCTGGAGACCCATCATGAAATGGTGGCGCTGCTGCACCAGATGGGCGCGCGCGCCGGCTTCATCGCGCGCACGGTGGAGCGGCACTATTTCACCTCCGCGCTGCTCGCGGCCCTGCTCGGCACCGTCTTCGCGGCGCTTCTGTTCCTGGGCGCGGGCGGGCTCGAGAGATTCGGCGTCGATGCCGTACCGTTCCTGCCGCCGCTCACCCTGGCCTGGTCGGAAATGCCCTGGCTCTTGACGGTCCCCGTTGCGACGGCGCTGATCGCCTGGGCAACGGCCAGGATTTCGGTGCTTTCTGTCGTCCGCGCCATCTACTAAGTTTCGGGGCATGATACGCGGCTTTTTCACGGCGATGGTGCTGGTAGCGCTGGCCTATGCGGCAAGCTTCGTGCTGTTCGTGTCGCTGTTGCCGATGACGCCGGACAACATACCCAAGGCCGACGGCATCGTGGTTCTGACCGGCGGCGGCACGCGGCTGGACCGCGCGGACGATCTGTTCGAAAGCGGCGTGGGCAAAAGGCTTCTGATCAGCGGCGTGGATTTGGCCACCAGCAAGAAGACCCTGAAACATCTGGTCCATGGCGGGCCGCGGTTCGATTGCTGTGCCGATGTGGGTTATTCGGCGGAGGACACGCGCGGCAACGCCCAGGAAGCGGCGGGCTGGACGCGCCGCCATGGCTTTCATCGCGTGATCCTTGTCACGGCGCGCTATCACATGCCGCGCTCGCTGCGGGAATTTTCCACCGCCATGCCGGAGGTGACCTTGATTCCCTATCCCGTGGACCAGGGCCGCATCGATCTGTCCGGCTGGTGGCGCTATCCGCGCACCATTTTCCTGCTGCACCGGGAATATGTGAAATATCTGGCCACTCTCGTCACAACCAGCATGGCCCGGGCATGACCTTTCTGCGCTCGGCCCTGTTCATGGCGTGGTTTCTGATCCTCACTTTGGTGATGGCGATCATTTTCCTGCCGCTCCTGGCCGTGCCCCGCAAAGCCACGGTACGGATGGCGCGCCAATGGGCCCGCGCCACTTTGTGGGGCCTGCGTGTGTTTGCCGGGATCGGCGAACGCCGCATCGGCCAAGTGCCGCGAGGCGGCGTGCTGGTGGCATCCAAGCATATGAGCATGTGGGACACGCTGGCGCTCTATCTGGCGCTGGAGGATCCCGGCATCGTGCTCAAGCGCGAATTGCTGCGCATCCCCTTTTACGGCTGGTATCTGGGCAAGGCAGCGGCAATCCCCATCGACCGGGGCGCGGGCGCCGATGCCTTGCGCCGCATGACCCATGCGGCCCAGCAGGTGCTGGCCGAAGGGCGCCCGATCCTGATTTTCCCGGAAGGCACCCGCAAGAAGCCGGGCGCGCCGCCGGATTACAAGCCGGGCGTCGCCGGGCTTTATGGCATGCTGGACGTGGCCTGCGTGCCGGCAGCGCTGGATTCGGGGCGTTACTGGCAGGGCTTCACCAAGCATCCGGGCACCATCAGCCTGGAATTTCTGGAGCCCATTCCGCCCGGCCTCAAGCGCCGCGAATTCATGCATGTGCTGGAGCAGCGCATCGAAGACGCCACCAACCGGATGCTGCGCACATGAGCGCGGAAAAAACATGCGGTCCCTGCCAGGTCTGCTGCGTGGCGCTGAAAATCAAGACGCCGCAGCTGCGCAAGGATGCGCAGGTCCCCTGCCCGCATCTGGTGGCGAAAGGCTGCGGCATCTATGAAAGCCGCCCGCCTGTTTGCCGCGGCTTTCTTTGCGGCTGGCGGCTGATGCCCGAACTGGATGCATCCTGGCGGCCGGACTTGAGCGGGGTGATGCTGCTGCCGCTTCCCGAAGCGCAAGTTCCAAAAGCCTATCGCGCTGCAGGGCCCGGCTGGGTCCTGGTGATTTCGGACGCCAAAAAAGCAATCACGCCCAAGCTGGCGCGGCTAGCGGCCGCCATGGTGAAGCGGCGGACCGCCGTATTTCTGTCGGTGATGACGCCGCGCATTCAGATGAATGAGCAGCTGGAAAGGGTGGCGGATGATCCGGACGGCGTGATGCGCGTTCTCAATCAGGCGCATGATCGTTTGAAGCCAGCGGGTACGGGCAAAGGCCTCTCCCGCATCTGGGCCCTGTACCGTGCGCAGGTGGATCGGATGCGGGCCATCATGGAGCAGCGCCAGCCATGAAGCGCCGGAATGATCCTTCCTCCAAAAGCTGCGGCGCCTGCAATCTCTGTTGCATCGAGCTGCCCATTAAAACGCCGGAGCTGCAGAAAGAAGCCCGGACGCCCTGTTCGCATCTTACGGAAAAGGGCGGCTGCGGGATTTATGCGACACGCTTTCCAATCTGCCGGCAGTTTCTTTGCGGCTGGCGCTTGTTTCCCGAACTGGGCGAGGAGTGGCGGCCCGATCTTAGCGGCATTCTGATTCTTCAGGTCCCGCAGGCCAGCATTCCGAAAATCTACCAGCCGGCGGGACATGGCATGCAGCTTCTGGTCACCGGCGGCGAAGCGGCGGTGACGCGCCCGGGCTTTGCCGAATATATCCTGGAGCAGGTGTCAAAAGGCGTCGCCGTCTATATGACCGCGACCACGCCGCGCGCCTTGCTCAACGAATATCTGCAACCGCTCGTGCCGACCCAGAATCTTCCCGCCGCCCGCCGGATCGTTCTGCATCTTTACCGGCTGCTGATGGCGGCGCGAGCGGGAAAAGGCTTTCTGGGCCTCTTGCCCCATTTCTATCGCCTGCATGTGGAAAAACAGCGCGCCGCCGTCAGGAAATAGTCAATAAATACAGTAGCTTATGACAACGCGGCCGCCTTCAAAAAAGTGCCGGCCACCCCATATTAAGCGCCGGTCCATCTCGGAGTGGCACAATTTCCCCCTTTGTGATTTTTAGAGACGTGATGAGCGAATTTTCCCACCAGATCTGGGACATGAAATACCGCTTCAAGGCGGCTGACGGCACGCCGCTGGATCGCGATGTGACGGACAGCTGGGCGCGCGTCGCCGCCAGCCTCGCCATGGCCGAAGCGCCGGAGCGGCGCATCGCCGTGGCCGGATCCTTCGCCTCGGCGCTGAAGGATTATAAATTCCTGCCTGCGGGACGAATCCTGGCCGGCGCCGGCACCGCGCGCAGCGTCACGCTCTTCAACTGTTTCGTAATGGGCACCGTCCCCGATTCCATGGACGGCATCTTCAGCGCTTTGCGCGAAGCCGCGCTCACCCTGCAACAAGGCGGCGGGATCGGCTACGACTTTTCCACCTTGCGGCCCAAGGGCGCGCATGTGGCGGGCGTGGCTGCGGACGCGTCGGGGCCCGTCTCCTTCATGGAAGTGTGGGACGCGATGTGCCGCACCATCATGAGCGCGGGCGCGCGGCGGGGCGCGATGATGGCGACTTTGGCCTGCGATCATCCCGACATCGAAGGCTTCATCGACGCCAAACGCACCCCGGGCCGGCTTTCCAATTTCAACCTCTCGGTTCTGATCAGCGACGCCTTCATGCGGGCGGTGGCGAACGATGCCGACTGGCATTTGCAGTTCGAAGGCAAGCATTACCGCACCTTGAAAGCGCGGGCGCTGTGGGACCGCATCATGCGCTCGACCTATGATTACGCCGAGCCGGGCGTGATCTTCATCGACCGCATCAACGAAGAGAATAATCTTTCCTATTGCGAGACCATCCGCGCCACCAATCCGTGCGGCGAACAACCTTTGCCGCCCTACGGCGCCTGTCTGCTGGGCTCGATCAACCTGGCCAAGCTGGTGCGCAATCCCTTCGAGGAAGATGCGCATCTCAATCTGGACGCCTTGGCCGATCTCACCGCCACAGCCGTGCGCATGCTGGACAATGCCATCGACGTGTCGCGCTTTCCCTTGGACGCCCAGCGCCAGGAAGCCATCGCCAAGCGGCGCATCGGCCTGGGCGTGACCGGCCTTGCCGACGCCTTGATCTTCTGCCGCACCCGTTACGGCTCGCCGAAAAGCGTGGAGCTGATTCAAAGTTGGCTTTCCACCATGTCCCAGGCCGCCTATCGCGCCTCCATCGAACTGGCGCGTGAGAAGGGTCCCTTTCCCTTGTTCGACGCGACGGAGTTTCTCACCCGTCCCCACATCCAGGCCCTGCCGGACGACATTCGCGCCAGGCTGGCGCAGCATGGCATCCGCAACGCGCTTTTGACCTCGATCGCGCCCACCGGCACGATTTCGCTTCTGGCGGGCAATGTCTCCAGCGGCGTCGAGCCGGTCTTCGCATTCAGTTACACCCGCAAAGTGCTGCAGCCTGACGGCAGCAAGCGCGAGGAGACGGTCGAGGATTATGCCGTGCGCGCCTTCCATGCCCGCTTCGGCGCCGATGCCGCCCTGCCCGATTATTTCGTCAACGCACAGACGTTGACGCCGGAAGATCATCTGGCGGCCCAGGCGGCGGCCCAGCCCTTCATCGACAGCGCCATTTCCAAGACCATCAATGTCCCGGCATCGATTTCTTTCGACGCCTTCAAGGATGTCTATCTGGCCGCCTATCGAGACGGCTGCAAAGGCTGCACCACCTATCGGCCCAATGACGTGACCGGATCGGTGCTTTCGGTGGAAGAGCCGCAAGCCGCCGCGCCCGCGCCGGTTGCCGCATCCATTGGCGAAGAACCGGAATTGCCGCTGCCGCTGCCCGAACCCAGAGAGCGGGGCGGCGTGGTCTATATGACCCGGCCCCTGGACCGACCGGATGCGCTGCTCGGACGCACCTACAAAATCAAATGGCTGGAAAGCGACCACGCCTTCTACATCACCATCAACGATGTGGAGAAAGATGGGCGGCGGCGCCCGTTCGAGATCTTCATCAACTCCAAGAATATGGAAGCCTACGCCTGGGCGCTGGCCCTGACCCGCATGATCTCGGCAGTGTTCCGGCGCGGCGGCGATGTCTCCTTCGTGGTGGACGAACTGAAAGCCATTTTCGATCCGCGCGGCGGCCAATGGATGAGCGGACGCTATGTCCCCTCTCTCCTGGCAGCCATCGGCGAAGTGATCGAACGGCACATGGTCGAGATCGGCTTTCTGGGCATGCGTTCGGCCCAGATCGCCGCGGCGCCGGCTTCCTTTGCCGAGAAGCTGCCCCGCGAAGGCGCACCCGCCCATTTCTGCCCCCGTTGCGGCGAAGCCAGCTTCGTCAAGCTGGAAGGCTGCGACTCTTGCCTGTCTTGCGGCTATTCGAAATGTGGCTAGCTTCCTGACATGCGTTACTCCAGCCGCTTCTGGCTCTATGCACCGCTGGTGCTGTTCCTGGCTCTCGCCCTTTGGGTGATGAGCCATTGGTGGATCTTGGCCAAGGATCTGGACCGCAGGCTTGCGGCCGTGAATGGACACCAGGCGATCCCCGGCGTCACCGTGTCATGGGCCAGCAAGACCATTTCCGGCTTTCCCTTCCGGGTCGATGTGATCTTCACCGACCTTCTGGTGCGGGCCGAAGGTCCGCGCGGGCCCATCACCTGGCACAGCGACCGCTTCGCGCTGCACGCCCTCACCTATGGCCGCGCCCAGGACATCTTCGAGGCGGCGGGTCCCCAGACCCTGGCCTGGACCGATGCCGACAATGGACGTCATCAACTGTCCTTTCTGCCCGCATCGCTGCATGCCAGCGCCATCATGGGTGATCATGGCCTGTCCCGCTTCGATTTCGACATGATGGATGCGGGCGGCAAGGACACGGATGGGGCGGTCTTCACCGTGGCCCGGGCGCAATTTCACATACGCCGCGATCCCAAGGCCGACGCGCTGGACCTGATGCTGAGCGCACTGGAGGTCAAGAATCCCGTCGCGCCATTCGGCGACCATGTGAAAAAACTGGAGATCTATGGCCGCGTCACCGAGGGCTCGTCCTTTGCCCGGCTTCTGGAAGGACGATCCGGCTGGATGGATGCGATGCGGGCCTGGAAACACCGGAGCGGCGAGATCGTCACGGATAAGGTGGACATCGAATCCACCGCACTGACCACCAAGGATACGGGCCCGGATTTGCAGCCCGCCCTGCGCGCGCTGCTGTTCCCGTTCTACTGATCTTTGTTTGATTGCGCGTCCCGGGCGCGAGCGCGCCCGATTATTTGATGGGCGCCTCCGGCGCCGGACGCAAAACCGATCGCATGCTGACGCATGCTCTCACTTTTGCTGGCCGTCGCTCCGGTCACGCCCGAAATTCGGCGCCGCCGAATCCTGGCCGATATCGACGATCGACCGGCGGATGGCGCGGGTCCGCGTGAAGAGGTCGAACAGCATCTGGCCGTTGCCGTCGCGCACCGCGCGCTGCAGCAGGCTGAGATCTTCATTGAATCGTCCCAGCACTTCCAGCACCGCTTCGCGATTGTTGAGAAACACGTCGCGCCACATGGTGGGATCGGACGCAGCGATGCGGGTGAAATCGCGGAACCCGCCGGCCGAGAATTTGATCACTTCGGTTTCGGCGACTTTTTCCAAATCATGCGCCGTGCCCACGATGTTATAGGCGATCAGATGCGGCACATGGCTGGTCATCGCCAGCACCAGATCGTGATGGCCCGCTTCCATCACTTCGACCTGACTGCCGCAGCCTTCCCAGAATTGCTTGAGCTTGGCCACCGCGTCCCCATCCGCCCCAGGAGGCGGGGTGATGATGCACCAGCGATGATCGAACAGGCTGGGAAAGCCCGCATCCGGTCCCGATTGTTCGGTGCCGGCAATGGGATGGGCGGGCAGGAAATGTACGCCCTGAGGCATGAAAGGCGAGACATCCCTTAGCACCGCGCTTTTCACCGAGCCGACATCGGAGACAATGGCGCCGGGCGCCAGATGCGGCGCGATGGCGGCCGCAATGTCCTTATAGCTTCCCACTGGCGAGCAGAGGATCACCAGATCGGCGCCTTTCACCACATCGGCGGCGGTCGGCGCGATGGCGGCCAGTTCCAGTTCGGCGGCCCGCTTTCGAACCGCCTCGCTCGCATCATAGCCCGCAATGGTCTCGGCCAGGCGCTCCCGCTTGACCGCATGCGCCAGAGACGAGCCGATCAGGCCCAGGCCAATCAGGGCGATACGTTCGAACATCATCGGCTCATGAATCCGCGCAAGGCCGCGACGACACGCTCATTCGCTTCGGCCGAGCCAATGGTGAGGCGCAAGGCATCAGGCAAGCCATAGCCGGCGACGCCGCGCAGGATCAGGCCCTTGCTGCTCAGGAACGCGTCCGCCTTGGCGGAATTCTTTTCTCCCTTCGGAAATTGAATCAGCACGAAATTGGCCACGCTTTCGTTCACCTGAAGGCCCAGCTTGCGGATTTCGTCGGTGAGATAGGTCTTCCATTTCTCGTTATGGGCGACCGAGCGTTCGACATGGCCGCGGTCGCGGATTGCGGCGGCGGCGGCATGCTGCTGCATCATGGAGACATTGAAGGGCCCGCGGATGCGGTTGAGCACATCGCAGACCGCGGCGGCCGCATAAGTCCAACCGATGCGCATTCCGGCCAGGCCGTGAATCTTCGAGAAGGTTCGGGTCATCACCACATTGGCAAAGCGCGACACCATCTCGATGCCCGCTTCATAATCGTTCTTGCGGACATATTCGCTATAGGCGGAATCGATCACCAGCAGCGTGTCCGGCGACAGGCCCGCATGCAGGCGGCGCATCTCTTCGTGGCTGATATAGGAGCCGGTGGGATTGTTGGGATTGGCGATGAAGACGATGCGCGTCTTGGGTGTCACGCGCGCCAGGGCGGCGTCGACATCGAAACGCAGCTTGGGGTCCGGTATCTCCACCGGCGTGGCGCTGTTGGCGAAAGTGGCGATCTTGTAAAGGATAAAGTCGTGCTCGCTGAACAACACTTCGTCGCCGGGCCTGAGATAGGCATTGGCCAGCATGGTGAGGATGGCGTCGGAACCGTCGCCCGAGGCCACGATCCGCGCGGGATCGAGGCCATACACCTCGCCGATGGCCTCGCGCAGGATCTGGGCGCTGCCTTCCGGATAAAGCTCCAGGTCATGTGCCGCCTTGAGAAGGGCCTCGACCGCCAGCGGGCTCGGTCCCAGCGGGCTTTCATTGGACGACAGCTTGATGACGTGCTCGACACCCGCCAGGCCGGCCCGGCCGGCGACATAAGGCGTGATGTCCAGAACGCCGGGCTTGGGGGTCAGTGCCATAGGGTCCTCAAATAGCGAAGCGATAGGGTAAGCCGCGGCCGCACAGCGGACGAAATGGTCCGGTGGACCATTTCGAGCGGCGAACGCCGCGAGCCCGAGCGAGCGGCCGGACCGGTGTTGATTTCACGTAAGCCTCGAAGCAATAGGTCATTTAAGGCGTTCCAAAAACGGCCGTATTGATAGTGGCAGGCTCCCCTAAAAGCAAAGCAAGTCCAGCCGCGCGACCAAGCAGCCCTGCCATTCATTGACAGGGGGGCCTTGCCACCTTAGCTACGCCTTCCGACTGTTGGACATGCCATGACCGAGACGGCAAATCCGCGATTTTTACGGCCGCTGAGCGCGCCGGGAGCCGATGCCGGCAAGGCAGTCAACTTCGGCCCCGACAAGCCGCTGACCTTGGATTGCGGGCGTACCTTGTCGCCCTTTTCCATCGCCTACATGACCTATGGCACGCTCAATGCGGCCAAAAGCAACGCCATCCTGATCTGCCATGCTCTGACCGGCGATCAATTCGTCGCATCGGAACATCCGGTCACCGGCAAGCCTGGCTGGTGGACCATGATGGTGGGGCCGGGACGCCCCATCGACACCGATCGCTTCTTTGTCATCTGCGCCAATGTCATTGGCGGCTGCATGGGCTCGACCGGTCCGGCGGAAATCGATCCCAGCACCGGCAAGCCTCATGCGCTGAGTTTTCCCCTGGTGACGGTGCGCGACATGGTGCGAGCGCAGGCCATGCTGTTGGACGCGCTGGGCATCGAAACCTTACTCGCTGTGGTGGGCGGCTCGATGGGCGGAATGCAGGCGCTGCAATGGGCGGCCTCGTTTCCCACCCGCGTGCGCGCGGTGGTGCCGATCGCCTGCGCCGCGCGCCATTCCGCGCAGAATATCGCCTTCCATGAAGTGGGGCGCCAGGCGATCATGGCCGATCCCGATTGGAAAGGCGGCGATTATCAACTTCACGGCACGCGCCCGTCCAAAGGCCTGGCGGTGGCGCGGATGGCCGCGCATATCACCTATCTTTCCGAAGCCGCGCTGCAGCGCAAATTCGGCCGCAACCTGCAGAACCGCGAAGCCCTGTCGTTCCAGTTCGCACCGGATTTTCAGATCGAATCCTATCTGCATCACCAGGGCGCGACCTTCGTCGACCGCTTCGACGCCAATTCCTATCTCTATATCACGAGGGCGATGGATTATTTCGACTTGGCGGAAGATTATGCCGGACACCTGGCTGATGCGTTCCGCGACTCGCCCAACCGCTTCTGCATCATCTCCTTCACCTCGGACTGGCTCTTTCCCACCGCCGAGAATAAGCGCATCGCCCATGCCCTGAACGCGGTTGCCGCCAAGGTGAGCTTTGTCGAGATCAAGACCGACAAGGGCCATGATTCATTCCTTCTGGACGAACCGGAAATGTTCGACACGGTGCGCGGCTTTCTCAACGCCGTAGCGTCGGCGGATGGGTTGGCATGAGCAGCCCCAACCTTCGCGCGGACTTGGCCGCCATCGCGGAAATGATTCCGGACGGCGCGCGGGTTCTGGATGTGGGCTGCGGCGACGGCGCCTTGCTGGAGCATCTGGTGCGCACCAAGAAGGTCGATGGCCGCGGCATCGAATTGTCACAGCAGAATGTGAATGCCTGCGTCGCGCGGGGGTTGGCGGTGGTGCAGGGCGACGCGGATTCGGACTTGGGCGAATATCCCGACCAGGTCTTTGATTTCGTCATCCTCAGCCAGACCATCCAGGCCACGGAAAAACCGTCTCAGGTGCTGGAACACATGCTGCGCATCGGACGGCAGGCGGTGATTTCGCTGCCCAATTTCGGGCATTGGCGGGTGCGGCTGGCGCTCCTGTTCGGTGGCCGCATGCCGCGCACCCGGGCGCTGGGCTATAGCTGGTACGACACGCCCAACATCCATCTATGCACCATCGCCGATTTCGTGGATCTGGTGCTTAGGCACGGCGCGGTGATCGACAGGGCCCTGGCGCTGAAGGGCGATCATGTGGCGGGCGATGTGCG
>Ga0068855_100006840_pt1 | contig 13834 bp, 11 predicted proteins | sample KBSCornC52_FD_66592 | JGI IMG/M metagenome (GOLD analysis project Ga0068855, IMG submission 66592) | Corn rhizosphere microbial communities from Kellogg Biological Station, Michigan, USA - KBS Corn C5-2 | ecosystem: Host-associated > Plants > Roots > Rhizosphere > Soil ... | reverse complement strand
ACGCCGCTCGGCACGACCGACTTCTCGTCCTACCTCATCAAGGCGCAGTCGGCGAATCCCGACGTGGTGGTGATCCTGGTGCAGGGCAACGACATGATCAACTGCCTCAAGCAGGCGGTGCAGTTCGGGCTCGACAAGAAGCTGCACATCGCCGGGGGCCAGCAGGAGCTGGAGCCGCTCGAAGGCCTGCCGCCGGAAGCGCGCATCGGCACGTGGGTGTTCGAGTGGTACTGGAACCAGCCGGGGGTCGCGGGCGTGAAGGAGTTCGTCGACGCGATCAAGAAGAAGACGGGGCGGGTGCCGACCGCGCGCACCTGGTTCGGCTTCGCCTCGGTCTGGGCCTGCGCGCTGGGTGCCAACGAGGCCAAGTCGCTCGACGGCGTCAAGGTCGCGAAGGCGCTGCAGGACTTCAAGCTCCCGCCGCACGTGGCCTGCATGCCGGACGCGCCCTTCTTCCGCGCCGGGCAGAACCAGCTCATCCCGAACCTCTACGTGGGCCACGCGCAGGCGAAGGGGCCCGGGGGTCCGGACGACCTCTTCAAGGTGACCGACGTGGTGAAGGGGCCGGATGCGGCGGGAACGCTCGAGGAGAGCGGCTGCAAGATGACCTGGCCCAGCGCCTGACGGCATAATCACGGCAGCAGCCTGCCGAGCCAAGGCCGGCCGCCCCAGGGCGGCCGGTTTCGCATCTTCGCACCGAAGTCCCGTTTGGAGCCGCCCTCGGATGACCCAGCTGATCCTGTTCAACGTCTTCAACGGCCTCATCGTGGGCGCGTTCTACGCGCTCATGGCGCTGGGCCTCTCGCTCATCCTCAACCTGAGCGGCGTCATCAACTTCGCGCACGGCGGGTTCCTCGCCCTCGGCGCCTACATCGCCTATTCGCTCCTGCCCTTCACCGGGTTCTGGGGGGCGCTCGTGATCGCGCCGGTGCTCACCGCGGTGATCGGCCTCGTCGTCGAGCGGATCCTCATCCGCCCGCTCTACGGCCGCGACCCGCTCTACAGCCTCCTCCTCACCTTCGGCCTCGCCTACGTGCTGGAGGACGTGGCCCGCGCGATCTGGGGCGCGCAGAGCGTGCCGTTCCAGGTCCCCGCTTCGCTCACCACGCCCCTCAGCACCCAGTTCTTCTTCCTCACCGGATACCGCATCTTCATGGTCGTCCTGGTGGCCGCGGCCGTGGGCGGCCTCTTCTTCATCCTCAACCGCACGCGGCTCGGCATGCGCATCCGCGCGGGGACCTCGGACCTGGAGACCGTCTCCACGCTCGGGGTGAACGTGCGGATCCTGCGCAACCTCAACTTCGGGCTGGGCATCTACCTCGCGGGCCTGGCGGGCGTCCTCGCCGCGGGCCTCCTGGGCCTCGAGCCCACCATCGGCACCTCGCTCATCATGCCGAGCTTCGTCGCGATCATCGTGGGCGGCCTGGGGAGCCTCCCCGGCACGCTGCTGGGCGGCCTGCTGATCGGCGTCGCCTCCGGCATCACGACCGTCTACTTCCCCTCCGCGACCGAGGCGGTGATCTACGTGATGATGGGCATCGTGCTCCTCATCCGGCCCCAGGGTCTCCTCGGCGAGGAAGGGAGGCTCCAATGAGCGCGGTCCCCCACGCGGCCGCGGGCGTTCCCGCGAATCCCGCCACGGTGCTGCGCGAGCACGCGTTCACGCTCCTCGTCTGGCTGCTGCTCCTCACCATGCCGTACTGGATGGGGGTCATCGGCGGGTACACGGAGCTCGCGAGCCGGGTGGTGATCATGGGGCTCGCCGCCATGGCGCTGAACTTCCTCCTGGGCTTCACCGGCGTGCTCTCGTTCGGCCACGCCGCGTACTTCGGCCTCGGAGCCTACGGCGTGGCGATGACGATCAAGTACCTCGTGCCCAGCACGCCGCTCGCCCTCCTCGTGGGGGTCGCGGTCGCGACCCTGGCGGCGGTCGTGATCGGCGGGCTCATCCGCAAGATGCGCGGCGTCTACTTCGCCATGGTGACGATCGCGTTCGGCCAGGTGTTCTTCTTCATCACCTTCCGCTGGAACAACGTGACGGGCGGCGACGACGGGCTCACCGGCTGGCGCCGCATCCCGCTGCATCTCGGCTTCGCGGACGTCCCGCTCGAGACGAGCGACAAGGCGTTCTACTACTTCGCGCTCGCGATCTTCGCCGCATGCGTGGCGGTGATGGCGTTCATCCTGCGCTCGCCCTTCGGGCGCAGCCTCATCGCGATCCGCGAGAACGAGCGGCGCGCCCGCTTCCTCGGCATTCCGGTGGAGCAGCACATCTGGATCTCGTTCGTGATCTCCGCCTTCTTCGCCTCCGCGGCGGGGGGCCTCTACGCGCTCCTCAACAACTTCGTCGACCCGAGGGCGCTCCGCTGGGACATGTCGGGCAACTTCGTGATCATGGCGGTGCTGGGCGGCATGCGCTCGTTCTGGGGGCCGCTCATCGGCGCGGCGATCTTCGTGGCGCTCCAGGACTACGTGTCGAGCCAGACGGAGAACTGGATGTCGTTCATCGGGACGTTCTTCATCCTGGTCGTGCTCTTCTTCCCGCGCGGCGTCCTGGGCCTCATCAAGCGCAGGAGCGCGAAATGAGCCTCCTCCAGGTCCGCAACATCTCCAAGCACTTCGGCCGGCTGGTCGCCGTGGACGACGTCTCGCTCGTCGTGCAGCCCGGGGAACTCCGCGCGGTGATCGGCCCCAACGGCGCGGGCAAGACCACCTTCTTCAACCTCGTGAGCGGCTTCTTCCCGCCCACGTCGGGAGCCATCGTCTTCGACGGCCAGGACATCACCCGCCTCTCCGAGCACCGGCGCGTGGAAATGGGCATGGCGCGGACGTTCCAGATCACCGAGATCTTTCCGGAGCTCACCGCGCGCGAGAACATCCGCGTCGCGGTCGAGGTGGCCGCCGGCGCGCGGCTGAAGCCCTGGCTCACCCACGCGGCGAAGCGCCGCGTCGCCGCGCGCGTGGACGAGCTCCTCGAGATGGGCGGCATCGCCGCGATGGGCGACCGGCTCGTGGGCGAGCTCTCCCACGGCGACCAGCGCGCGACGGAGATCATGATGTCGCTCGCGTTGAACCCGCGCCTGCTGCTCCTGGACGAGCCCACGGCCGGCATGGGCGACCAGGAGACCTACCACGTGACCAAGCTCATCCGGCGCCTGCACCGGGACCAGAAGCTCTCGATCGTCCTGATCGAGCACGACATGCGCGTGATCTTCCACCTCGCGGACCGCATCATGGTGCTCGCCGAGGGCTCGGTGCTCGCGGAAGGCACCCCGGACGAGATCGGCAAGAACGAGCACGTGCAGGCGGCCTACCTGGGGAAAGCGGCATGAACGTCCTCGAGGTCGAAGGCCTCAACACCTTCTACGGCAAGAGCCACATCCTGCACGGCGTCGGCATGACCGTGCGCGAAGGCGAGCTCGTGACGCTCCTCGGCCGCAACGGCGCCGGCAAGACGACCACGCTGCGCTCCCTCATCGGCCTCACGCGGCCGCGCGAAGGCAGGGTCCGCGTGTTCGGGCAGGACGTGACCGGGTGGCCGCCCTTCCGCATCGCGAACCTGGGCGTGGGCTACGTCCCCGAGGGCCGCCGGATCTTCGCGAGCCTCACGGTGGAAGAGAACCTTCGCGTGCCGGCGGAGCGGCCCGGCCCCTGGAACATCCCGAAGATCTACGAGCTCTTCCCGAGGCTCAAGGACCGGCGCACCAACAAGGGACGCCAGCTCTCGGGCGGGGAGCAGGAGATGCTCGCGATCGGACGCGCGCTCCTCCTCAACCCGAAGCTCCTCTTCCTGGACGAGCCCTCGCAGGGGCTCGCACCGCTCATCGTGCAGGACGTCTTCCGCGTCGTGGTGGAGATGCGCAACGCCGGGATGTCGGTGCTCCTCGTGGAGCAGAACGTCCGGGCGGCCGTGGAGATCGCCGACCGCGCCTACGTGCTGGACGACGGGAAGGTGGTCTACGAAGGCCCCGCGGCGGAGTTCGCGAAGGACGAGGAGCGCGTGCGGAACCTCGCGGGGGCGAGCGCCGAGAAGTGGGAGGAGATGGAGTAGCGCGGTCCCGCGCTACTTGGGGCGCGGCCGGGCGAGGCCCGCGCCCGGATCCGACAGCCGGCCCGCGCGCAGCTCCTTCACGGCGCCGGCGAGCGCGCGGCCCACGTTGCGCACCTCCTCCTGCACGGCGGCATCGCGGTCGAGCTCCTGGTGGCTCGTCGCGTACGGCCGGTAGTAGCCGATGAAGCGGTCCAGGCGCGCCGCCGCGCCCGCGTCGATGAGGCCCATCCAGTCGAGCCAGTCGCAGAGCGCGCGGCGCACGCCCTCGATTCCGGCGACGTCCCCGTGCACGACCACGCCGTACGCGCGGCCCGCGAGGTGCCTGGGATAGGGCCAGCCGGCGAGCTCCAGCGCCTTCGCCTTGCCCGCGTCCTTGCCGCCCGTCGCCGTGGGGTCCGGGTTGCCGCCGTCCGCGCACACGAGCCTGTCGATCATGAGCTTCAGCGCGCTCGAGGCCTGGTACCAATGCACGGGGGTGACGAGGAGGATGCCGTGCGCGTCCGCCCAGCGCTCGTAGATCTCCGCCATCCAGTCGCCCGTCTGCCCGAACGCGTGGTTGGGATAGCAGGAGCACGGCCAGTGGCAAAGCGGCTGCGCGGTCGACACGCAGCCCTTGCAGGGGTAGATGCGCAGGCCGAAATCCGACGTGAGGCGGCTCAGGTCGAGGAAGTCGGTGGCCATCCCCGCAGCGCCCAGCGTCTCCTGCGCGATCTTCGCGAGGCGAAAGGTCTTGGAGATCTCCCCGGGGCACGAGCCGTCGTTGCGCGGCGATCCGCAGACCACGAGCACGCGGGAGGGCGTGGCCGCGTCCTTCTGGCGCGCCTGCGCGGCCTTCACGCGCTCGCTCGTCTCGCGCCATTGCGAGGAAAGCTCGTAGTCCGGATCCGCGAAGCCCGGCCCCGCCTTCGCCGTGACGGGCGCCTTGCGGTCCTTCTCGTAGGCGTCCCACGCGATCGCCTCGAGCCGCGCGACCGCGTCGTCCGCCGCGCGGAAGGCCGGATCGAGGAACGATTGCCGGAAACGCTCCCCGAACGCCTCGCGCGAGAGCATCGGCGGAGCCTGGCCTTTTCGGATGTCGGGCATGGCGGATAGACCCGCGTTCCGGCCACTGGGTTCGACTCCGCGTTGCTATGATCCGGTTTCCCGGAAAATCCTTCTCCTTCCCATCCATGCGCATCCTGCCTTTTTTCGGCCTCGTCGCCGCGCTCACCGTCGGATCCGCCGCCGCGGCGGAAGCCGAGACGCCGCTGGAATCGTTTCCGTACACCCCGGGCCTCGACACGGCGGCCATGGATCGCACGGCCGACGCGTGCGTCGACTTCTACCAGTACGCGTGCGGCGGGTGGCTCAAGGCGAATCCCATCCCGCCGGACCAGGCGAGCTGGGGCGTCTATCGGAAGCTCGCGGACGACAACCAGCGCTTCCTCTGGGGCATCCTCGACGGGCTCGCCCGGCGCACGGCGGGACGCAGCGCCACCCAGGCGAAGATCGGCGACTATTTCGCGGCGTGCATGGACGAGGAGGCGGTCGAGAAGCGGGGGTTGGCGCCGCTCCTGTCCTCGCTCGCGAAGATCGCGCGCATCGCGAAGCGCGGCGACCTCGCGCGCGTGCTGGCCGAGCTCCACCTCGCGACCGGCGACTCCTCCCTCTTCTTCGGCTTCGGCTCGGGGCAGGACTACGCGGATGCGACGCGCGTGATCGCCTCCGCCAACGCGGGGGGCCTGGGGCTTCCGGACCGCGACTATTACCTCAAGGACGACGAGCGCTCCCGGCAGCTGCGCGCCAAGTACGTGGAGCACGTCGCGCGCACGTTCGGGCTCCTGGGGGAAAGCGCGGGAGACGCGAAGGCCCACGCGGCCGCCGTCATGCGGATCGAGACCGCGCTCGCCAAGGCGACCCTCACGCGCGTCGACCAGCGCGACCCCTACAAGCTCTTCCACAAGATGGATCGCGCGGGGCTGGAAGCCCTCACGCCCGCCTTCGACTGGAACGCCTATCTCGCGCGCCTGGGCGTGGCGCGGGTGAAGGCGTTCAACGTGACGCAGCCCGCCTTCTTCCGCGCGTTCCAGAAGGAGGTCGAGGCCGAGAGCCTCGCGGACCTTCGCGCGTACCTCCGGTGGCACGTCGCGAGCGCGGCCTCGCCCTTCCTCGCGCGCGCCTTCGTGGAGGCGAACTTCGATTTCTACAGCCGGACGCTGCGCGGCGTCCCCGAGATGCGCCCGCGATGGAAGCGCTGCGTGTCGCTGGTGGACGCGCAGCTGGGCGAGGCGCTCGGCCAGGAGTTCGTGCGGCGCGCGTTCTCGCCGGAACTGAAGGCGAGGGCTCTGCGCATGACGCGGGAGATCGAGCAGGCGATGCGCACGGATATCGAGTCGCTCACGTGGATGGGCCCGGAGACCAAGCGCCAGGCGCTCGCCAAGCTCTCGAGCCTCGTGAACAAGATCGGCTACCCGGACAAGTGGCGCGACTACGGCGCGGTGGTGGTGAAGCGCGGCGACTTCTTCGGGAACGTCGAGCGCGCGCAGCGCTTCGAGTCGCGCCGGGACCTCGCCAAGATCGGCAAGCCCCTCGACCGGGGCGAATGGATGATGACGCCGCCCACGGTGAACGCGTACTACGACCCGCAGATGAACGACATCAACTTCCCGGCGGGCGTGCTGCAGCCGCCGCTCTACGACCCGAAGATGGACGACGCGCCCAACTACGGCGACACCGGCGGCACCATCGGGCACGAGCTCACGCACGCCTTTGACGACGAGGGCCGCAAGTTCGATGCCCGCGGGAACCTGCGGGACTGGTGGACCGGTGAGGACGCGAAGGCCTTCGAGGAGCGCGCCTCGTGCATCGTCGACCAGTACGCGAAGTACACGGTCGTGGACGACATCCACGTCAACAGCCGGCTCACCCAGGGCGAGGACATCGCGGACCTGGGCGGCCTCATCCTCGCGTGGATGGCGTGGGAGACCGAGATCGCGGGGAAGAAGCCGCAGGACCGCGACGGCCTCACGCCCGAGCAGCGCTTCTTCGTGGGCTACGCGCAGTGGGCGTGCCAGAACGACCGCCCGGAGAACATGCGCGTGCGGGCCTTGACGGACCCGCACTCCCCGCCGCGCTACCGGGTGAACGGCCTCGTGGTCAACATGCCCGAGTTCGAGCGCGCCTTCGCCTGCAAGGCCGGGCAGCCGATGGTGTCCGGGAAACGCTGCCGGGTCTGGTAGGCGCCGGTCAATCCGCGTACTGCGCCGCGATCTCCGAGGCGAGCTTCGCGAGCGTGCGGCGAAGGTCCGCCGGCGCCCGTGCCTCGAAGCGGAACGGCAGGCGCATGAGCTCCCGCGCGTACCACTCGAGGTCGTCCGCCGAGCCGCGCACGAGCACGCCGCCCTCGCAGGCCTCCGGGACGCCCAGCACCGACGGAAGCTCGTCGCGCGCCGCCTGCGGATCCGCCCGCACGAAGACCTCCACGGGAATCGCGCGCGGGAGCGTCGCCATGGCGCGGCCGAGATATTCGGGCGCGTCGAACCCCGCCGGCCGCTCGAAGGGCCGCGGCGTCACGTCCGCGTGCGCGACGCGATCGAGGCGAAGCGTCCGAAGGCCCTTCCGCAGGTGACAGAAGCCCACGACGTACCAGCGCCCCGAGCGGAACACGAGGCCGTAGACGTCGAAATCGCGGGACGTGAGCGCCCCGTCCGCGGCGCGATATCGCAAGCCGGCGCTCCGGCGCGATTGGGCGGATTCGCTCAGCACGCGCAGCAGCCGCGCATCCGCGGTCGTCCGCGCGTCTCCCGTCTGCAGGGCGACGCTCTCCCGCAGCGCCGAGATCGTGCGCCGCGGCGCGCTCGGCAGCACGCGGTCGAGCTTCGCCTGCACGCTCTCGATCGCGGGGGCCGCGTCCGCAAGGCCCAGGCCGCGCGCCGCGATGAGGCCGAGGGAAAGCGCCTGCGCCTCCTCGTCCGTGAACATCATCGGCGGGAGCTTGTAGCCGGGCACCAGCCGGTAGCCGCCGTAGCGCCCCTGCTCGGTCGTGATCGGGATGCCCATCTCCTCGAGCATGGCGATGTAGCGCCGCAGCGTCCGCCGGTCGACCTCCACGCGGCGTGCCAGCTCCGCGCCCCCGATCTGCGGCTGGGACTGGAGGATCTCGAGGACGGCCAGGACGCGCGTGGTGGGATGCGGCATACCCCGACTCTATTGGAGAACTAGGACGGGATTCGCCCTAGTTCGGCGGTAGTGTACGCGCATGTCCTTCGCCATCCGCCTTCTCGCCTTCGCGCTCCTGCTGCTCCTCCTCATCGCGGCCGGGGCGCGCAACCAGGCCATCGCCGCGGGCGCCGATACAATGGAGCGGTGCCCCTGCTCCAGCTCTCCGGCGTCTGCCTCGCGTACGGCCACGTCGCGCTCCTCGACCATGTCGACCTCGTGGTCGAGCCGGGCGAGCACGTGGGACTCATCGGGCGCAACGGCACCGGCAAGTCGAGCCTGCTCCGGATCGTCGAGGGGCTGACTCGCGCGGACGACGGAACCGTCTGGACCGCGCCGGCGGTGCGCCTGGCGAGCGTGCCGCAGGAGCCCGCGTTTGCGCCCGGGCTCACCGTCTTCGAGGCGGTGGCGGAAGGCGTGGGCGAAGCGCGCCAGCTCATCGTCGATTACCACGCGGCGGCGCAGGCGGGTGCGATGGACCGGATGGCGCGCCTGCACGAGGCGCTCGATGCCGCGAACGGGTGGTCCCTCGAGCACCGGATCGAGGCCACGCTCTCGCGCCTGGCGCTGCCGGCGGACCGCGCGGTGGCGGAGCTCTCGGGCGGCCTTCGGAAGCGGGTGGCGCTCGCCCGGGCGCTGGTGGCGGATCCGGCGCTCCTCCTCCTCGACGAGCCCACGAACCACCTCGACATCGACGCGATCGAATGGCTCGAGGAGACGCTCGCCGCGTTCGGGGGGAGCGTGGTCTTCGTGACCCACGACCGCCGCTTCCTCGACCGCGTGGCCCAGCGCATCGTCGAGCTCGACCGCGGTCGCCTCGCGAGCTTCCCCGGGAACTTCACCGCCTACGAGGCGCGGAAGGCCGAGATGCTCGCGAACGAAGCGGTCGCGAGCCGCAAGTTCGACAAGGAGCTCGCGCAGGAAGAGGCGTGGATCCGGAAGGGCGTCGAGGCGCGCCGCACGCGTAACGAGGGCCGCGTGCGCCGGCTGCAGGCGCTTCGCGCCGAGCGCGCCGCCCGGCGCGATCGCGTGGGGACGGTCGAGCTCGCGGTCTCCGCGGGCGAGCGCCCCGGCCGCCTCGTGGCCGAGCTGGAGGACGTCTCGAAATCCTACGGCGAGCGGCGCGTCGTGGAGGGATTCTCGTGCCGCGTCCTGCGCGGCGACCGGATCGGGTTCATCGGGCCCAACGGCAGCGGGAAGACCACGCTCCTCAAGCTCATCCTGGGTGAGATCGCGCCGGATTCGGGCCGTGTCCGGCTGGGTACGCGCGTGGCTCCCGCCTACTTCGACCAGCTCCGCACGGCGCTGGACGACGAGGCGACCCTCGCCGATACCATCTCCCCCGGCAGCGACTTCGTGGAGATCGAGGGCGCGCGCAGGCACGTGATCGGCTATCTCGGCGACTTCCTCTTTCCTCCCGAGCGCGCCCGCGCGCCGGTGAAGTCGCTCTCCGGCGGCGAGCGGAACCGCCTGCTCCTCGCGCGGCTCTTCAGCCGCCCCGCGAACGTGCTCGTCCTGGACGAGCCCACGAACGACCTCGACATCGAGACGCTCGAGCTCCTCGAGTCGCTCCTGCAGGACTATCCGGGCACGCTCCTCCTCGTGAGCCACGACCGCGCGTTCCTCGACAACGTCGTGACGCAGACCATCGCGTTCGAAGGCGGCGCGCGATGGAAGGAGTACGTCGGCGGCTACGGCGACTGGCAACGGATGCGCACGCCGACATCCGCGGCCGCGGCCGCGGGAGAGCTCGCGCCCCCCGCTCCGGCGCCGGCCCCCGCCCAGGCCGCCCGGAAGAAGGCGAAGCTCACCTACAACGAGTCCCGCGAGCTGGAGGCGCTCCCCGCGCGCCTGAAGGCGCTCGAGGACGAGCAGGCGGAGCTCGCGCGCCGGCTCGCGGAACCGGAGGTCTATCGCGACCGCAGCGTCGACGTCCGCGCGCTGAACGCCCGGCACGATGCGATCGACGCGGAGCTGACACGGCTTCTCGCGCGCTGGGAGGAGCTCGAGTCCCGCGCCTAGCCGGAACGATCGTCCGTGCATGTGTCCAAAGCGCATGGACCGCGCCACCGGCCGCGCGCCGCGCGGCTTTCCCATCGCCCCGCCGATCGAGCCCATGCTCGCGAAGATCGGCGACCGGCTCCCGGACGAGGGCGGCGTGCTCTTCGAGCCCAAGTGGGACGGCTTCCGTGCGATCGTCTACCGCGCGGGCGCCGACGCGTTCATCCAGAGCCGGGACCTGCGCCCGCTCGACCGCTATTTCCCGGAGCTGCACGCGGCGCTCGTGGAGCGCCTGCCGGCGGGATGCGTCCTCGACGGCGAGATCGTGATCGCCGGGAAGGGCGGCCTCGATTTCGATGCGCTCCAGATGCGCCTCCACCCGGCCGCCTCGCGCGTGGCGAGGCTCGCGAAGGAGACGCCCGCCTCGTTCGTGGCGTTCGACGCGCTCGCGGTGGGCGGCCGGAGCCTCATGGAAAAGCCCCAGGCGGAGCGCCGCGCGGCGCTGGAGAAGCTCCTCGCGAAAGCCCACCCGCCGCTCTACCTCACCCCGATGACCCGCGACCGCGCGCTCGCCGGCCGATGGCTCGAGCGCTTCGAGGGCGCGGGCCTGGACGGCGTGGTGGCGAAGCTCGCGGACCTTCCCTATGAGCCCGGCCGGCGCGCGATGATCAAGGTGAAGCACGTGCGCACGGCCGACTGCGTGGTCGCGGGCTTCCGCTGGCACAAGGAGGGCGAAGGCATCGTGGGCTCGCTCCTCCTCGGGCTCTACGACGACGGCGGCACGCTGCAGCACGTGGGCGTGACCTCGTCCTTCACGATGGCGAGGCGCCGCGAGCTCGCGCGCGAGCTGGCGCCGCTGCGGAAGAACGCGCTCGAGGACCATCCGTGGCGCGACTGGGCGCGGGCCACGGACGATTCGGCGCGCATGCCCGGAGCGCACAGCCGCTGGAGCGCGGGAAAGGACCTCTCGTGGGAGGCGCTGCGGATCGAGCGCGTGTGCGAGGTGAAGTACGACCACCTGCAGGGCGATCGCTTCCGCCACGCGGCGATCTTCGTCCGCTGGCGCCCCGACAAGCCGCCCGTGGAATGCCGCTACGACCAGCTCGAGGTCACGACCGCCTACGAGCTGGAGCGGGTTTTCGGGGCGGGGCGGTCGAAGCGCTGACGACCGCGGCCTTCCGCCGCTTCGACGGCGGCGCGCGCGGCGACTCCTCGGGCGCCTTGCGGTATTGCGGCGGCCACGGCGCGTCGCCCTGGCCGTCCCGCTCCTGACGGGCGGAGAGCTCGAGGAGCCCCACGAGCGAGCCGCGGTGGTCGTCCATCGGCGCATGCGGGTCGCCGATCCGCTGGTAGCGGGCGGGCATCGTGGCGAGCGTGAAGTCGCGCGGATCGCAGGCTTCGACCTCGTCCCATTCGAGCGGCGCCGAGACGCGGGCATCGTCCGTCGGCCGCACCGAATACGCGCTCGCGACCGTGCGGTCGCGGGCGTTCTGGTTGTAGTCGATGAAGACGCCCTGCCGCTCCTCCTTCCACCACTTGCTGGTCGCGAGCTTCGGGACCCGCCGCTCCACCTCGCGCGCGAGCGCCAGCGCCGCGCGGCGCACCTCGTCGTAGGTCCAGCGCCGGGCGATGCGCACCGCGACGTGCATCCCGCGCTTGCCCGAGGTCTTGGGCCAGCCCGCGAGCCCATGGTCCGCGAGCGCGGCGCGCACGACGAGCGCCACCTGGCGGACCTGCGACCATCTCACGCCGGGGACCGGGTCGAGGTCGACGCGGAGCTCGTCCGGATGGTCGAGGTCGTCCGCGCGGACCGGGTGCGGATGGAGCTCCATGCACGCGAGGTTCGCCATCCACGCGAGCGCCGCGGCGTCGCGGGGCACGATCTCCTCGGCGCTGCGGCCCGAGGGGAAGCGCAACGCCACCACCTCAATCCACGCGGGCCGGGCCGCCGGCGCGCGCTTCTGGTAGAAGAACTCGCCGCCCACGCCGTCCGGGTAGCGCACCAGCATGTTGGGCCGCCCGCCCGCGCCGCGGAGCGCGCCCTCCGCCACGATCATGTAGTAATGGACGAGGTCGCGCTTGGTGTATCCCGCCTCGGGGAAAAGGACCTTCGCCGGGTTGGAGATCGTCACCTCGCGGCTGCCGATCTCGAGCACCTCGCGGGGCCCCTTCGAGCCGGAACTTGTCGCCCCTGAACGTTTCGCCATCTTCGACCCATTCTGGCATCCGCCCCCCGCGCGAGTCCTTGACCCCTGACAACGCCTCCGCGCCCTAGCGGCCCCCGCCCGCGACCGGTCCCGGGGATCCACGAGTTCATGCACTATAAGGCGCTGGAACGCGACGGCACCCTCGGGCCCTCGTAGCGGAGATCCCGGGGCGATCGAAAGGAGCGGCGCGATGCGCAAGCGGCACTGGGAACGGCACACCACCGGACGCATGGGATGGCTGCGGGCCGCCGTGCTGGGCGCGAACGACGGCATCGTCTCGACCTCGAGCCTCGTCCTGGGCGTCGCCGCCGCGGGCGCGGGACGCTCGAGCGTCCTCCTCGCTGGGACCGCCGCGCTCGTCGCGGGTGCCATGTCCATGGCGGCCGGCGAATACGTGTCCGTGCATTCGCAGGCGGACAGCGAGAAGGCGGAGCTCGACCGGGAGCGCCGGGAGCTCAAGGCGGACACCGAGGGCGAGCACCGCGAGCTCGCGACGATCTACGAGAAGCGCGGCCTCGCGCCCGCCCTCGCGAAGGAGGTCGCCACGCAGCTCATGGCGCACGATGCCCTGGGCGCGCACGCCCGGGACGAGCTGGGCATCACCAAGACGCTTCGCGCGCGGCCGATGCAGGCGGCGATGGCCTCGGCGGCGAGCTTCGCGCTGGGCGCGGCGCTGCCGATCGCCGTGGCGGCGCTGAGCTCCCGGGCCCACCGGATCCCGCTCGTCGCCGGTTCCTCGCTCGTCTTCCTCGTGGCGCTCGGCATCGCGTCCGCATGGCTGGGCGGAGCACCGATCGGGCCGGGCACGTGGCGCGTCACGTTCTGGGGCGCGATGGCGATGGCCGCCACCGCCGGCGTCGGAGTGCTCTTCGGCGCTCCGTCCTAGAGCGCGGCGAGCGCCGCCTGGTACACCGCCGGGGCCTCTTCCGGGCGCAGCACCGTCGTCGCCAGGTCGCGCAGGAGCCCGTCCCGGAGGCCATAGACCCATCCGTGCACGGCGAGCGGCTGTCCCCGGTCCCACGCGTCGCGCACGATCGTCGTCTGGCACACGTTCGCCACCTGCTCGACCACGTTCAGCTCGCACAGGCGGTCGATGCGCTCGGGCATCCCCGCCACCTTCCCCACGCGCTCGCCGTGCTTGGCGTGCACGTCCTGCACGTGGCGCAGCCAATTGTCCGCGAGGCCGATCCGCCGGTCCTCGAGCGCCGCGGAGACCCCGCTGCACCCGTAGTGCCCGCACACGATGATGTGGCGGACCTTCAGCACGTCGATCGCGAACTGCATGACCGAGAGGCAATTGAGGTCGGTATGCACCACGACGTTCGCGACGTTCCGGTGGACGAAGAGCTCGCCCGGCGCGAGGTCGACGATCTCGTTC
>Ga0068855_100006836_pt1 | contig 13839 bp, 10 predicted proteins | sample KBSCornC52_FD_66592 | JGI IMG/M metagenome (GOLD analysis project Ga0068855, IMG submission 66592) | Corn rhizosphere microbial communities from Kellogg Biological Station, Michigan, USA - KBS Corn C5-2 | ecosystem: Host-associated > Plants > Roots > Rhizosphere > Soil ... | reverse complement strand
CGCTGCCTCGTGCGCGCCTCGGCGCTGTCCTACTCCACGCTTATCGCGCTCATTCCACTGCTCGCCGTTGCCTTAAGCGTCACGAGCAGCCTGCTTAAAACCCAGGACAAGGAACAATTCCAGCACGCGATGGAAAAATTTGTCGCCTCCGTCACCCCCCCCGCCCCCATCAACACCGATTTGCTGGGAGCCGGCACCAATGCCGTTGAACCCACGGTCACGGTCACCAACTTCACCATCACCGCCAGCACAAATCTTTCCGGCACGGTGGAAACGACCACGAATGTCACGTTCACCTCCGCTCCGGCACCCGTCGTCACGGTTACTGCGCAAAAAGCCATCGCCAGCCAGGTCTGGGGCTTCGTGCAAAACACGCAAAGCGGCGCTCTCGGGGCGACGGGCGTCGTGCTGCTCATCTTCGTTGCCATCTCACTGCTCAGCCGCATCGAGGAAACCTTCAATGACATCTGGGGCGTCAGCCGCGGACGCAACTGGCTGACGCAAATCCAGCTTTACTCAACGACCATCATCCTGGGTCCAGTATTGCTCCTGGCCGCATTGAGCCTCGCCGGCAGCGCTCATTTCGAGTCGGCCAGGAACCTGGTCACGCATATGCCTGTCATCGGCAAGTTGATTTTTCAATTACTTCCGCTGCTGGTCCTGTGGCTGGCGTTCGCATTCGTCTATCAGCTCGTGCCCAATACCAAGGTCAACTTTTCCGCCGCGTTCATCGGCGGCTCGGTGGCCGGCACGCTGTGGCACTTGAACAACCTCTTCGGTTTTCTGTTTGTCTCCCGCGTCGTCAACAATGTTAATTTTTACGGTAGCCTCGGCCTGATCCCGGTGTTCATGATCGGGCTGTATTTCTCCTGGGTGTTCCTGCTGCTCGGTGCCCAGATCGCCTACGCGTTCCAAAACCGCGCCGCCTATTTGCAGGACCGTCTCGCCGACAACATCAACCAGCGCGGGCGCGAATTTGTCGCGTTGCGCATCATGACCACCCTCGGCCAGCGTTTTCAAAACGGCCTGCGTCCGGCGACCGTCCTTCAGCTTTCCACCGAACTCGGCATTCCCAGCCGCCTTACCATCTCCGTCCTGCGCACGCTCGCCCACATGCGGTTGGTCACCGAGGTCAGCGGCGTGGAAGCCGCCTACGTGCCCGCGCGCCCGCTCGAATCCATCAACGCCTACGACATCCTCAACGCCCTGCGCACCGGCAACGGCCAGGAACTTCCGGTGCGCGCGGAAACCCTCCTCGCGGACATCTATGGGGAATTTGCCCGCATCGAACAGGCCGAACGTCACGCCGCGTCATCCATCTCCCTCCTCGCGCTTGCCCAGCGAATGCCGCTCGCGCCCGCCCTCACCGAAGCAAAAGCCATTCGCACAGAAAAACAAATTCCCGACGTGGAAATCATTGCCGAGCCGCAGGAAATTGAGACCGCTCCCGCAGCGGATGAACCTGCCCCCGCCCCGGTTAACCCACCCACACGAATTCAATCCGAGCCGGCGGAGAAACAATCCGAAGCGAAAAAGGTGTCCACCCCACCAGCCGATAAGCCCGCCATCCGCCGCGAAGTCGTGATGCCCGAAGAAAACCGCGAGTTCCCGCTATAAACGGATTGCCCCGGATCGCACAGCGCGCAATCCGGGGCTTTTGGCTCATCGCTGAACTAACTCAAGGCAGATCCGTTTGCAAAACCACATTGCTGGAGGTATCCAGCAACTCCACGGAACGCACATCCAAAACGAAGGGCGGCGTTGTCGTCAGCGTTTTAATCATCAGCCGGCCTTTGGCATCGGAGCTGTTGGTCTGCACCGCCTCACCATTGATGGCCAGCACATAGTCGGTGTTGGTCGCCAGCCCGGTGGAGAGCAACCGGAACTGCGTCTGGCGGGTGGTGGCGTGAATCATCAGGGTCGCCTTGACCCCGCCGCTCGTCAGGCTTCGCTTGACCAGATACTGCAGTTTGTCAGGCGCGGACAAATCCGCCGTCAACACCGCCGCCGCGTTGCTGTTCACAATGTCCACGGAACGAATGAGGCTGACGGGATTCAAGCCGTCCGGAAGCGGGCTGGAATGTTTGCCGCCGCCGTGCCCGTTTCCAAGGCTGGCGAAACTAAATATCGCGTTGCCCTTGGCATCCGTTGTGAACGGGCCGATATCGGTCGCGTTGGTATCGCTGTCAATCGCCGCGATCAGTTCGTAGGGCGTGTTGGTGGCCAGGCCGGCGAGTGCGATGGTGAGCTTTTGATTGTCGGCATGGCCTTGGGTTTTCTGGCTCGCCATCACCACGCCGTCCGCGCCGGGCTCGACGCCGTTGTTGGTCGCGAAACTGGTGACGGTGAAGTGGAGAATGTCTGTGCCGCCAGCCGCCACCGGCACCGGCGTGGCGAGAAACATCGCCAAAGACACCGTGGTGGAACCCGCCAGGGCAACCGTCCGCTGTTTTAATGTTTGGATATTCATAATGGTTTAATGTGGTTGAAGTTTGGTTTGCTGCAAAATGTTCTTTTAAAAAGGCCGGTCACAACTTTCGCCGCAACAACAACGATGCCATTGCCCGAAGGTCGTGACCGCGCCTGTGTTCTATTTTATTAAGATCAATTCGCCGCCATCGGCGTGGCGGGGGTGCTGGCATTCGCCGGAGCGTTCGCCGGGGCGATGCGGTTCACCACATTGACGCCGCTGATTTCGTCATAGCTGAAGACAAACCGGGCGTCCGGCCGCAGATCACTCAACTGGCCGTTGGGTTTGCCGTTGATCACGATGGCGCAATTGTCCGCCACGTTGAATTTTTTAGTGTCGAAGAACGACTTGGCCTTGAGCGTTTTTTCGCCGAGATCTATCGCCGTCAAGGTGCCGGCGAATTCCTGGCTCGTCTGCGCGATCTGCCGCGCCACGGCCTTGCCGTCCGGCGTCTCGTAGGTCACGGTCACATGATCGCCGGTGCGAATGTCAGCAACCGTGCCGGTTCTTTGATCACGCAACACAATCTTGCAGTCGTCGGGGATCCGTAACTCCTTTTCCCCGGGCGACCGGCGCAAAGTAAGAGTGTGTTTTTCGGGGTCAATGGCCTTCACCATGCCCTCATACTGCATCGGTTGCTGTTCCACCCGGCTGGCGATCAACACGCCATGCACGTTTTGGTAGCTGACCTCGACCTTTTCGCCTGGTCGCAAATCCGTGGCCGTGGCGGTGGGTTTGTCCAGCAGCGTATAAGCGCAACCGCCACCGAGGTTGAAGGATTTGTGCAGCAGCCAGCCTTTCACGCTTAACACGTGTTCGTTCGGGTCAACGGCAGCCACCGTGCCCGTGTAAGTGCTCATTTCCGGTTTGGCCGCCGGCGTGGTTGTGGCCGGCTGGTCATCGGCCAGGACGCGTGACGCGGTGGCCGTGAGCAACAAGGCCGCGCCGACCGCGAGCCAGTTTTTCAATTGTAGCATTTTCATAGTATTCCTTTCGTTTCGTTATTTTTGTTAAAACCAAAACCGGATGCCGACACCGCCGGTCATCTCGCCACGAACATCCGGCGTCACATCCAATGCCGGCCCGATCTCGGCAAAGACATCAATCGGGGCGTTATCGAACATATACGACACGCCGACCGGAATGCGGACACCGGCCTGATTATCCCGGTTGTCATCGCGGACCCGGAACAGTCCGCCGACGCCGATGTAAATCGGCAGGCGGCCCCGGGAGACCGGGATCAGGTCAAAGTTGTGCCAGAGCACATCGCTATGCATATACAGGTTGCTGTGGTCGTGCGACGACCAGCCGACCGCACCGTCAATGGCCATGGTGTCGTTCAGCCAGTATTTCACCGAGCCGCCCGTCGGCTCGCCGAGAATGATACCCGCGCCCAGTTTCCCCACGTAATCCGGCGAGGAAATGTCCGGATGCGAGCTCTTGGTCAACGTGGCTGGTTCGTCGGCGTGGCCGGAAAAAGAACACAACGCCGTCAGAATCAGCGCATACAGACTTTTTTTCATAACGATCCTTTCTCTTTGGTTTCTATTGGTTGGTTACCGCAGGATTGTTGGTGTTCGGAACCGGAGCCGGCGGCACGGGCGCGGGTGCAGGTGCAGGTGCGGGTGCAGGTGCAGGTGCGGGTGCGGGCGACGGGATCATGGCCGGAGGTTCGGCTGGGGCCATGGGTTTTTCGCTGGCGGCGTTGGTGGCCGCCGGCGGTGTGGTTTCCGGTTCATGTTTGTCGCAGCCGGTCAGGGCGAGCGCCATTGGGGCCAGGATGGTGAGGATGAATAGTTTGGTTTTCATGATTTATTTGAGTGTGTTGTTGCGTATTTGTGTTTCGTAAAAATCAGCGGGCCATCAATGGCACGTGCAGGTGGCGCGTCAGACGGATTTCCGCCGGGCCGTCGAGCAGATTGTGGAGCGTGAAAAATAATTTCGTGAAATCCAGCGGTTTCTCCAGGAAGACGCCGCCGCCGGCCGCCATCGCGTCGAAATACCGGCTGGATCGCTCGGTGATCATGATGAAGGCCAGCCGGGGATTTTTCAGCCGGAGCCGCTGGAACATTTCCCAGCCCGTCTCCGCCACCGGCCCCACATCCATCAGCACGAGATCGAACATCATCAAGCCCGAAAAGCGCAGCGCCTCGGTCGCGTTCGCGGCTGTCACCACGAAATAACCCTCGTCGGAAAGCAGGCGCAACAAGATCTGGCGGACGGCCGGATCGTCATCTACCAGCAGGATTTTTTTGCGGGGAGCGGCCCGGGTGGCCCTCGGTTTCGCAGCTCTCACCGGCATTTCCAGTAGGTCATTCATAAATTGATTCCTTTCGTGAAGCTTTGGTTTTATTGATTCGATGGGGTGCCATGATTGTCGGCTGTTCGTTTCCCAAATACGCTTTAGCGCAAACCGTGCCAGCACGCGAAAACGGCGTGTAATCGCACGTTTTACGCGGTTAGGCGGCCATCTGTCCAAAAATCCGCCGTTGAGGCGATAAGTCTTTTTCCACCGTGGGCAATTGATTGACCACCCCGTTTTGGCAAAACCTTTTGGCAGGCTTGGAAGTTGGGTGTATCGTGCGACCGCCCTTTCGCGCCGGCCCGCCGGCGGAAAACAGCGCCATGAAGTCAGGCAACTTTTTTAGAATCACCGTTTTTTTTGCAGCCATCGCCCTGCTGGGCGCGCTGATCGCTTGGACAGCGCACACGTCCTGGCGGCGGACCGGGGAACTCCACGATCAGCTCTCGGCCAAACAATGGAAAAGTTTTGAGATCGCCGACCATTTGCAGCAAACCATTCTCAGCCTGAACAACATGATGCTGCGTTACGCGGCCTACCGGAACGATGAGGACTGGACGAACTTCGTGGCCACCAGCACCGAGCTGGGCACCTGGCTCAACGCGCAACAGCCCATTCTCTCCTCGGAAAAAGAGCGGCCGTTTCTCGACCAGATCAGTAGCGCCTATGAGGATTACCTCGCGGCGGCGCAGGCAATTAATAAAAAAATCTACGGCTCCAACGTCTCCATGGCCCGCGTCAAGGAATTCACCGAACTGGAAACGCAATCCAAGCGCATCCTCGATCTCGGCCTGCAGTTGTCGGAGGCCCACCAGCAAACGATTGATTCGCTCCAGATTCAAAATATCAAATCGCTAAACATTCTCCGGTTTGAATTGCTCAGCGCGCTCGCGCTGCTGCTGCTCGCCGGCGCCTGGGCGTCGGTCGTCGTCTATCGCGAAATGATTGCCCCCTTGCAGGTGCAACTGGTGGAAAGCCGGCAACTGGTGGAACGCTCGGAAAAGCTCGCCTCACTCGGCCTGCTGGCCGCCGGCGTCGCGCACGAAATCCGGAATCCGCTCACTGCCATCAAGGCCTGGCTTTATCTCCAGCAGAAGCATTTGAAGCGCGGCTCGCCGGAGTTTGCCGACGCCGAACTCATCAGCGGCGAAATCAACCGGCTCGAGCGCATCGTCAAGGACGTGCTGCAATTCGCGCGGCCATCCGAGCCGGAACTGGCCGTGGTGCCCGCCGAACAACCGTTGCGCGAAGTGCAGACGCTGATGGGGCCGCTGCTCGATAAATCCAACGTCAAGCTGGTCGTGGACGAAGTCGTGTCCGCACGAATCCAAATTGATCCGCAGCAGATCAAACAAGTGCTCATCAACCTCATCCAGAACGCCGCCGACAGCATCGGCAAAAATGGCACCGTGACCCTGCGCGCCCGGCTGGACGAAAAACGGCTCAACGATGAGCCCGTGAGCGTCGTGATTCTGGAGATCCACGACACCGGCAAAGGCATTCCGCCCGAAGCCGAGAAACGACTGTTCGATCCGTTCTTCACCACGAAAGATTCCGGCACCGGCCTCGGCCTGCCCATCGCGGCGCGCATCGTTGAAAAACATCGCGGCGCGCTCCAGTATCAAACCCTGCCCGGCACCGGCACCGCGTTTGGCATCATTCTTCCTGCATATAAACCATGAACTCACCTGCGAAAATCCTGCTCGTCGAGGACGATTCCGCCATCGTCGCCACCCTGCGCCGCGTGCTCACCGGCGAAAATTATGACGTCACCATCGAAAAATCCGGCGACGCCGGGCTGGCCAGCGCCAAGGCTAGCGCATTCGACGTCGTCATCACGGATTTGAAATTGCCGGGGATTGACGGACTCGAACTCGTGCGCCAATTGCACGCCGCCCGCCCGCGCCTGCCCATCCTGATGATGACCGCGCACGGCACGACCGAGACCGCCATCGAGGCCACGCAATCCGGCGCCTACGATTATCTGCTCAAGCCGTTTGAGATTCCCGAACTGCTCAAGCTCGTCGAGCAGGCCGTCGCCGCCAGCCGGCTCATGACCGAGCCGGTGCAGATCGGCCAGACCGGCCAATCCCGCCACGCCATCGTCGGCAACAGCCGTGCGATGCAAAACATTTACAAGGAAATCGGCCGCATCGCCGCCAAGCCCGTCGGCGTTTTGATCCGCGGTGAAACCGGCACCGGCAAGGAGCTCATCGCCCGCGCCATTTACCAGCACAGCGACCGGGTGAACGCGCCGTTCGTCGCAATCAATTGCGCGGCGATTCCGGAGACGTTGTTGGAGAGCGAATTGTTCGGCCACGAGCGCGGCGCGTTCACCGGCGCCGAATCCCGGCGTATCGGGCGTTTTGAGCAAGCCGACAAAGGCACAATTTTTCTCGACGAGATCGGCGACATGACGCCGGGCACGCAGGTCAAGTTGATGCGCGTATTGCAGGAAAAATGCCTGCAACGCCTCGGCGGCAAGGAAACCATTCCCGTGGATGTGCGCGTCATCGCCGCCACCCACCGCGATTTGGAAACGGCCATCAAGCAGAACCAGTTTCGCGAGGATCTCTACTACCGCATCAGCGTGGTGGTGCTCAACCTGCCGCCGTTGCGCGAGCGCAAGGAGGACATCCCGGATTTGATCCGGTTCTTTTTGGAGAAATATGCCGTCGAGTTTGGCGTGGACAATCCGGCCATTCATCCGGATGCCGTGGAGTTTTTGCAGGCCCAACCCTGGCCCGGCAACGTGCGCGAACTCGAAAACATCACGCGCAAGATGCTGCTGCTCGCCCAGAGCTACACCATCAGCGTCGAACACGTCCGCGCCGCGCTGGCCAAGGCGAGTCCGCCGGCGGCTACCGTGGACAAATCGCTGGAGGGTTATGCCGAGGAATTGCTCAACGCCGCCCAGCGCGGCGAACTGTCGGACGCCTACGCCCGTCTGCATGAAACCACGGAGCGCGTCCTCATCGGCCGCGCCATTGAGATGGCGGAGGGCAATCAGGCCAAGGCCGCGCGCTGGCTGGGTATTTCACGGCTTACGCTGCGCGAAAAATTAATCCAGTTCGGCTTGCACCCCAATCAGGAGCCGACACCGTGACCCGTTGCGGACAACACGGCATGTTGAAATTTTAATTCAATAGTTGCGGGCGTTCGTGGAAGGTTTTCAGGACAAGTTCGCCGAAGATGGTGTTGGCCCAGGCGAACCACGCCCGGGTGAACTGCTCCGGGTTGTCCTTGTGAAAGGCCTCGTGCATGAAGCCCGTCCCCGCATGCGTGCGTTGCAGCGTGTCGAGACAGCGGCGGATCTCTTTGTCTTCCGTCGCGGTCAAGCCTTCCGTGATCACACCCAACGGCCAGATCATGTCCACGCCGACATGCGGCCCGCCCGGTCCGCTCGCCGCTTTGCCGTGGCAGTAATAGGGATTCTTGGCCGACAACAAAAAGCGCCGCGTCCGCTGATACGTGGCGTCGTTCACTTTCACCGCGCCCAAATACGGCAGTGATAGCAGGCTCGGCACGTTCCCGTCGTCCGTGCAGTAATAGTTTCCATAGCCATCCACCTCGAACGCGAAAATGCTGCCGCCGGTCGGATGCTGGACGATCGCGTGCACTTTCAGGGCCTGTTCCACTTCATCGGCCAGTGCCCGGCAGTGTTCGGCCAGGGTTTTATCTTTTCGAATGGTCGCAACCATCTCCGCCGCCTGTCGCAGGCTGACAACCGCGAAATAATTCGACGGCACCAGGTAGAGAAAAATGGTCGCGTCGTCGCTCGGCCGGAACGTCGAGCAGATCAAGCCTACCGGCTTGGCGGGATTGCCGTAGCCGCGGCCCGGCACCGTGTCCGTCTGCCATTCCGTGCGGCGCATGAAATGATACGGGCCTTTGCCGGTCTTGCGCTGCTGTTCGCGGAACGTTTGCAACGTCAGGGCGATGGCCTGTTGCCACTGCTCATCAAACGGTTTGGTGTCGCCGGTGTCTTTCCAATACTGATACGCCAGCCGGATCGGGTAGCAGAGCGAATCAATCTCCCATTTGCGCTCGTGCACGCCGGGCTTCATGTCGGTGAAGTCGCTCTTCCATTCGCTCACCTTGGAGGCATCCTTGTAAAAGGCGTTCGCATAGGGATCGAGCAGGATGCAGCGCGTCTGCCGGTTGATGACGCCGGCGATCAACTGCTGCAGCGCCGGGTCGTCTTTCATCAGCGACAGATACGGATAGACCTGCGCGGAGCTGTCGCGCAGCCACATGGCATCAATGTCGCCGGTGATGACGTAGGTGTCGGGCCGGCCATCCACGATGGCGAAATCCACCGTGGTGTCCAGGGTGTTCGGAAAGCAATTGCCAAACATCCAAGCCAGTTCCCGGTTCCCGATGGTGGCCTGCACCTGCGCGATGGTCTTTTCCACGGCGGCGCTGGTGAACTTCCGTCGCGCGGCCGGCACGCGGACGACCGGGAAGGTTTTCTCTGCGGCCAACAAGTTGGGCGCCAGCGCCACGGTGGAGGCGAGCACGGCGGTGTTTTGGAGGAATTCGCGGCGGGTCATGTGGTGATGTTCATTGAGGGTTAATTATTTTCCGGCCGAGGCTTTGGAGATTTCAGCGTTAAGCCGGGCGAGCGCGGATGCCGGCCGGCTGGCTGGCTCCACCGCCCATTGGTAATTGGGCGCGGAAGTCATTTGGAAAACCAGATTCCCGCCGCGCAGCAATTCTTCATGGTTGATGAAAGTGCGATTGAACGATTCTCCATTCAGCGTCGCGCTCTTGATGTAAGGTTTCAGCGGCCCATTGCCTTCGGCGAGAATCGTGAAGGTTTTTCCGGGTGCGGTCGTGATGGTGGCGCGATCAAACAGCGGGGTGCCGATGAGGTAATTATCATCGCCCGGACAAACCGGATAAAAACCCAGCGCGCTGAACACATACCACGCCGAGGTCTGGCCGTTGTCTTCATCGCCGCAATAACCATCCGGCGTTGGCGCATAAAGTTTGCCCATCGCCCAGCGCACGCGCGATTGCGCCTTCCACGGCTGGCCGGCAAAGTCGTAGAGATAAATCATGTGTTGGATGGGCTGATTGCCGTGAGCGTATTGCCCCATGTCCGCCGCAACCATTTCGGTCATCTCGTGGATCATTCCGCCGTAACTTCCGGGACGAACCTCCGAAGACGTGGTGAACACTTCATCGAGCTTATTGGCAAAGGCTTGCTCGCCACCCATTGCTTTCACCAGGCCGGGAATGTCGTGGAACACACACCACGTCCAATGCCACGAACAGCCTTCAGTGAAACCGCCGCCCCACTGATTCGGATAAAATGGTTCCACCCACGAGCCGTCTGCCTTGCGTTCGCGCACGAAGCCGATCTTCGGATCAAACACGTTCGTCCAGTTCATCGCGCGGCGCGCGAAGACTTCGGCATCGGCAGTGCGGCCAATCGCGTTCGCCAGTTTGGCGAGACAGAAGTCATCATAGGCAAACTCCAGCGTCTTGGCGGTGGCTTCGTGAAAGCTGGTTTCACCTTTCACGGGCGAATACGGCAGATAGCCGAGGCTTTGATAAAATTTCACGCCGTCGCGGCCGATCGTGGAAATCGGGCCGCTGTGGTTCGCGTCATGAATCATGGCGTTCACAGCCTGATTCGGGTCAAATGAGCGAACGCCTTTCGTCCAGCCGTCGGCGAGCAGCGAGAAGGAATTATTGCCCACCATGCACTCGCGATGACCGGGGCTGGCCCACGCAGGCAGCCAGCCGCTTTGCGCCGAGGCGTTGACCACGCCCTGCAAAATCTCGGCGTTCACTTCGGGATAAAGCAAGTTGTAGAGCGGCTGCGCGGCGCGGAACGTATCCCAGAAACCGCTGTCGGTGTAGAGGACGCCATCATGCACCTTGCCGTCGTAAGGGCTGAAATAGACGGATTTTCCCTGCGCATCCTTCTCGTAAAATTTGTGCGGGAAAAGAATGCAGCGATAGAGACAGCTATAAAACGTGCGCTGCTGCACATCCAAACCGCCTTCCACTTTGGCGCGACCGAGCATTTCATTCCACCGCGCCTCGGCGCGACTGCGGACGGTGTCGAAATCCGCAGTGCCGATTTCTGCATCCAGGTTTTTCTGCGCCTGCTCCGGGCTGATGAAGGAAGAGGCTACCTTGCAGCCAACGATCTTCTGGCCGCTCGTGTCGAACTGAACATAGGCGCCCGCTTGCCGCTGGCTGGAAAGGCTGGTCGCGCCAGTCTGGATGTCGCTGGCCGATGTCCAGACGCCGTGCGCTGAGAATGGCCGGTCGAAAACGATCACGAAATAATTGCTCGAATAGATGTTCGGCACATCGCCGCAATGATAACGGACGGAGCCGATGATTTTGTTTTCTTTGGGAATGATTTGCACCGAAGCGCCCTTGTCGAATTCATCCAGCACCACATACGAGTTGCCCGTGCCTTCAAAGGTGAAGCGGAACCGCGCGGCGCGTTCGGTCGGCGTGACTTCGGCTTTCGCTTTCCAAGTGTCAAGCTGGACGCTGTAGTAACTGGGCTGGGCGATCTCGTTTTCATGCCGGAAGTCGGAGGCGCGATCTTCGTCCGTCACGACCAGCTTGCCGGAGACCGGCATGAGCGAGAACATCGCGTAGTCGTTGATCCACGGACTCGGCTGGTGCGTCTGCCGGATGCCGCGAATCTTACTGCTGGCGAATTGGTAGAAGAACGAGTCCCGCTGTGGCTGCGTGTAGGGCGCCCACGTGTTCATCGGAAACGGCAGGGCGATGGCGGGATACTCGTTGCCATGGGAAAAACCGCCGGTGGAATCCGTGCCCATCAACGGGTTGACCAACGAAACCGGCGAGCCACCGCCAGCCATCGCAGAAACAAAACCGCACAAGGTTAGAGTCAGAATGGAGCTAATTGTTTTCATGATGTTGTCAGATTTTTGCGACCAATTTTGTGTCCGATGGCGCCGTAGAAGGCGACGTAGGCGTAGGCGATCAACGGCACGATGAACGAGATTTGCAGCCCATGATGATCCGCGATGAAACCTTGCAATGGCGGCAGGAGCGCACCGCCAAGAATCGCCATCACCAGCAGCGAGGACACCTGGCTCTTCAACACGCCCATGCCGTCCAGGGCGAGGGAGAAGATGTTCGGCCAGCCGATGGAGGTGAACAGCCCGATACCCACGATGCACCACATGGCCAGTTTGCCGCCCTGGATCATGGAAACCGCCAGCAAGAGCACGATGGTCGAGCCAAAGATCAACAGCGTGCGTCCGGCCAGCGCCTGGCCGAACTGGAACAGCACCCAGCACAATCCGAGCAGCGGCAGGTAATTCTTGAGGATCATCCAACCGGCGGCGAAATCGAACTGATGCTGGTCGGAATTCCAGCTGCGCAACAGCCAAAAGGCCAGGAAACAAACGATCGGGACCACGATCAACATGATCTGCTTGTTGAGTTTTTTCATTTCGCTCAACTCCACCGCGCCCATGAACCGGCCGATCAACATCCCGCCCCAGAACAGCGAAACGTATTTGCTCGCCTCCACCGGATTCATGCCGGCCACGCTGGGCTGGCCGAGGAAATTGATGATGGCGCTGCCGACGGAAACTTCGCCGCCGACATACATGAAGATCGCCAGCACGCCCAAGATGACGTGCGGATATTTCAACGCCCCGATGCCGGGTTTGGCGTCGCCTTCACCGACGTGCGGCAGACGGATGACAAAAAAGACGCCCGCCAGAATCATGAACATGATGCAAAAGATCAGGTAAGGCATCTTGACCGACTCAGCACCATGCGCGCCGGTCTTGGCAAAGTATTGAAAAATCAAATAGCCGCCGATCAACGGCCCGACCGTGGTGCCGACGGAGTTAAACGCCTGCGCCAAGTTCAAGCGACTGGAAGCCGTGCGTTCGGGCCCAAGGATTGTCACGTAAGGATTCGCCGCGATCTGCAACATGGCAAAACCCAGCCCGACAACGAATAAACCGGCGAGAAAAATGTCGAAAGGAATCAAATATTTAACAATTTCACCCACATAGGCGTCTTCCAACAAGGCTCGATTCAGGTGCAGGACGGTCGCCGCTGCGGTCAGCTCTTCATCCGCCGTCTTGGTCACGATCGCGGCCTCTTTTTGGTTCAGCGCCAGCAGTTCCTTCGTTGTGTCTTTTAAGCTTACGTCAGCAAACCGTTGTGTTTCGTAAAGCAACGGACCATTGATGATTATATTCAAATCCTGCGCCAATCCATTTTTCAACGCGGTTTGGTCTGCACTTGCTCCCTGCGCAAGCATCTGGCGCGTCGCTTCGGTCAGCCCGCCGTAAATATAAACTGAAACCGGGTCTGCATGTTGGTTCAGTTTTTCGACCAAAGCTGGAAAGCTTCTAAAGTCACCAGATGCAATGGTTGAAGAGCGTGGCGCAAGCGTTGCGGCCGGCCAGAACAAGGCGCTGCCAATTGCGGAAATCACCAAGCCAATAATCACACCGTTTTTATACCCAATTTTCGCAATCGGGTCGCCCTTCCACGCCGAAATCATGAAATAAATGACCGAGCCGATAAAGTAAGCGCCGAAAAAGGCGAACTGCACCAGCATCGCGTGGAAAAAATCCAGCGTGAACGCCTCCTTGAAGCGCGGTATCAGGATGTCGTTGAACACCGTCATGAAACCCCACATGAAAAAGAGGACCGTCATGATTGTGAACGGTCCGCGATAACTGCCGTTGGTGGAGGATGAGCCGGTAGTGGTTGCCGAGGTTGGGATGCTTGCCATAGGTTTTAGAGGTTAATATTTTACAACCAAATTTCGCGGAGTGGACTCATTGGCGAAATGGATCCAGAGCAGATGTTCCTTCGCAGAATATTCGAAGGTCTCCAGATTCTTGCCATCTAAAATTACGGATTTCGGCGCCCGGACTGACTCCAGCAGCAGAATCGCCGGCGTCTGACCAACCCCTTCCACGGTGAAGCTCACCTGAGCGCGGGTGTTTTGCTTGAGCAGCGCCTTGCACGCCGAGGCGAGCAAATGCGTTTTGCCGGTCTGCGCCAAATCCAGATCAAGGCAGAACTGACGCGA
>Ga0068855_100006831_pt1 | contig 13842 bp, 15 predicted proteins | sample KBSCornC52_FD_66592 | JGI IMG/M metagenome (GOLD analysis project Ga0068855, IMG submission 66592) | Corn rhizosphere microbial communities from Kellogg Biological Station, Michigan, USA - KBS Corn C5-2 | ecosystem: Host-associated > Plants > Roots > Rhizosphere > Soil ... | reverse complement strand
TCGCAGGTGCAGAACGACATCGAGTCCGACACCGACATCACCGAGGCGTTGACCCTGCAACGAGGCGGCAACTCGAAGGTGGTGCTCGGCGACCTCGAGGCGATCCCTGTCGCGGGCCGGCTGCTCTACGTGGAGCCGGTGTACACGCAGTCCAGCGGGGCGGGGTCGTTCCCGATCCTGCGCCACGTCATCGCCTTGTACGGCAACGGTCAGCCTTCCTTCGAGAACACGCTGGCCGCCGCGGTGAAGGTCGCGATTCAATCGACGACGGCTTAGCCGGGACGTCCGGAAAGCCGATCGTCCGGGGTACGGCGGAGGCGACGGCGGATGCCGTCGAGGTATGCGTACAACACCGGCACGACGACGAGGGTGAGCAGGGTGCTGCTGGTGAGGCCGCCGATCAGCACCAGCGCCATGGGGGCGCGGTACTCGCTTCCGGCGGCGCTCGCGAATGCCACGGGCAGCATTGCGATGACGAGCGTGAGAGTGGTCATCACGATGGGCCGAAGGCGAGTGCGGGCGGCCTGGACGAGGGCCTCCGTACGGGGCAGGCCCGCCGCCTGCAGGTGCTCGGCACGGTCGACGAGCAGGATTGCGTTCTTGCTGACGAGGCCGATCAGCATGAGCAGGCCGATCAGGCTGAACAGATTCAGCGACTGGTGGGCCCAGATGAGCGTCACGAAGGCGCCGAACACGGCGAGCGGGGCGGCGAGCAGGACGCTGAAGGGCAGCACCAAGCTCTCGTACAGCGCGGCGAGAAGCAGGTAGATCAACAACGGCGACAGCGACAGCGCGAGTAGCAGCGGCGCGAACGCGTCGTCCCGCTGGGTGATCTCACCCTGCAACTCGTAGCGGTATCCGTCCGGCATCGAGAGGTCAGCGAGAGCGCCGCGGACGCCGCGCAGTGCGGCGCTGAGGTCGGTGCCGGCGTCCAGTCCGGCCGACACGGTGACCTGCGGGATACCGCTCTGGTCGTTGATCGTCTGCGGCGCGCGCGTGTGTGTCAGGGCGGCAACCTGGCCAAGCGTGACGAACCCGTCCGAGTCGGGGCCGCGCGCGATGGGCAGGGCGAGCAGGGTCTGCTCGGTCACGTCGGCCGGGAGGCGCAACAAGATCGGTTCGGCGGCGCCGCTGCTGACCTGCACCGTGCCGGGGCGGCTGCCACCGACCGCGGTCGTGATGGCCGAGGCGATCGCCGCGCGGCTGAGACCGAATCGGGTGGCGGCCGCGGCATCGAGGGAGATCTGCCATTCGGGGCTGGCTTGGGTGGCGAGGCTGGCGACCCGCGTCACCTCGGGGACGCTGGTCAGCGCGGTGACCGTGCGTGTGGCGAGGTGCTGCAGCGTCTCCAGATCGGGGCCGCTGATGACGACTTGGACACCGTTGCCGCCGGGCGCGACGAGCGGGCTGGGCACGGTGGCGCGGGCCCGCAGCCCAGGGATGGCTCGGGACAGTGCCGCGATGCGGGTAGCGATCTGGCTGCTGGACTGGGCGCGCTGCTCCTTGGGGACGAGATCGACCACGAGCGCGCCGGTGTTCGGAGCCAGGCCGTTGCCGCTGGCGCGGCCGCCGGCCGTGGCCTGGATGTCGGTAACGCCGGGGATCTGCCGCCTGATCGCGTCCGACAGCGCGTCGAGGTCCTCGGCCGTCTGCTCCAGCGTCGTGCCGGGCGGCAGCAAGGCGTTGACCTGAACGAGTGCGGCGTCCGCGGTCGGCACGAAACCGGTGCCCAGTCGTCCGGAGGTGATCAGCAGGACGCTGCCCACGGCCGTCCCGATGGCCACCAGCAACACGATCAACCGACGCCGCAGGGCGGCGCGGAGCAACCGCTCGTACGCGGCGAGCAGCCGGCCGGCGATCCGCGCGGTGCGGCGGACATCGTCGACGGCCCCGGTCAACCAGCGAGCGGCGAGCATCGGGGTCAGCGTGAACGACACCAGCAGGCTCACGAGTGTTGCGACGACGACCGTCACGCCGAACTCGAGCAGGATCTGTCCGGTGAGGCCGGACGCGAAGATCACCGGAAGGAACACGACGATGTCGGTGAGCGTCAGCGCGACGGCGGCGGCGCCGATCTCGGTTCGTCCCTCGTAGGCGGCCTGCCGGGCGGGCCGCCCCGCGTGCAGGTGCCGGGTGATGTTCTCGAGCACGACGATCGCGTCGTCGACGAGGATGCCGATGAGCAGGCTCAGCGCGAGCAGGCTGATGAGGTCGAGGCTGAAGCCGAAGGCGTACATCAGCAGCGCGGTGGTGAGCAGCGACGCCGGGATCGCGACCAGCACGATCAGCGTCTGCCGCCAGTTGCGCAGGAACAGCAGGATCACCAGGCTCGCCAAGATCACCGCGAGGGCGAGGTCGGCCGCGGTCGCGGAGAGCGCCGAACGGGTGAACACGCTGGTCTCGCTGGTGATCGTGTACTGGACGCTGGTCGGCAGTCGCAACGTGGCCAGCGCATCCTTCACGGAGTCGTCCGTGGCGATGGCGTTGGCGGTGTCCTGTGCGGTGATGGTGAGGCTGACGGTCGGCCGGCCGTCGAGGGTGCTGACCGTCTGCGCGCCGGCCGCGTCCTGGGTGATGGTGGCGACCTCGCCGAGAGTCACCGGCGCGGCGGGCGAACCGCCGACCACGGTGCCGCCCAACGCGGCTGGGGACCGGCCGTTCCCGGCCAGGACGACCTGGCTGTCGGCGGTGGTGCCGGCCGAGGCGTCGATGTTCCCGTTGGCGATCGCGGACGCCACCTCGTCAAGGCTCACCCCGCGGGCGGCCAGCCGGGCCGGGTCGACCACGACGTCCGTCTGCCGCTGAACGCCGCCACCGAGATCGACCAGTCCGACACCGCTGACGAGCTCGAGCCTCGGTTGGACGGTCCGCGTCACCGTGTCGTAGAGCTCGGTCGGGCTCTGCCCGGTGAAGCTCACGGTCAGCAGCGGCGTGGCGTAAGGGTTGATCTGGTTGACGACCGGCGGGCTCGCCCCGGTGGGCAGACCGCGGGCCGCGCGCGCCACCGCCTGGGACACCGCGTTCGCCGCCGAGTCGACGTCGGTGCCGCTGTCCAGGTCGACGACGACTCGGCTGATCCCGGGAGCACTCGTGCCGGTGATGCTCGTTGCTCCGTCGACGTCCTGCAGGGCCTGCTCGACCGGGGTGGTCACCTGGTCCTTGACGGTGGTCGAGCTGGAGCCCGGATAACGCACGGTCACGGTGACGGCGGGGAAGTCGACCTTCGGCAGCTCGGCGACCGGGAGCCGGGTGATCGCGACGGTTCCGAGCACGGCCAGCGCGGCGAAGAACATCGTAACCAGGAGTGGGCGCCGGATGCTCAATGCGGTGAGGTTCATGAGGACTCCGGCAGCACGGCGACGCGCGCGCCGTCGTCGATGGCGGTCTGACCGGTGGTCACGACCTGGGCGTGGCTCGGCAGGCCTGATCGGATCGCGGTGCGACCACTGACGGTCGCCACCACGAAGACCCGCCGGAACCTGGCGGTAGCGATCTGCGCCCCGTCCGGGACCGTCGCGGGCAGCGTGATACCGAGACGCGCCGGGTCCAGCACGTCGGTGAGCACGTATACGCCGGGGTCGCCGTCCACGTACGCGATCGCGCCGGTCGGGACGGTCGTCCGGCGGCCCAGCGGGACGGTGACGGTCGCGGTCACCGGTTCGCCGGGGCGCAGCGTCCCACCCGCGACGCGCAACGTCACCGATGTCTGCTGGGTCCGTGGATCGGCGTCCGGTGCCACGAAGCTCAGGTGCCCGCGGGTCGCCGGCGGGGGATTGGCGACGGCGAGCGTGACGCTGGCGGCGGCTCCGAGGTGTCCGGTCAGCTGCCGGGCGGCCGCCGGTGAGACGTGGGCCGACACGACGTGCGCGCTTCCGGCGAGCTGGGCCAGCGGCGCGTTCGGGGCGGCGGTCTCGCCGACGTGCTGGGCGATCGAGGCGATAGTGCCGCCGGCAGGGGTGGTGACGGTGAGCTGGGCCAGCGCGCCGTCCGCGGCGTCGAGGGTCGAGCGGGCGGCGTCCACGGCGGATCGCGCCGCGCTGATCCGGTCGGCGGGCGCCGGCTCCGGGTGCTGCGCGGCATCGAGCGCGTCCTGGGCGGAGGCCAGCCGCTGCCGCGCCGCGGCGACCGACTGGGCATCGGCGCGGCGCTGGTCGGGCGTCGCTCGTGCGTCGCGTTGCTGCCGGTCCAGTGCGTCCTGCAGGTCGGTCTGGGCGGCCGAGACCTGCGCGCGGGCCTGAGTCACGGCCGGTGGCGACGGCGCCGGCGAGGTGGCGTCGTCCAGCGTGACCTGGGCTTGGTCGAGAGCGGCGCGGGCCTGCGACCGTTTGGCCGCCAGGCCCTGCGTATCGCTGAGTCGGGCGACGACCTGTCCGGCCGTAACCTTCTGACCAGGCGCGACGTCGATCTCCGCGATCGGTCCGGCAACCTGCGGATAGACCGCGAGCGGCTCGGCCGCACCCACGACGCCGGCGAACGTGACCGGCACGTTGATCGTTCGGACGGCCGGGGTCGCGGCGGCGACGCTGCCGGCGATCGCTGACAGGCGCCCATTGCCGCCTCCGGATGGGCGGGTTGGCTCGGTGGTGATCAGGACGAGCAGCGCCGCCCCGACGAGCGCGAGCGACCCGGCGGCCCAGGTGACCGCCCGGCGCACGGTCACCCTCCGGACCGCTTCGGCAACGTGCTCGCGCAGCGCTGCACCGCAGCTCGAACCTTGGCGTCGGCCAGGTCGAGCGAGAACAGGGCCGTCAGGGGCTTGGTCGAATCGAGCCGGAAGCCGTGGTCCGCGAGGCAGGTGACCGTCCGGGTCAGTGGCTGGCGAATCGCGGTGGGTAGGGCCGACTCGCAGCTTCGGCTGGCCGTGCGTAGGCCGGCCAACTGCGCCGCGGTCACGCTCACCGGGCCGCCGGTCAACACGCCAGCGAGCGCGGTTGCGTCCGCACCGTGCTCGTCGAGGCACTGCCCGATCTGACGCAGTTGCTTGCGCGGGCCGGCCGACGTCGACGCCGAGTCCGCCGGCGAGGACGACGAACACCCGGCGACGAGGAACGCCGCGACGGCGGCACCGGCAATCGGGGCACTGGGAACGACCCGGGAGAGCTTCATGCCGCCACTCGACCAGCCCGGCGTGTCAGTTCCGTTCGATCTTCGTGGGAGAACCGTGGGAAGCTGCAACTCACGTGAAACTCGAATGCTGGCGAGGTTCGCTTTCAGGATGACGGATCTGTTGGTCGTCGATGACGAGTCCTACATCGCGGACGCGCTGTCTGCGTCGCTCCGGTTCCGTGGCTTCGACGTCCGCACCGCCGGTACGGGGCGGCAGACGCTCGACGAGATCGCCGCGCGGCAACCCGACCTGATGCTGCTAGACGTGATGTTGCCCGACACGGACGGGTTCACCCTCTTTCAGCAGCTGCGCTCCGACGGGATGGACGTGCCGGTCATCTTCCTGACCGCGCGGGACACGCCCGCCGATCGGATCGCGGGGCTGACCATCGGCGGCGACGACTACATCACCAAGCCGTTCGGTCTGGACGAGGTGGCCGCCCGGGTGCGCGCCGTGTTGCGGCGCACGCTCCTGACCGGCGGGGACGGGTCCGTGCTGCGGGTCGGCGATCTGGAGCTGGACCAGGCCAGCTTCCGCGTTCGTCGAGCCGGCGTGGACATCGAGCTCGCTCCGACCGAGTACCGGTTGCTGCGCTACCTGATGCTGAACGCCGAGCGAGTCGTCACCCGGCGGCAGATCCTCGATCAGGTTTGGCAGTACGACTTCGCCGGCAACGACACCGTCGTCGCTACCTACATCAGCTACCTGCGGCGCAAGGTGGACCTGCTCGGCCCGCCGATGATCCACACGCAACGCGGCTTCGGTTACTGCTTGCGAGCCGCATGACCGGTCGACCCCGGTCGCTCCGGCTCCGGCTCTTGTTCGCGTTGGTGGGGACCTCGATGGCCGTCTTCGCCGCCGTGGACGTTGCCACGATCTCGGCGATCCGGTCCTTCCTCCTACACCGGGTGGACAACTCCGTGAACCGGGTTCATACGGTCGCGCAGCGCTACCTCGAAGGCCGCGTCGTGGATCGGCTGCCGCCCACCTTCACCCCGGGCCGGTACTACGTCGGCCTCGCCAAAGCCGACGGTTCGCTGACCCCCCTACTGCCCGACGCCTCCACCAGCGGGAACCCGCCGACGTTGCCCGCCAAGTTGACGCGCGTCTCGTCCGCGCCGCGCACGGCGCCGGCCCGCTCGGGCGGCCCGCCCTACCGGATCGTGGTCACGCCGTTCTCGGGCCGCTACCTCGTCGTCGGCGTCTCCCTAGAGGACTACGACGCCACCGTCGGCCGCCTCACGCTCGATATCGTGCTGGCTTCGGCGGCCGCCTTCGTAGTTCTCGCCGGGGCCGGTTGGGCGCTCACTCGACGCGGCCTGCGGCCACTCGAGCGCATCGCCGACCGGGCCGACACGATCACCGGCGGCGAGCTCTCGCAGCGCATCGCCGTCCGGGCGGCCACGAGCGAGGTGGGCCGCGTGTCCACGGCGCTCGACGCGATGCTCGATCGCATCGAAGGATCGGTGCAGGAAAGGGATGCGGCCCAGCAGAGCATTCGGCAGTTCATGGCCGACGCGAGCCACGAGCTGCGGACGCCGCTGACCACCGTCCGTGCCTATGCCGAGCTGTACCAGCAGGGCGCGTTGCGGGACCGGATCGCCGTCGACGAGGCCATGGCCCGCATCCACGGCGAGGCCGCCCGGATGAGCGAGCTCGTCGACCAACTCCTCTGCCTTGCTCGATCCGACGCCGCCGTGGCGCCAGAACGCGTCCGCGTCGATCTTGCGGCCGTGCTCGACGACGCGGTGGCCGACGCCCGGGCCGTAGAGCCAGCTCGGCAGATCGCCGTGGACGCCGAACCGGCACCGGTCGACGGCGATCCCGCCCAACTGCAGATGGTGATCGGCAACCTGCTCGCCAACGTGCGGGTGCACGGCGGTCCGGAGGCCCGCGTGACCGCGACGCTGCGTCGCCGCGGGGACCGGTGCGTCCTCGTCGTGACCGACACCGGCCCCGGCGTTTCCCCGGACGCCCTACCGCACCTGTTCGAGCGGTTCTTCCGCACCGATCGGGGGAGCCGGGGCAGTGGACTCGGGCTGGCCATCGTGGCCGCCATCGTCGAGGCCCACGGTGGCCGCGTCGGTGCCGCAGCGGCCGCGCCGTCGGGACTCCAGATCACCGTCGAACTCCCGGCCGCCGGCTGATCGGACGACTCCCATGCATCTCCCACCTTCGCCACGTGGAACCGGCACCTGGGGCTGGTCGAGTGTTCGCCGTGGCGGACTCTGATTACCAGCCGGACGTGCGGGCCTACCGACGACGGCGACGCCGGCTGTGGTGGCGGCGGTGGCTGTTCTGGCGCACGACCGTCCCCCCGAAGCCACACCTATGAGCCGGCGGCGAAAGCCGCGCGACAGTGATCGGAGGATCCATGGCCATTCGGCACGTCATCACGATCCCGGTGGCACCAGGTAAGGCCCGCGAATTCATCGCTGCGTTCGGGGTGGTCCAGGAGGCCGTCACGCGTGAGGAGGGCTGCGAGCAGTACGCGCTGTTCCAGAGCACCGACCAGGCGGATACGTTCGTCCTGCTCGAGCGGTGGACCAGCCAGCAGTTGATCGACCGGCACGTGGCGGCGGAGCGATCAGGCGATTCGTCGCCGGTGAATGCTCTCGTCGCCCTGTGGGCCGATGGAGTCACGCCGGTGATCGAGCGTTACGAGGTCTGACGGTCCGCGGGGCGAGACGGTCAGCGGGCCGCCAGGGGAACCCTGGCGACCCGCTCTACCGCGTGCTCGTCAGCTGAGCGTGACCGCCGTGTCGTCCACGAAGAACGACGTCGAGAGGGACGAGTCCTCCGTGCCGGTCCACTTGATCGTCACGGACTGGCCGGCGTAGCTCGACAGGTCGAGCGTGCGCTGGGCGTACGCGCCCTTGTTGAGGTTCGAGAACGTCTGCTTGGACGTTCCGTTGATCGTCAACGTCAGCTTGTCGTACGCCGTCGACGTCGTCGTCTCGTTCGTGGAGATCGAGAGGTAGTACGTCAGCGTCGCCTTGCAGCCGGCCGGCACGCTGACCGTCTGCGACAGCGTGTCGGTGTGCGTGCTGCCGTAGCCGTCCAGCCACGAGTAGCCGCTACCGGCGTGCGCGTGAGCGCCGTCGGTGTTGATCACGCCGCTGCTGGCCGTCCAACCGGTGCTGCCGGACTCGAAGCCGGGGTTGGTCAGCTTCTGGCCGCTGCACCCGCCACCGCCGGTGCCGCTGATCGTCCAGGTGAAGCTGGCCGAGCCGGAGGCGTTGGTGCTGTCCTTCGCCGTGACCGTCACCGAGTACGTGGCGGCGGTGGTCGGCGTGCCCGAGATCAGGCCGGACGACGCGTTGATCGACAGGCCGGCCGGCAGACCCGTGGCGCTGTAGGTCAGGGCCGCGCCGGCCGAGTCGGTCGCCGAGATCTGCAGGCTGGTCGCGGTGCCGACCGTCCCGGTCTTCGAACCCGGGTTGGTCACGGTGACCGTGTTGCCGCCGGTGCCGCCACCGACGATCGCGTGGCTGATCGCGCAGTTGTTCGTGTCGTTCGACCACGACGCCTGCTCGGCGTACGTCCCGGTGCCGAACGCGATGTTCGCGGCACCGCCGGCCGAACCGGGCGAGATCCAGGCGCACTCGTCCGAGTTCTCCTGGCCGTTGTACGAGCTGCCGGTGTGGTTCGTCCAGCCGCCGGCCGGGTTCTGGTCGGACATCATCTCGTGCCACTCGTGGCCGAGCGTCATCGTGTAGCCGTCGAGCGTTCCGGGGCTGTTGACGAAGCCGACGCCACAGCCGGCGCCCGAGTCGATGTTGTAGGGCTGGTTGCTGAAGGCGATGTCGCCGTAGGAGGACGAGACGCCGACGTCACCGTTCCAGTCGTGCCACGCGCAGTACTGGCCCTGGTAGTTGTCCGGGTTGGTGCCGTGCGGCGACAGGATGACGTAGTAGGCGTAGCGGTTGGACGACGCGGTGGTGTTGCCGAAGTGCGAGGCCGCCGACACCGCCTCCTGACCGAGCTGCGCCGCGGTCGCGGCCGAGGGCGAGGCCTTCGAGTTGTCGTACCAGACGCCGGACAGCACGCCGCCGGACTGGTACGGGATGAAGTTGGCATTGGACGGGCAGCTGGTCGCGCCGTTGGCCACGTTCGGGCCGTCGCACCACTGGGTCAGGTCGGCCGACCACAGCTCGCTGTTCGTGCCGATGCCCTGGAACATCTTCTGCGCCGCGACGGCCGCGCCGGCCGAATCGCCGGAGAAGCTGCTGATGCCGTTGCTTACCGACTGGGTGCCCCACTGGGTGCCGTAGAAGACGAGGTACACCTTGGAGTGCCCGCTCTGCACGCCGATGCCGTCGACCCCGCCTCCGTAGGAGAGGGTCTCCGGGCCCGTCGCCGCGGCGGCCGACGGGTGGCTCTGCTGCCAGGACTTCATCTTGGCGTTGACGGCGCGGGTCGGGACGACGCCGTGTCGGTACGAGTGCCCGTACGCGGGTGAGTACGGGTTGACGACGCCGGGGGCCGGCGCTGCGTCAGCGGGGGTGGCCAGTGCGGCGAAGGTGACCGCCAGACCGGCCGCGGCGAGGACGCCCAGCCCTCGTCTTCCTGCTCTCACTACAACCTCCTGGGTTGTGGATGCGGGCCCGGCGGCGTGCCGGGCACCGAGCAACGTAGAACCGCTGGGAGGCACGTGGGTGGTCGCTGAGTAGGCAGCTTGTGTGCTGACAGCAACCTGCCTGTTAGGGCCGAACTAGGGTGGGCGCATGACTGCCGACGCCGGCCTCACCCACGTCGACGCCTCCGGCGCCGCCCGCATGGTGGACGTCTCGGCCAAGGACGTCACCGCCCGCGAGGCCCGGGCCGCCGGCCGGTTCGTGACGACGCCCGAGGTCATCGCCCTGCTGCGCCGGGACGGACTGCCCAAGGGGGACGCGCTGGCCGTGGCCCGGATCGCCGGCATCGCCGCCGCCAAGCGCACGCCCGACCTCGTCCCGCTCTGCCACCCCGTCGCGCTGCACGGCGTGAGCGTCGACCTCACGCTCACCGACGACTCGGTCGAGATCGTGGCCACCACGCGCACCGCCGACCGGACGGGCGTCGAGATGGAGGCCCTGACCTCCGTCGTCACCGCCGGGCTCGCGCTCTACGACATGGTGAAGGCGGTCGATCGCGCGGCCCGGCTGACCGACGTGCGGCTGCTCGCCAAATCGGGTGGACGCTCGGGCACCTGGACGGCCCCGGCGTGAAGATCGCGGTCATCACCTGCTCGAACCGCTCGGCGCGCGGGGAGCGAGCCGACGACAGCGGCGAGCTGCTCGCCACCGCCCTCACCGAGGCCGGTCACGAGGTCCTGGGACGGACGGTCGTCCCCGACGACGTGCCGGCGATCCGGGCGGCGGTGCGCTCGGCGCTGGCGCTCGGGGCGCGGGCCGTCCTCACCACCGGCGGCACCGGCCTGACCCCGACGGACGTCACGCCCGAAGCGGTCGCGCCGCTGCTCGAGCGCAAGGTGCCCGGCATCGCCGAGACGCTGCGCGCGGTGTCGCGCGATCGGGTGCCCACCTCGGTACTCTCCCGCGGCGTGGCCGGGACGATCGGGAACGCTCTGGTCGTGACCCTGCCCGGCTCGCCGGGTGGGGTACGGGACGGCCTGGCCGTGCTGCTGCCACTGATCGAACACGCCGTCGACCAGCTCGGTGGCGGCGACCATCGTCCTGGAGGTGGGGTGTGAGCGAGCTCGATCCGGTCGTGCGGTTGATCGGCATCTCCTCCGCGCCGCTCGACCCGGCCGCCCACGACGCCGCGGTGCGACACCCGCGGGCCGGCGCCCAGGTCGCCTTCTGCGGTGTCGTGCGCGAGCACGACCACGGCCGCGACGTCGTCGAGCTGGAGTACCAGGGCCACCCGTCGGCCGAAGAGGTGCTACGGGAGATCGCGGCCGAGTTCGCCGCCGAACCGGACGTCCTCGCCCTCGCCGTCTCCCATCGCGTGGGCGTGCTCGCTGTCGGCGACGTCGCGCTGGTCGCGGCGGTGTCGACCGCGCACCGGGGTGAGGCGTTCGAGCTGTGCCGCCGCCTCGTCGAGGAGGTCAAGCACCGGCTGCCGATCTGGAAGCGGCAGGTCTTCGCGGACGGCAGCGACGAGTGGGTCAACTGCCCGTGAGCGACGACGACCCCGCCCGCCCAGAGCCCACGGCGCGCCCGACGGCCCGCCCCGAGCGTGACGAGCCGGTGCTGCCCGACGTCACCCGGGACGAGCGGGACGTCGGCTGGGGCGACGAGCCGGGTGAGCGCAGCGACGACTGGTACCGCCGCGAGCGCCCGCCGCACCACGAGTAGCCGCCGTCGCGGGCGACGGCGCGCGGCCGACGTCGGCGCGGCCGATGGCGGCTCCTGGGCGGGTGGGCACCCATCGGGCCGGAGTGTCGTACCGACGTATGACGCGCTGGTGCGCCGTCATACGTTCGTACGACAGTTCGGCGCCTGAGGTACCGGCTCGTTGGTGCCGGGCCGCCGGACCAGGCCGCCGCGCGACTACCTCAGACGCGTTCCTTCGCCAGCAGGTCGCGGATCTGCTGCAGCAGGATGATCTCCTCGGGCTTCGGGTCGGGATCCGGATCGCCCTTGGCCAGCTTGGCGGCGCGCCGCTCGGCGATCTTGTTCAACGGCAGCACGACGACGAAGTAGAGCGCGGCCGCCACGACGAGGAACGAGATCAAGGCGTTGAGGAAGGCGCCGTACTGGAACGTGCTGTGGTTGATCGTGAACGCGAGCTTGCTGAAGTCCGGCTTGCCGCCGATGGCCGCGATGAGCGGCGTGATGATGTCCTTCACGAGTTCTTGGACGACCGCATTGAACGCGGCACCGACGACCACGGCGATCGCCAGATCGACCACGTTGCCGCGCATGATGAAGTCCCGGAAACCCTTGAGCATCGCGTCCTCCGCTCGACCTACCTGAACCCACCCAACCTCCGCGAGCCTAGGGCGGTTCGAGCACGGCCGTGAACACGTGGGTCGGCCCGTCCCGAACTATTCGGCCCGCCACCGAACGCGAAACGGCGAGCACCAGCTCCGCGCCGGCGTCGCCGCCGGTGAGCACGGCGAGCACCCGCGCGTCCCGTGCGAGCACGTCGACGACGCCCGGCGACGGCGTGGCCAGCTCGTCCGTGCGCGGCGTGCTCAACAACTCGACGCGGTCCCCGGGTCGCAGCAGTTCCGTCGCGTGCGGGTCGGCCAGGGGCACCGCGGCCGCCACGGCATCGCCCGATAGCCCGGCAGCGAGGTCGCGGCCCACCAGCCGGGTTCCCGTGACCGGCTCGCCCGCACCCATCGGCCCGGCCAGCCGTCGCCCGACCACGCCGGCCGGGTCGGCCCGGGCCCCGGCCGGGCGGGCCGCCGCCGGCCAACGCACCCGGCGCACGTCGCGGGCGGTGAGCAGGTGGCCGGCCGGCAGGGTCCGCGCGCTCACGAGCAGGACGGTGCCCGGCGCGGGATTCGCGCCGGCTCCACCTCGCCCGGCGGCCGCACTCTGCGCCGCCAGCAGCAGGCAGATGCCGACGGCGCACAGCCGGGGGAAGCGGCCCAACCGCGGCATCCGGCGCGGGAGCAGCCCGCGCAGCGACGAGAACACCCCGCCGACGCTAGGCAGCGCCGAGGGCGCCGGGGGCGGGGCACGAGAATCTGTGGATGGGCGTCCGGGCTGTGGACGCGCGGGGCCGGAACGTCCGGCCGGCGTGCTAGGCGGAGGCCGCGACCTTCGAGCCCGACCCCGACCCGGTGGAGGAGCTGGACGACGAGCTCGAGCCGGCGGAGTCCGACGACGAGGAGGTGGAGGGCGTCGAAGAGGACGACGTCGACGACGTCGTTTCGGACTTCGCGCTCCCCGCGCGGCTATCGGTGCGGTAGAAGCCCGAGCCCTTGAACACGACGCCGACCGAGCCGTACACCTTGCGCACCGGACCGGCGCACACCGGGCACTCGCTGGCGGCGGGGTCGCTGAACGACTGGACGAGCTCGAAGCGGTTGCCACAGTCCTCGGTCGTGCAGGCGTACTGGTAGGTGGGCATTGCGGCGTCCTCCGACAGGTTCCAGCGGGGCCGACCCGACAGGTCTGGCACTCCTAGAATAAGAGTGCTAACGCCCGGATGGGAAATCAACATTCCCAGCCGGATCGGCGGGCGGATCGTCGGGCAGCGTCGTCCACCCCGACGGGGTCACCGCCGCCGAGACCGGCACGTCCAGTGGACCCCGCGGCAGCTGCGCCCGCAGCTCGCCGTCGAACAGCAGCGCGACCACCGCGGTGCCCGGCGCCACCCGGCCCAGCGACCGGTCGTACGACCCGCCGCCGCGACCCAGCCGGGTGCCGTCCGTCCGGGCGACGGCCAGGGCCGGAACCAGCACCAGCCCGGCCGCGCCGACCGCGGCCACGCCGAGGGACGGCCCGCGCCCGGCCGGCGTCCAGGCCGCCCACTCGAGGTCCCGGTCGGGCCGGGTGATGGGGACGAGCACCCGTACGTCGCGAGCCACGAGCTCGGCCAGCAGCTCGACCGACCCCGGCTCGGTGCGCAGCGGTTCGTACGCGGCCACGCAGGGGGCGGCCACCGAATCCAGCACCGCCGCCCGCACCGCCGCCCGCGCCGCGGAGCGCTCCTGCTGGCTCATCGCGTGCCGGGCGGCCAGCAGCTCCTCGCGCAGCTCGGCCTTGGCGGCGGCGAGGTCCGGGTCGTCCACCCCTCGAATACTGCCCCGTTACCCTTTCGAAGAATGAGCC
>Ga0068855_100006829_pt1 | contig 13845 bp, 14 predicted proteins | sample KBSCornC52_FD_66592 | JGI IMG/M metagenome (GOLD analysis project Ga0068855, IMG submission 66592) | Corn rhizosphere microbial communities from Kellogg Biological Station, Michigan, USA - KBS Corn C5-2 | ecosystem: Host-associated > Plants > Roots > Rhizosphere > Soil ... | reverse complement strand
ACCGAGAGCACCATATCGAGCGGCCCGTCAGACTCCGCCACGGCAAAAGCACGCCGCGCGGCCTCTGCGCCCATGCCTGCGCAAACCGCAATCCATGTGTCCTCGCCCCGCGCGAGCACCCACTTCCGAGCGCCGCGAACATCTACACCAACACGCCGCCACCGCTTGACCAGAGGCTTCAGTTCACCCGGCAGCGCGGCAATGATTCCCACCCTCATGACGCGGACGCGTACCCATGCGCGACAAACCAGTCGATCGCGCCACGCAGCGCGTGATAGATCGGCAACACCTGAAAACCCAGCTCCCGCTCGGCTTTTGCCGAAGAAGCGAACATCATCTTCTTCCCCATCCGCACCGCCTCGACCGTGGCGCGCGGCTCCTTGCCGCGCAGCTTGCCGGTAAAGGCCTCGTCGAAGAATGCGAACGCCATTGCAACCCCATGCGGCACCTTCATCGTCGGCGAAGGCAGTCCCGTAATCGACGACATGCGATCCAGAATCTGCTTCAGCGTAAGGTTCTCCCCGCCCAGAATGTAGCGCTCGCCGGGAGTCCCGCGCCCGAGCGCAACCACATGCATTCGCGCCACCTCGTCAACATCCACCAGGTTCAGTCCGGTATCGACGTAGGCGGGAAATTTGCGGTTGAGGAAATCGACGATGATCCTGCCCGTCGGCGTGGGCTTCGCATCGCCCGGCCCAATCGGCGTGGTCGGATTCAGAATCATCACGTGCTGTCCTATGTGCGCGGCCTTGATGGCCTCCTGCTCGGCGAGAAACTTCGACCGCTTGTAGTGCCCAATCATGTCGGTCAGCGAAACCGGCGTGTCTTCATTCACAATCGTGCCGTCGGCCTTGAACCCCATCGTCGCCACGCTCGACGTGTAGACCACGCGCTCAACGCCAACCTCGCGCGCCAGCCGCAGCAGCTCGCGCGTGCCATCAACGTTAGCCGCATACATCTCTTTTGGATCGCGCACCCACAGCCGGTAGTCCGCCGCCACATGCACCAGCGCATCGCACCCCGCAAGCGCGGAGCGCATCTTTTCAGGCTCGCGCAGGTCGCCCACAACCGTCTCGGCGCTCAACCCGGCGAGCGAGTCCAGCCTGCTCGTCTGCCGCGTCAGTAGCCGCAGTTGCGCACCACCAGCGGCGTAGCTGCGGGCCACATGGCTGCCCACGAAGCCCGTCGCTCCCGTAATAAATACGCGCACGTTCTACTCTTTCCTGTCGATAAAGGAAGACCGTCAGTCCAGCTTTTCAGGTTCGATCTGGATGTTCGTCTCGCCGGCGGCCTTCTTCTCCCAGTACTTCTTCACCCACGCCTCAAAGGTCTTGCCCGCGGCCGTGTCCTTGCCGGTAAAGGCGAGCGCGGCGATATCGGAATAGGCCACGTTCACCTTCGTGTGTTCGTTCGTGGGAATAATCCGGACGAAGGAGTCCGTAAGCGACGATCCCGTGCGTCGATCGAAAAGATAGCCCGTAACCTGCGAGCCGTCCTTCCGCGTCACCGTAATATCGCCGCGATAGTCGAACGCCTTTTCGAGCGCCTCGCGTATCTCCGCATCGGTGGCGAGCGCCGGAATCCATCCCTCCAAGTTCTCCCGCTCGCGCCCGGCGATGTGTTCCAGCTCGTCCGCGCTCTGCTGGCGGAGTTGTTCAATCTTCAGATGTTCCTGCTGCTCTGTCGCCATCGCGCCTAGTCTCCTGAAACCGTCTCCAGCTCGCCGCTGGCCGCGTTTGAAGGTGCCTGAATCTGGACGAGCGGGCCGGTGTGCTCGGGCCGCCACTCATTCAGCAGCTTCTGCGCATCGGCGTCCGGATACAGCGAGGGGAACATATACTTCTTCGCCGAAACCAGAAATCCCTTCAGCGAGCTGAAGTTGTAATCCACCGCCGAGGCCTCGTGACCGGAGTGGACCATGCAGTTGGCGCACTGCGGATTGCCGCTCTTGGCACCGTAGTTCTGCCACTCGGTCGTCTCCATCAACTCCTCGAAGGTGTCGGCATAGCCATCCTGCAGCAGGTAGCAGGGCTTCTGCCAGCCGAAGATAGAAAACGTCGGCATCCCCCACGGCGTGCACTCGAAGTTCTGCTTGCCCATCAGGAACTCCGAGAACAGCGGATGGGTATTGAACTGCCACTCCTTCTTGCGGTTCGACAGGATCGCGCGGAACATCCTGCGGGACTTCGCTTTGCCGAGAAAGTGGTTCTGGTCCGGAGCCTTGTCGTAGGTGTAGCCCGGCGAAACCATCATGCTCTCAACGCCCGCCGCCATCAGATCGTCAAAGTGCGCGCGCACCGAGTTCGGATCGGCGCCATCAAACAGCGTCGTGTTCGTCGTCACGCGGAACCCGCCTACAACAGCAGCGCGGATGCCCTCCATGGCAATGTCGTAACCACCTTCACGGCACACGGAGAAGTCGTGGTGCTCCCGCTGCCCGTCCACATGCACTGAGAACGACAGATACTTGCTCGGCTTGAACAGATGCAGCTTCTCTTTGAGCAGCAGGGCGTTGGTGCACATGTACACATACTTCTTTCGCGCCACCAGGCCAGCAACAATCTCCGGCATCTGCGGATGCAGCAACGGCTCGCCGCCAGGGATCGACACCATCGGCGCGCCGCACTCCTCGACCGCGCGGAAGCACTCCTCCGGCGACAGGTCCTGCTTCAGGATGTGCGCGGGGTACTGAATCTTTCCGCACCCGGCGCAGGCCAGATTGCAGCGGAACAGCGGCTCCAGCATCAACACTAGCGGATACCGCTTCCGGCCCTTCACTTTCTGCTTCAACACATAGGTTGCAACCGTCCAGGCTTGCGAGACTGGCACTGCCATCCGGTGTCTCCTCCATCAAAATCTATGCTGCTACTTCCGCCAATTCCTTCACCATCGCCCGCTGATAGGTCGTCAGCGCCAGCAATGGGAAGTACTGCTTGTACAAGTGGTATCCCAGATAAAAGACGCGCGGGAACCCCGTTCCGGTGTAATAACTTTCGCCGTTGCGCCCCGGCATCAGCTCGTCCCAGCTTCCGTCCTCATCCTGTCGCTCAATCAGCCAGCGCACTCCCTTGGCAACCGAGTCCGACCGCGTATCTCCGGCGGCGAGCAATCCAAGTACGGCCCAGGCCGTCTGCGAAGGCGTGCTCGGCCCAATGCCTCGCTGCGCCGGGTCGTCATATGTTCCGCAGGTCTCGCCCCAGCCGCCGTCGGCGTTCTGCACCATGCGGATCCACTCGGCTGCCTGCTGAATGGCCGGCTCGTGGTTCCACATTCCCATTGCCTCAAGTCCGCGCAGAACAAGGAAAGTGCCGTACAGATAGTTGACGCCCCAGCGGCCAAACCAGCTTCCATCAGGCTCCTGTTCCTTCAGGATGAACTGCACGGCCTTCTCCACGCGAGGGTCCTTGCGTGTGTAACCGTACTGCGCCAGCATCTCCAGCATCCGCCCGGTAATATCCACCGTCGGCGGATCGAGCATCGCGTTGTGGTCGGCGAACGGAACATATTGGAAGATCATCTTCGTATTGTCTTTGTCGAAGCTGGCCCATCCACCGTTTTTGCACTGCATCGCCCAAATCCAGTCGAGCGCACGCTGGCAGACCTCATACTGGTAGCGCTCCCGCGGATTGTCCACAAGATTCAACGCCAGCAGAACCTGGCCTGTATCATCCACATCCGGATAAAACTCATTGTTGAACTCGAAGTACCATCCGCCCGGCTCCACATTTTTGACCTTCTTCGCCCAGTCGCCCTTCGTCCGCACTTCCTTGGACAGAATCCAGTCGGCCGCCTTCAACATTCGCGGATCGTCCCGCTCGATGCCGGCCTCGCCCAGCGCATACATCGCCTGCGCTGTGTCCCAGACCGGAGGAAAACACGGCTGCATCCGGAACGTTGGCATGGGATAGCCCGGCTCGCCCTCGGGGCAATCGATCCCCAGCTTCTCGAACTCATCCATCGCGCGGATCATCTGCGGATCGTCCATCGAAAAGTCCAGGCACCGCAGCGCCACAATCGAGTTCAGCATCGCCGGATAGATCGCGCCCAGCCCGTCCGACTTCTCGAACCGCTCCAGCATCCACTTCTTCGCTTTTTTGATCGCAATCGCTCGCAGCGGACGAATATGCACGCGCTCGAACCAGTGCGTCAGCCGGTCGGTAAACAGGAAGAAGTTCCGCCAGCTTATCCAGCTATTTTTGTCCCAGCGCAGATGCAGGTTCGAGCGCTTTCGCCCACCCACAAACAGCTCGTCAATTCCCTGCTCGGCTGGAATCTTCTTGTACGGCTTCTTCGCATAGATGATCGACAGCGGCACCAGAATCCCGCGCGACCACGAAGATATCTCGTAGATATTGAAGTAAAACCAGTTGGGAAACAGAACAATTTCAGGCGGAATCGCCGGCACGGCGTCGTAGTCGTACTGCCCCAGCGCGCAAAGATAAATCTTGGTGAATGTATTGCACTGAACCACGCCGCCATGCGCCAGCACCCATTCGCGCGCCTTTGCCATCACCGGATGGTCCTTCGACCATCCCATCAGCTTCAACGCGAAGTAGCACTTCACTCCATAGCTGATGTTCGACGGCCCGCCCGGATAGAGGCTCCATCCGCCGTCGTCGTTCTGCTGCCGGACGATCTCATTGACCGCCCGCTCCATCTTGCCGCGGTCACCCGTTCCCAGCAGCGTATGCATGAAGATGTAGTCGGACTCGAGCATGGCGTCGGCTTCCAGTTCGCCGCACCAATAGCCGTCCTCGTGCTGCTGCCCCAGCAGCCAGTCCTTTGCCCTGGAGATGCCGTCCGCCACGTACTCCAGCCCCAGGTCCATGCGCCCAAAACGAGGCTGTGCCGGGTGGGTTCCGGTCTTCGGATTACTTGAAGATGTATCCATTGACACCAAACTCTCTCGTCTGCGGTTCTCTGTCTACTGAGCGGCTGGTGGAGCGGACGCAATCGCCTGCACAATCTCCGGCGGCAGGCCGAACCGGACATTCTCCGGCATCACTTCAACTTCATCTACGGAACCATAGCCTCGCTCAAGTAGATACTCGACCACGTGCTGTACCAGCACCTCCGGCGCCGAAGCCCCTGCGGTTACGGCCACCGTATCGACGCCATCCAGCCACTCCGGCTGAATCGCATCCGCCGAGTCAATCAGATACGAGTTCGTATCCAGGTTCTTCGAAACCTCGACCAGACGGTTCGAGTTGGAACTGTTCCGTGAGCCAACAACCAGCACCAGGTCCGCTCCATGGGCGACATTCTTCACCGCCGTCTGGCGGTTCTCCGTCGCATAGCAGATGTCCTGTGCATGTGGCCCTACAATGTTGGGGAACTTCTTCTTCAGCGCCTCAATCATGTACCGCGCCTCGTCGAGCGAGAGCGTCGTCTGCGTCAGATAAGCCACTTTGTTCGGGTCAGGCACCACCAGCGCCTCCACTTCGGCGACCGTCGAGACCACCTGCGTCACCGCTGGAGCCTCGCCCTGCGTTCCTTCCACCTCTTCGTGGTCGCGGTGTCCCACCAGCACCAGCGAATATCCCTGCTTGGCAAACTTGATGGCTTCGACATGGACCTTCGTCACCAGCGGGCAGGTCGCGTCAATCACCTTCAACCCGCGCTCCTTGGCCCGTTCGCGCACCGCCGGCGAGACGCCATGGGCCGAATAAATAACCCTCGCCCCGGCCGGGACCTCGTCCAGTTCATTGACGAAGATCGCCCCCTTCTTCGCCAGATCGTTCACAACATAGCTGTTATGCACAATCTCCTTGCGGACATAGATGGGTGCGCCGAAGGTCTCCAGCGCAATCCGCACCACATCGATGGCGCGCACGACCCCGGCGCAGAAGCCGCGTGGCTTCAAAAGGAGAACTCGTTTGGTCTTCGATGGGCTGCCGTCTTCCGCAACAGCGGCATGGTCAAGAGTGGTCGTAGTCACGTTTTTAAGTATACCAACGTTAAGGCGAAAATCAGCGGCAAATTGAACCATTCCTGATGCACTTTGCGCACCATAAAAAACGCAAAAGTCTTCAATCTTTATAACTTTTGCCCGCAACCCGCATCGCACTGTCCGCTTCGACCCAGCACTCGTATCAGACTCACAGCTTCTGGCCGGTACAGGCATCGTGGCCGCAGGCGCATTTCAGCGTCATAAACTTCTTCGCGTCCTCGCACTGCGTCGAGCAATACTTACTGCCCTCCTCCGCGGGACAATTGCAACCATCCTTCGCACATTTCTTAACTGGTGTAGACGCTGGGGTAGACATGGTCTGGTCCTCCATAAAACACCGTCTGTTGTCGGATGCCGAGAAACTGTCCGGGGATGCGCGCCTATCGACTGCTTTCGAGCAGATGCTCGGCGTGTTTCATGCTGGTCTCGGTGAGCTTCGCCCCGCTCAGCATCCGCGCAATCTCCTCGGTGCGCTCGGCGGCGTCCATTAGACGAATCCCGGTCTGCGTCCGCCCCTTCTTCTCCGTCTTTTCAATCAAAAAGTGCTGGTCGCCAAATGCAGCAATCTGAGGCAGATGCGTGATGCACAGTACCTGTTGCCCCCGCGCCAGCGTCTTCAGCTTCCGCCCTACGGCCTCCGCCGCCCGCCCGCCAATGCCGATGTCGATCTCATCGAAGACCAGTGTTCGGGGCAGCACCGTCTTCTTCCTCCGCCCGGCAGACGACTCCTCCACCGTCACCTTCAGCGCCAGCATCACGCGAGACATCTCCCCACCCGAAGCAATCTCGTGCAAAGGCTTCAGAGGCTCGCCCGCGTTGGTCGCAATCAGGCACTCCACCTCGTCCCATCCGTGGGCCGTCCAGTTCTCCGGAGCCTTCCTTGCCGTGACCTTCACGTTGAACCGCGTATTCATCGCCAGATCATTGATCTGCGCCACGGCCAGTTTCTCCAGCCGCTTCGCAGCCTCAGTCCGACCCGCCGTCAACTGCGACGCAGCAGCTTCATACGCAGCAGCATCTTTTGTCTCCTTCGCCTTCAACTCCTCCACCAGCGCATCCCGGTTTTCCACCTCGGCCAGCCGCCGCGCAGCCTCCGCGCCAAACGCCATCACCTCGGCCAGTGTCTGCCCATACTTCCGCTTCAGCCGGTCGAGCGCCGCCAGCCGGTCCTCAATCTCCTCCAGCCTTCCCGGAGCCGCATTGATGTTCTCGGCAAAGTCCCGCACCTCGGCGTCCACGTCCTCGACCGCAACCTTCGCCGCGGCCAACTGCTGCGCGGGCCCGGCAAACCGCGCATCGTACCGAGCCAACTCCTCCACATGCTTCAACGCCGCGCCCAGCGCGCTCTCAGCCGAACTCTCCGACTCATACAGCAACTCATGCGCGCTCATCGCCGCCGTGTACAACTTCTCCGCATTCGCAAGCACGCGCTTCTCTGCCTCAAGCTGCGCGTCTTCATCCTCAGCCGTCAGCCCGCCCTGCTCGATCTCCTTGCTCTGGAACCGCCACAGATCGGCCATGCGCAGCCGGTCCTGCTCATCCGAGAGCAACTCCTCCAACTTCGCCCGCGTGGCCTTCCATGCGGCAAACGCCTCCGCCACCGCCTCGGTCGCAATGCCGCCAAACCGGTCGAGCAGCAATCGCTGCTGCGCCTGGTCGAATGAATTCATCGTCTCGCCCTGCGAGTGGACCAGCGCCAGCTCCCGCGCAAGTTGCCGCAGAACGCCCACCGTCGCCGGCTGATTGTTCACAAACACGCGCCCTTTGCCGTTGGCCAGAATCTCGCGCCGCAGCAGCACCTCGTCGCCCTCGGCATCGATCCCGTTCTCCTCCAGAATTGCCGCCGCCCCCGGAGTCATCTCGAAGACGCATCCAACGACAGCCTTCTCCTCCCCATGCCGCACCACGTCCGTCGAGGCCTTGCCGCCCAGCAGCAGCGCCAGCGCATCGATCAGGATCGACTTCCCCGCGCCCGTCTCACCCGTCAACAGGTTCAGCCCCACGCCAAACGTAGCAACCGCCCGGTCGATCACAGCATAGTTTTCCGCGCGCAACTCCAGTAGCATCTCGGGCCTCAAGGAACGATGTACCGCGAGAATAGCAAACCTTTCTACTGCGGAGTACCGTCAGTTTGCCTTTGCCGCCACCCTTGACATTGTCATTCCGCAGCGAAGCGGAGGAATCCGCTTCTTTCCCCACTAAACCTCCATTGTTAGCCGTGAGAAATATGTTCCGGGAACCTATGCGGCCCGGTCCCTTACATCGGCCTTCGTCGTCTGCCGGGCGCAATGCGCGCAGCAGAAGAACCGCCCTCCCACTTCGACTCCATGCCCAACCACCTTGCACTTGCAATGTTCGCAAATGGGGGCCATCGCCTGAATCGCGCACTCGAAGCTGTCGAACACATGACGGGCGCCGGCAGCCTCCACAATGAAAGCCTTGTCGTATTCGTTACCGCAGACTTCGCACGTTGCCATGGAACTCCTCCTCTCCCCAGCACATGCTGTATTCGCCAACCTGGCAATGAGGCCAGATACAGGTAGATGCTGCGCCTACCCCCGCAGCGCCATCTGCTCCGTCACAATCTGCGTCAGGTCGGCCTTCTTCAGCCCATGCTCCTTCGCGTTGAACTCGTCCACCTTGCTCGACCAGTTCATGCTGCAAAACTTCGGCCCGCACATACTGCAAAACGCCGCTTCCTTGTAATAGTCATCCGGTAGCGTCTCGTCGTGCATCCCGCGCGCCGTGTCCGGATCGAGCGACAGCGCGAACTGCTTATCCCAGTCGAACGTATAGCGCGCATAGCTGATCGCATCGTCACGGTCGCGCGCTCCAGGCCGGTGCCGAGCGATGTCCGCCGCATGGGCGGCAATCTTGTACGCGATAATGCCGTCCTTCACGTCTTTCTCGTTCGGGAGCCCCAGATGCTCCTTCGGAGTCACATAGCACAGCATCGCCGCGCCGTGCCATCCAATCATGGCCGCGCCGATGGCCGACGTAATGTGGTCGTAGCCCGGAGCGATGTCCGTCACCAGCGGCCCCAGCACGTAGAACGGAGCGCCATCGCACATCTCCACTTCCTTATCCACCTGCTCCTTGATCTTGTCCATCGGGATGTGCCCCGGCCCCTCGATCATCACCTGCACGTCCGACTTCCATGCCTGCCGTGTCAGTTCGCCCAGCGTCTTCAACTCGGCAAACTGCGCCTCGTCCGACGCATCCGCCACGCAGCCGGGCCGCAGCCCATCGCCCAGCGAATAGCTCACATCGTACTTCGCCATCACCTTCGTGATGCGGTCGAAGTTCTCGTACAGGAAGTTCTGCTTATGATGCCCCGTCATCCACTGCGCCATAATCGCGCCGCCGCGGCTCACAATCCCGGTAATGCGCTTGGCAACCATCGGCACATACTGGATCAGCACGCCCGCGTGGATCGTGAAATAATCGACACCCTGCTGCGCCTGCTCCTCAATCACTTCGAGATACAGGTCGATGTTCAGGTCCTCCACCCGCTTCACCCGCGAAAGCGCCTCATACAGCGGCACCGTTCCAATCGGCACAGGCGAGTGGCGCAGAATCTGCTCGCGAATCATCGGAATATCGCCGCCCGTCGAAAGGTCCATCACCGTATCGGCGCCAAAATGCACTGCGGTATGCAGCTTCCGCAACTCCTCGTCCACATTCGACACCAGCGCGGAGTTGCCTATATTCGCATTGATTTTGCACAGCGACTCCACCCCAATCGCCATCGGCTCCAGCTCAACATGGTTGATATTGGCGGGGATAATCATCGTTCCCCTGGCGATCTCGCTGCGCACCAGCTCAGCCGAAATCTTCTCCCGCTGCGCCACGAAAGCCATCTCTTCGGTAATCAGCCCTTTGCGCGCAAAGTGCATCTGCGACATGTTCCAGTCGCCTGTCCGCTCCGCCTCGTCTTTGCGCTTGACGATCCACTCTGCCCGGCCCGCCGGCACCTTGTATTCATTGCCGTTCGCGGCCCCGCCCTGCACACTCTGTCCATTGCTGCTCATCGATTTTTCCTCACTCTAAACGGCGCTGTTATCGAGTTAGTATACGCCGCCCGAATGCCGGAAATCCGCAGCAGCAGCCTCCGGGTAACTGCAAAATTTGCCCGCCGCTCAGCCCGTGCGCGAGCAGCCAACCCTGCCCTCTCCCGCGCATCCAACTCAACAACAGAAGGCACGACCGTGAGCACTCCGGCTTGCACGCCCGCCGCTCTCACCCCACATCCAACCGGCCAACCACAGCAGCTCTGCGCTGCCGCGCATCTGCGCAATCTCATTGCATTCGCATAAGGAGTCACGCACATGAACCTCTTTTCAGCCAATATCGAAGACCTACGCGCCCTCTACATCAACTCGCTCCAGAAGGCCCTCGACATGGAGCAGAAGATCACCAAGGCCCTGCCCACCATGGTCGAAAAATCAACCGACCGCGACCTCGCCGCCGCCTTTCGCAACCACCTTCAACAGTCCCAGGGTCACGTGTCGAAGATCGAAACCCTCCTCCGCAACGCAACCAATGACGCCGACACTGTCACCTGCAAGGTCATCACCAGCCTCATTAACGAAGCCGAAGGCATGACCAAGGACGCCTCCGCACCTGCCATCCGCGACGTCTCTCTCATCGCCGCCGGACAGCAGGTCGAGCATCACGAGATCGCCATCTACGGCACCCTGCGCAGTTGGGCCGAACTACTCGGCCTAGACACCGACGCGGAAGTGCTCGAATCCATCCTCACCGAAGAGAAGGACGCCGACAGGCTGCTCTCCGACCTCTCCGACAGCATCAATACCACCGCCGAAGCGCCCGCTGCCCCCAGGGCCCCGCATCGCGCCGCTTGAATGTTTTGGTGTAACGCTCCTACAAAGCGGTGTCTGCCCACGCAGGCGCCGCTCTTTTTATGAATCGTTCTCCCGGCTATCAAAATCTGCTGGAACCTCGTAAACTAGCTCCATAGCGCCATGTCCAGCCCAGCTCAGAAAAGCCCCCTCCGGATCATCGTCGCCGCGGCCATCATCATCGCCACGGTCAGTTGGCTTGCCGTCTCCGGCGCACGGGACAGCAAGAGCTACTACGTCACCATCAGCGAGCTCCAGGGCATGGGCAACAAGGCCTACGTGCGCCATCTCCGCGTGGCCGGCAACGTCGCCCCCGGAAGCATCCATCGCGTAGGCACCTTCGTTGACTTCGATCTCGTCGAGCAGGGCCGCAAACTCGCCGTCAGCTACAAAGGCGTCGAGCCGCCGCCCGACACCTTCAAGGACGACGCACAGGCGCTCGCCGTCGGCACGTACGGCCACGACGGCGTCTTCCACGCCACACAGCTCCAGGCCAAGTGCGCCTCTAAGTACGCCCCAGCCGCGCCAAAGACCACAGGCGCAACAACGGCCGCCAACACAGCCACCGCGCTTCCCGCTAGCCGCTAGCGTCTTGTGTTTTAGAATCCGCTTCAGTTGCCAAGTGCCGAAGGCCCGCTCTACACCAGCCGTGCATGTGCTCAAATGCATAGCGATGGATTCAGATGAAAAAAGGGCACGGCTTCAGCCGTGCCGTAAATGCTCCAAAATCAATGGGGGCTTTAGCCCCTGAGGTACGTTTTTGCCACGAGACGACTTTTCAGTATCCCTCAAGGCCCGTCCTATACTTCAAAGAGCGCATAAGGTTCTGTAGCAAAGCCAGAGGATCATCTTCCTGCCAACCCAATCCACAACTCGCACGGATACATCCACTTTCGCCGTAAGCCTGAACTCTGTCTCAAAAATCTACAGCAGCTTCGCCGCGCTCCGTAACGTCACCGCCGACTTCCCCGCAGGCACCGTCACCGTCATCCTCGGCGAAAACGGCGCGGGCAAATCGACCCTGCTGCGCGTCGTCGCCGGGCTCATCATACCCACGCGCGGCACGGCCACCGTCTTCGGCGAACCGCCGCACCGCGAGCGCCGCCGCATCGCTTACATGAGCCATGCCACCATGCTCTACGACGAGCTCACCGCCATGGAGAACCTCACCTACTTCGCCTCCCTGCACCGCGAAGGAAGCTGCGCCTGCGTCGGCAGCCCGGAGATGGCCCTCCGCGCCGTAGGTCTCGACCCCACGCTCAACCGCCCCGTCGGGCAATATTCCCAGGGAATGCGCCAGCGCGCCTCGCTCGCCCGCGTCCTCCAGACCGACCCCGAACTCCTCCTGCTCGACGAGCCGTTCTCGAACCTCGACGTAGCCAGCGCGCACCACATGGTCGAGCTACTCGCTGACTTTCGCACCTGGCCCGTGCAGAACGGTGGCAGCCGCACCATCATCCTCACCACCCACCAGGTCCACTTCGCGCAGCCGCTCGCCGACCTCACCCTCACCATGCGCGGTGGCCAGATCATCCAATCGGAGCTGGCCGCATGAAGACGCAAGCGCCAGCCAAGATCAATACCAAGACCAACGCCGCCCGCCTGCTCGACAGCCTCGGGGTCGCCTACGAGATGCGCGCCTACGAGGTCGATCCCACGGACCTCACCGCCATCTCCGTCGCCCGCAAGATCAACCTCCCTGCCGAGCAGGTCTTCAAGACTCTCCTCGCGCAAACGAACGCTGGCGACCACATCTTCGCCGTCATCCCCGGCGACGCCGAGCTCGACCTCAAAAAACTCGCCCACGCCGCCGGAGCAAAAAAGGCCGAGCTCGCCTCGCTCAAGGAAGTCGAGCCGCTCACCGGCTACGTCCGCGGCGGAGTCACCGTCATGGCCGCGCGCAAGCCCTTCCCCGCCTTCGCCGACGAGACCATCGAGCTACACGACATCATCTCTATCTCCGCCGGCCAGCGTGGCCTGCAACTCCTGCTCACGCCCGCGGACTATCTCCGCGCCACCTCCGCCACCCTTGCCGACCTCACTAAAGCCCTCACCAAAGCCGGAGCGCAGCCGCCCGCATGAACTACCTCGGCCATCTCCTCACCCACCTCCGCAAAGACCTCCGTCTCGAGTGGCGCTCCCGCGACTCCATCAACGGAATGCTCTTCTTCGCGCTGCTTGTGGTCGTGGTCTTCGGCCTCGCCTTCGACCCCACCGGCTACCCTACCACCACGCGCCAGGTCACAGGAGCCATCCTCTGGGTCGCGCTCCTGTTCGCCTCCATCACCGCGCTCAACCAGTCCTGGACCCGCGAGCTGCGCAACCAGGTCCTCGAAGCGCAGCGCATGGCCCCCGCGCCTGCCTCCACGCTCTTCCTCGGCAAGGCGCTCGCCAACATGCTCTTCGTCCTCGTCGTCGAAGCCGTGATGACCCCCATCTTCGTCGTCTTCTTCAATCTCCACCCGCTCGGCAACACCTGGCTCCTCGCTCTTATCCTTCCTCTCGGCACCTGGGCGCTGGTCGTCAACGGAACCTTCTTCGCCGCGCTGGGCCTGCGCGCCCGCAACCGCGAGCTTCTGCTCCCGTTGCTGCTTCTTCCCGTTACGCTGCCCGCGTTGTTAGCTATGGTGCAGGCCACCACCGGCGTCCTCAATGGTGACCTCGACCCCATCCAGATCAACACCTGGCTCAAGCAGCTCGCCGGCTACGACATCATCTTCACCACAGCCTGCATCCTCCTCTTCGAAACCGTCCTCAACGCCGAATAGCTGTAAAATAGAGCCATCGTGTCGCGCCCATCCATTCTCCGCATTGCAGCCTGGCCCTGGTTGATAGCCTCGCTTGCCGTGCTTATCTACGCCTTCCGCGAGGCCATCTTCATCGTTCCCGCCGACGCGGCCCAAGGCGACGCCGGACGCATCTTCTACTACCACGTGCCCAGCGCCATGCTGAGCCTCGTCTTTCCCTACATCAACTTTCTCGCCTCGCTTGCGTATCTCGGCTGGCGCCGCCGCGACCCGCTCAAGGCCCTTG
>Ga0068855_100006828_pt1 | contig 13845 bp, 19 predicted proteins | sample KBSCornC52_FD_66592 | JGI IMG/M metagenome (GOLD analysis project Ga0068855, IMG submission 66592) | Corn rhizosphere microbial communities from Kellogg Biological Station, Michigan, USA - KBS Corn C5-2 | ecosystem: Host-associated > Plants > Roots > Rhizosphere > Soil ... | reverse complement strand
TCTACAACGAGCAGCGACCGCATAGTGCGCACCACTATCAACCACCGGCCGAGGTCCGCCGGAACTGGACCGAAACCGGTACCATCGAACCGAGACTCACCGCCTGAGTGGCTACAAAAACCGCCTCAGGTCAACTGCGCTAAGTTTGCCGCCTGTCTTGGATTGTGCAATCCAATATGTGGCGATGAACGTACACAAGTCTTGATGTGGTGGCGTCGTGGCGTCAATACCGAGTGGCGTAACCAATCATCTTTTCGCGAAGTTCCCGCGGAGCCCCTTGGCAGCCGAGACAATCGCCCAACGCACTGCGCTTCCTGGTCCTACTTCCTTGGTGTCCATGATCTTTTGAAGCGACTCGGCCTGGATTTGATCGAGTCTGACCGGTGGCGTTACATAGGCAGCACGTGCATAGCTTTCCCTGCGATATCCGCTCATTTTTTCGTTCCGAGCAGCACGTGCGGCGGCAGGGGTTTTGTATTTGCGGATCGGCATTGCTCAAAGTCCCGATGTCCGGACACAACCTTACTCTACATGATCTATATGTAGCACGGTTCGGCGACTTCGCCATGTTGTGAAGTGACTCACAATAATGATCTATATAGATCATTAAAATGCATTTGCGGCCAACAAATGGGAGTTAGTGAAATGAACGAGGACAGAATTTTCGCAGCGAAGCTCCTGGCAGGGCTGCTGTTTTTCGGTCTCGCGATTGACGCTGGGTTTCTGGTCTTTTCGCTGGTGCACGCCCACCTTGAAACCCTGAGGTTGGCGGCGAGCATGATTCCGCTTGGTTGAGTCTGACCGTACCAAAGCCATCACGGTGGCTTCTAGCTGCGACGTACGCCTGGCAGGACAGAGGCGGATTGCAAAAGGAATCAAGGCCCCAGCGGCAACCGTTGGGCCGCCGCGGGGCACGTTGAGGCTATTTCGATGACAGCCGATCCATGGAAGCCTGGATTTGTCGCTGAAACCACTGGACGGCTTGTTCGTCCACGTCACCGCCAGCAGGGTCGTATTCGGTGTTGGCGAGGAATTCGCGCCTCAACTCAGCCATGAACTCGGAGTCGTCGGGGGACATCGCGCGCATATGCTTCTTGGGTTTACGCTTAGGATTCATGGTGTGGCGTTCCTTCAGGTATGAAACAGCGGCCCCTCGTTGCGAGGGGTGACTGAAGGGTTGGGCGACGGTATGCCCGTATGAGCAATTCTACTTTCGATCGCGATGATCGAATGCGCGCACCTGATCGGCGGTTAGAATTTTCGACGGGTCTGCCTTAATTTCGTCGTAGGCCGCCGCGACTTCGCTGCGCAATCATTGCTCGATGGCGTGATCGCGGGCTATCAGCATCCGTAGGCCCTCTTGGATAACCTTGCTCTCAGTGGCATATTCGCCGGCAGCGACTTTCGCACGCACCACCTTGGCCAGTTCATCAGGCAGGGTACCCACCGTCACCGGAGCGTGGTCAGCGTCCATTGCGGATCGCAGGGTGTCGTTGATCAGCGTCTGATAGTTGCCACCTCCTTTGACCCGTTGACGGAACCACGCCAGCACATTGGTATCAATCCGGACGGTGACTCGTTCTTTGCCAGGCTCGCTGATGAGGACACCGCGTTTGGCGTGGCTGAAGTCGATGTCTTTGCTCATGGACCACTTCTAGTGCTGGCGATTTCCACCAGCAACCATTGGCCGCCGGTGTATTCCCGGCCGTGTGAGAGCGCATCGGGTGCGGTAGGAGCCGGCAAATCTATCGACTCACCCTCAAAGTAAACTTCCACCGCCTCCTGTACCGCAGCCGGCAAATCGTCCAGCGCATCGGCGGCGGCGAAGCATCCAGGGAAGTCTGGCAGGGTCGCGCCCCAGGCACTCTGCTTGTCCTTGTGAATGTAGGCGGGGTAGATCATTGGCTCCACCATTACCTAGGGGCATCCGCAGTCGCCAGATCGGTCTTTTCCAGCTTCATTCGGGTTCCCGCGCGGTAGTCATGCAGGCGCACGCATGCCGTCGAGGTAGTCGAGGGTACGTGCCAGTCCGTCGGGGCGGCGGATCAGAGTGGCGGGCACGCCGCTTAGCGGCACCAGTCAGCGCAGCCATTGCGGCGTGCGTGCGAGCAGCTCGCGCAGCGCTGCGTCGTCTGGCATTGGGGCTTCCAGCGCCTCCAGAAAGCGCGACATTTGGGCGTCTGACAACGCGAAGTGCAGGCGGTCGGCGAGCACAGCCTTGGCACGCTCCATGCTCGCGCCCAACATGAACGTAGTGTACGTTTCGCCTGCAGCATCGGCCGCGCGCTTGATGATCGACTTCTGCGCTTGGGTAGCGCGCAAGTTGATGGTCTTTTCACGGGAGGCTGTGGCTGGCATGGCGTCGTTCATTCTGCGTACGCACATTGTAAGTACGCGCTGCCGCAATCGTAAGTGATCTCGCCGGTGCCATCCAGTCCTGGGTATTCGGAAACCCGCCACCCCCTCATTAAAAGATTCCGTATGCGGTGCGCTTGATTTTTGCTTCAATCAGGCGCGCGCCGGAGTCGAATGCCGCGAGTTGGGCAGGAGTGGTTGCTGGTTGGTCGGTTAAAAAATCGCCGGGCGTGTTCATCCACGCCTTCGCCGCGCCCTCATCGCCGAACAGGTTGACCGCTTCCGCAAAAACGCGCGCCACCCGCAACAGTCGCTCGGTCTCGCTCGGCTTTAGCCGTTGGTTCTCGTCCAGCCGTCGCCGCATCGTGGTTTCGGGCCCGATCAAGCCGATGGGAATGCCCAGGGCGGCGATCGCGCGCTTGAATGAGGTGTTGCTGACGCCGGCTTGGCTGATCCGGAAAAGGTCAGCCTCGGACGCCACCTTGAGGTTTAGTAGGCGGCTGATGTGATCGAACATGGAATCGCGATCGGGGATGACCTGGGCGTTCACGACGTTTCTCCGTTCTCCATTTGGAGGATTTAGACACCAAATGGGTTTTTACCCATCTCTTAGATTCTGCGCCCGGTACGGGCAACCGCGAGCGCCGCATTTGGTCCCCGTTCCTGGCAACTAGCGTCACTTGACAGCCCTCTCTCCTCTGCTTTGTAACCTGACACAGATGATAACTTCTATTATCAACTATGCGAACTTTTGAGGCCAGAATTGCCCTACTTTAAAAGTGCGAAGTAAATTGCGTGTCAATTCAGCATCATAGTTACTAGACTGCCGAAACCAAACCAAGTGCGCACATCGTTACTGCCTTGCAAATCTACCTGCTTTTATGTGGAACGTTGAACGTTCAACGTTGAACGTTCAACCTAATCGGTGATTTGGCGTCACGATGCCATTTTCCCGGCATCGCTGACTTCCTGCCCGGTGTTTTTTTTGCCATCACCGTTCTCCCTAGAACGAATGATTAACCCCAAGGCGCCCAATACAACCAGACTCCAGGCAAAGGAATATAGGGTTGCCATGAAATAGAAGGAAGGAAGCGAAGCCTGCCAGGGGACGAGAAATGCTAGGACCGGACGCTTGAAGGGTACTGGGTGCAGCCTAGAAGGCCACGGACCAGCTAGAGGTGCGCAAACTGGGCTATCCACAGTACAGAGTTGTAGGCCGGTCTTAAGTCGGCGCTCGAGGACAAGCCGCTGACCGCGAGGGCTTGAGAACGCCCCGGTTACGACGATACTGCCATCGGTGGTCTGAATGGTGGTGGTGTCGCCGGACGCCGTTGAGGAAACGAATGTTCCCGCATCCGCATGGGCAGTGAGGACGTCGGGTGTGTGCGCCAGACCCGTATCAATTGCGCAAGGCGTGCACCAGAGGACCGCCATCCCAACGAGCCAAACAATGAACCATTTCATGAGCGGCGCCCAGTTCGTTCCGATACCTACAGACTAGCACTCGTTCGTGCGGCGCGACGGAAATCATTATTGAGCTATTGGCGTAAATAAATGAATACCGATTGAGGTAATTAGGTATTGACGTCGTTACGTCATGACGCCAAGTGCGCACATGCGTGAAAATTGGCTGGCATTGCCGTACAATTCCTTCAATCAAGGCCAAAATCCTCCGTCGTACAAATACAGAGGACTTCCGAAATGACCAAGACTCAAGCACAAACCAGAGAGTTGATGAGCTTCCTGTTGCCTGGCGTCATCGTGTTCCTGATGGCACTGTTCTTGGTCTCACCGCGTTGCGCGGCAGGCGTCGCCCCATACGCGGCCCTCGAATTGCTGGGCATCCTTGGACTTGGGAAGATTGTTGGGCTCCTGCGCGGCGAACACAGGCTGCCGCGCGAAGCGTAGTCTCCCGGAAAAATTATGGCTGACGATGAGAATCTAACCCTGCTCGCGGAGCTGTCGGTTCGTGTAGACAATGCTCAACGTGATTTTCAGCGGGTCGCCGATGAGGCATTCGACAGATTGAAAGTAATCGACCCTGACCTGGCTGTGGCGGTGCAGAATCTCTTTGGGTTGCGTCAAAAGGCCGTGAGTTGGCTCGCCACTGCCCGGCTGGGCGACTACTCCAACGCGTATGCGGTTCTTGCGGCTGGCAACCGCGATCTCATTCTGGAAACAATGACCAGGGTGGAATACGGGATATTCTGAAGCTGTAGGGCACGTTCTCGCTTTCGCTGAACCGACCTGTGAGCCCAGCGGTAGCCTGTAAGGGAATCCCTACACGTAGATGGACTTCGTACTGACAGACGGCACCAGATTGCCTTGGGATGATGTGCGCGCCGGTTGTCTAGGCGCGGCGGAAGGATCCGGCCAAGCCGACTGTCCCGGCCAGCGCCACCCTTGCGGGTGGCGCTTTTGTATACGGGTCCGTTACAGTGCGGATTCCGGTCGAGCTGAACCGCAATGAACATTTGGCTAGACGCGCTGACGATCTGGCAGTTTTACATCGGAAAATCAGAAGGGAAGAGCAAGGCGCGTTCTTGGCGAAGGCGCAGGCAGATCCGTTGATAAAGAGGCAGAGCAGTTGACCAAGAGCGGAATTCAAGAAGACAGAGCCGCCCGCCTGGCGGCTCCACGCCTAGCCTTCACCACCAGTCGAGGACAGTTCTTCCATTGCAAGATGGAGGAATTCCTTGTGTCCGACGAGGCTGCGAAGCTTCGGGGGAAGGTCAGCTTAATCTTCACGTCGCCGCCTTTTCCCCTCAATCGCAAGAAACGATACGGGAACCTGGTCGGTCGGAAGTATCTTGAGTGGCTCGCGGATCTCGCGCCTGGGCTCGTTCGGCTCCTCAAGCCCGACGGCTCCATAGTCATGGAGGTAGGCAACTCCTGGAACCCCGGCGAGCCGACGATGTCCACGCTGGCCTTGGAATCGCTTTTGGAGTTCAAGGAGCGCGGGAAGCTTCATCTCTGCCAGCAGTTCGTCTGCCACAACCCTGCGCGTCTTCCTTCTCCGGCGCAGTGGGTGAACATCGAGCGGATTCGGGTCAAGGACTCCTTCACTCAAGTCTGGTGGCTCTCACCGACGAAGCGCCCAGCCGCCTGCAACAAGCGAGTACTCCAAGAGTACAGTTCGGCGATGCGCAAGCTTCTGGATCGCGGGACCTACAACGCAGGCCGCAGACCATCCCAACACCATATCGGCGAGGAGTCATTCCTCCGCAACAACGGCGGTGCGATCCCGTCGAACGTCCTCACGTTCTCAAACACCACGAACAAGGACGACTACCTCACCTACTGCAAACGTCACGATCTGGAGCCCCACCCCGCACGTATGCCGATCGGACTGGCTGACTTCTTCATTCGGTTCCTTACATCGCCGCGAAACCTTGTATTCGACCCCTTCGCAGGAAGCAACGTCACTGGAGCGGCGGCGGAGGCACTCAAGCGGCGCTGGGTGGCAGTGGAGGCCAAGAGCGAGTACATCAATGGCGCCCGGGGCAGGTTCCAGCGGGACGCGAAGGAGTCAGCTGATGTCACCTGACGAATTACTCAAGGCGATCGTCGACGCGGAGACGACTTCTGTGGCGCTCGCGGCCGTAGAGCAATTCGTGGCTGCGAACCCGGCCGCGAAGTGGGTACCAATCGGAGGGCGACCGAACAACCGCGGCATCATCGAGGTCTCGTCCAATCCGGGCCGCGCCGTAGTGGAGCGTGTCACCAACGCCATTGACGCGGTGCTAGACGCGGAGCACGACAAGCACGACGGCAAGCCGGCTTGCCAGTCGCCCCGGCAGGCGGCATCCGCGTGGTTGAATGTGCCGGAGAACGGCCTGAGTGCCATGACGCAGGCCGAGCGCCAAGCGCTGGCGAAACTCGTCGCCGTCCGCCTCTCGCCGGGCGATGGTCCGAACAAGCGGGTAATCGAGATCACCGACCGAGGCACCGGCCTCTCGGCGGATGACATGCCCAAGACGATCTTGAGTCTGAACGAGTCGAACAAGGTCCAGAAGCCGCACCTAGCCGGGACGTACGGCCAAGGAGGTTCCGCGACCTTCGCCTCGAGCGACCTCTCGCTTATCGCGAGTAGAGTTGCGGGGTTGGACGAGGTCTCGTTTACCGTGGTCCGCTTCGAGCCACCTCCGTACGATGCGATCAAAGGAGGGAGCTATGTCTACCTCACCATCGAAGGCAAGGTGCTCACAACAGTACCGTCGAGCGACCTCCAGGCTCCTGGAACGCGCTGCATCCACTTCGGCTACGACCTCACCAAGTTCACATCACCCATCGGTCCAAGCAGCGTGTACGGGCTCCTTCAGCAGGTAATGTTCCACCCCGTCTTGCCTATCTGGCTCGACAATCGGGTGCACGGCTGGCGGCGCGTCATCAAGGGGTCGAGGAATGCGTTGAGTGGCGCCGTGGACGAGGGGGACTCAAAGGGTCCCGACCTCGCCCACAGTATGCCGATGTTCTACGTCTCGCTGGGCGACTACGGGCGGGCTGGCATCGAGTACTGGCTACTTGAGAAGCCAGAAAAGAGAAACAAGCGACCGACCCAAGCCTTCGTCGATCCGTCCAAACCGATCGTGCTTACCCTGAACGGCCAGAACCAGGATGAGATGACCGTGCGAGTCGTCAAGCAGGAGGCCGAGCTGCCGTTCCTGAGTCAGCGCCTGATCTGCCACATCGACTGTAACTCGTTGACGCCAGCCGCGCTGCGAAATCTCTTCTCGTCAAACCGCGAGGGCGCTCGACGGGGGGCCGTCTACGAGATGCTGGAAAAGGAGCTGGTCGCTGCGCTCCGCTCGGACGATGAACTTGGTCGCCTCAATGCGGAGGCCCGCGACGCGCGACATCGCGACGAGGACAAGGAGGTTTCCGAGCGCATGCGCAAGGAGGTGGCGAAGCTCTTGCGGATACAAGGCTTCGAGGTCGCCACGGTGACAGGGGCCGTCGAGGGAGGGCCGGACCCTGACCCTCGCCCCTCGCCTCGGCCGCGACCACCGCGCCCGACCCCGAATCCAATCGAGATCAAGGAGCCGCCGACCTACATCAAGATCCTTTGGCCGGAGGGAGCGAGCATCGATCTCTATCCGGGGCAGCGTCGCTACGTTCGCATCGAGACCGACGCCCATAGCAGTCACCACGACCCTAAGGACCCAAACAAGTCGCACGTCAATATAGTTGTCACAGGTGCGACCCTACAGTCCTCGGGCTCGACGGCTCTGCAAGGTGGACGCATGAGGGTCATCGTCAGCAGCGCCGACGACGCGGTCAGGGGCGGCATGGGTTGCCTCCACGTTGAGCTTCGTGTACCAGGCCAGTCAACCCTCTCCGATGCGCGGGACCTCGCCATTGTCGAGCCGCCGAAGACGAAGGGGGCCAAACAGCAGATCGTCATGCCGCCCTTCAACGTCGAGCCGGTCGAGGGGCCTGACGACCCGACTTGGGACAACCTCGGTTGGCCCGAGAACGTCAACGACATCGCGTCTCAGGCCGTGCCCGTCGAGGGGAAGCTCACGGTCTATTACTCCAAGGTATTCCCCCGCTATGTCGAGTACGCTCGCAAGTTGGAAGCACACGATCCAATGCTCGCGGAGTCGTTCGATGCGCGCTACCGAATCTGGCTTGCCGTCCACTCCCTGATCTTAGACAAGGAGACGAGCGAGCACGCGGCCAGCACGCCCGGCGACGGAGAGGCTGTCCCCGACGACGATCGTGCCGAGGAGATGGAACGCGCCGAGCGGTGTCGCTTCGCTACGATCGCGGCTATGTTCGCCGCCCAAGAGGTCAAGCACCCAATTCCGGCAGACGACGATTGAAAAGTCTGACCATCAAACCCGCGCGCCAACGCGGGTTTTGTGTTTTTGGTCAACACCTGGCCGGTGGCAGGTCGGTAAACCGCGTGGTGAAGCAAGGCGAGAGGGTTTGCTGACGCATGCCCCACACGGGCGCCTCTCGCCATCCCGTTGCGCCAAACCCGGCCGCGTTGCGGCCATAGCGTTCGTTGATTCGGTCGACCACGCGCATCAGCGCCGGATCGCCAAGTGTTGCACCGCCAAACAGGCCGCCTTGCAGGCGTTCGGGGCGCGCCAGGTCGTGCAGCATCACGCCGGCCTTCCTGTACGCGATGCGATTGCGTAGAAAACCGCGCAACAGCGCTCGCACGGTCGCCAGGACCACGCGGCTGTCGTCGGTTGGCCGCGGCAAGTTCACCGCACGGCTGGGATGGTGCTGTGGCAGTTCGGGGCGGAACACGTCGCTGTTCGCGAAGATGCTGAGACCACCGGCGACCAGCCCCCTCCGGCGCAGCTTCTCGCACGCGCGGGCGGCAAACGTCGCCAGCGCCTCAGCGATCGTGGCGTGATCCTCCACACGCTGCCCAAACGATCGGCTCACGATGATTTGTTTGCGATCCGGCTCGATTTCTTCCAGCGCGATACAGGGATGGCCCTGCAGCTCACGTTGTACTCTCGCGACCGTCACGCCGAAACCTGCCAGGATGTCCGCCGGTGGTGCATCGCGCAGTTGTGCGGCGGTGTGGATGCCGCGCAAAGCCAGCTTCGCTGCCGTGCGCGAGCCGACGCCCCACAGGTCCGCGGTCGGATAGTCGGCCAGGGCAGCCGCCCGCGCGCCGGTGTCGGTGAGGTCGAGAAGGCCGGCGCCTCGTTTCGCCAGCTTGTTTGCCGCCTTCGACAGAACCTTGGTCGGGCCGATGCCGATGCAGTTGGGAATGCCCGTCCAGCGATGCACGCGTTCGCGCAGGTCGCGGGCGAACGCCTCCCGATCGCGCATCCCGCCCAGGTCGAGGAATGATTCGTCGATCGAGTAGGGCTCAACACGTGGCGCGGCCTCCCGCAAGATCGCGAGGACGCGCGCGCTGATGTCGCCGTACAGCGTGAAGTTCGCACTGCGCATAACAAGTTGGCGGCGAACCTCGCGCGGAACCTCATGGATGGGCTGGGCCATGCCCACGCCCAGCGCCTTCGCCTCCGCGCTACGTGCAATGGCACACCCATCATTGTTCGACAGCACCACCAGCGGCCGGCCGCGCAAAGCGGGGTCGAACACGCGCTCGCACGACGCATAAAAGTTGTTCCCGTCAATCAGCGCGAACACGGCCACCTCGCCTCAATGCGCGGGCCACGCCGACCACGGCGAAGATTTCGATGTCGGTGCCGGGCGCCAGCACGATGTTCGGGCAGTGCGGATTGCGGCTGTGCAATTCGACGTGATCCGCGGTGACATGCAGCACCTTGCAAACGGGCTGCTGGCCGTCCCATGTCGCAACCACGACGTCGCCGTGCTGCGGCTGCACCGACCGGTCAACCACGAGAATGTCCCCGTCACAGATCCCGGCCAACATCATCGACCAGCCACTTGCCCTGTAGAGATACGTGGCCGCAGGGTTGCGCACCAGGAGCCGGTGCAGGTCAATTTCATCGTCGAGGAAATCTTCGGCCGGCGAGGGGAAGCCGGCGCGGGCGTGCACGCCGGCAACCGGCGAAGCGTGCAGCGGTGCGTCGCACAGCGCAGCACCCATGGGCGCCGCGACGGTTTCAAGAGCTAAGTCGAGCATGGCGGCACTGTCCAGTTTCCCCGTCTCACGGGGTAGGACAACACAAGGTAGCACTACGGTTGCCTGGGAGCGTAAATAGCGCTGAGAAGCCAGCGATGAAGCGGCCGCCGCTACCCACCATGCCTGGCAATGTTCATGAGCGCCTTGATGTACTCGTCGCCAAAATGGCCACCGCTCATCGAGGCGTCGGTGCGCCAAAGTATGGTTTCCGGAGGGACGTATCGCGAAAACTCGGCCTTTGCAGAAAAGCGAATGGCCTGCCCGTTCACCTCGGCGGACGGTGCTAGGCTGAAATCAGCGATGACGCGCTGGCGATTACCAACAATGTCCCACACCTCACCTTGGAACCCACCCAAAGGCGAAACATGACCTGTGATGTTCACTCGAGACCAGGGCACCATCGATCTGCCGAGAAGGGTGGTGACAATCTCTCCGGACAAACCGCCAGCCCTGTCTTGGCGAAGATACAGTTGCACCATGCCATGGTCGACCTGATGTGACCCGTTGGTAATCAAATTTTCGTCCGGGCGGAGATCAGGATCATTGGTCCAACGACCTATGTAGGTCGCTGGATTGGCGCTTTTAGGTGCGATGTGCAACCGGGCCTCGCCCTTTTGCGCATAGAAGCTGTTGAGTTCCCCCGGTAAGTTGAGGACTCCAACAAGGGCTGCGGCTATCCACCCTGAAAGGAGGATAAGCCAATGCCAGGCCGCCTTACGGGCTTTATCGGACCCGTGTCGCATCGAATGCTTCGGTTGCTTCCCCATTGCGTCCCCTGTGATTCGTGCCATCTCAGTGCGTCAACTCATCGGCGCCGGGCCGCCGCGGTTTCGCGAGGTCGCAGCACAACAAACTTGTGAAGGCTGTCGGGCTCGATTTCGCCGAATTCCAGCATTCGTCGCAAGTACCCGACTCGGTGGGTGCCTTCGATCAAGTGCAGATCGCGACCATAAACGCGCCAGCCGTCGTCGGCCAGCAAAGTCGATTGGACAAGGACCGGCGGAAACGGTGGCGTCAGGTTTGCCGCCATCTGCTGGTAAATGGCGTACGGGTGATTCCGCGCCTTGAAGTCATCGTACTGTTCGTGCCAGAAATCCACCGGCTTGTTGCGAAGGTACCTGACCTGGTCGTAAGTTTGCTGAGCCGTCAGGAACTCGATGCCGAGTCCGTAGTCACCCAACTCGAATTCAGGATAGTGCTCGTTGAAGTGATTGAAATGGTCGTAAACGACCTGCCGGTAGAACTCTAACGTTGCCTCGTGATCGGGAAGCGAGAGGCGACACCGATACTGCTCCCACGATTCTTTCTCCGGCTCGTTGAATCCGATCGGCTTGAGGGTCTGTGAAAGCATCGAGAGTTCCCTGAATTACGCGCTGCGGTAGAGGTGCTCGCCGCAGTGGTTGCAGATGAACAAGCGCCTCGGATCAGAGGCGTTCCTCACGCCCCAGTTCCTTATGCTCCCGGCTCCGCACTTGGCACACTTGACGCCATTCGGTGTTTTGCACGCGGGGTGCTCCGAAAGGTACTGATCCATCGTTGGGTGCGCCCGCCAGCGAAGGTGCGCGTTGATGAGCAAGTAGGCGACCAGGAGAATCATCGCCAAGAAGAACAATGAGAAACCCACAACGTATCCCATGATCGTCACCCCTTGTTGTCGCCGTCGATTCCGGCTCCTATTCGTCCGTAGGCTCGATGGACTCCGGCCCGCCGGGGTTGCGCGACGAATTGACCGCGCGCGAAACCCGCACAATGCGCAACGCTGGCATGGTCGCCGCCAGCAGCATGTCCATCGCCTCGTCACTGCTTCCCGCCATCCACTCACGCGCGAACGCGGGATCGAGGAACACCGGCATGCGGTCGTGGACGGTGCCGGCCAGTTCAACGGCATCATGCGTGATGACGGTGACGCTTCCGTCGCTGTCGTCTTCCTGTAGCCGATGCCGGGGCTCCCACAACCCCGCGGCGTACAGCATCGCGCCATCGGCGCGGGCGATGTAGTACGGCTGCTTGCCGCCGTTCTCGTCGCGCCATTCGTAATACCCGGCCATCGGCACAAGGCACCGCCGCGGCGCCTTCCACGCTGCCCGGAAGGCCGGTTTGATGGCGACGGTTTCCACGCGCGCGTTGATGGTGGTGAATCCGCCTTTCAGGTCTTTAGCCCAGGGCGGTATAAGGCCCCAACGCAGCTTGCGCAGTTCGAGCTTGTCGCCGCCGCCCAGCACCACGGCGGCGCGCTGCGTGGGCGCGAGGTTGTATTTCGCAGTGACGCCCGCAAGGTCATCGGCGAGATCGGGCCACGGCGCCTGACTCTTGTCGAATAGCGGTAACTGGACGAAACGGCCGCACATGCGGCTTACGTTATCAGCGGTGGTGGGAAAGTGCGCAACTTTCGCTCGATGCGCCGAGTCGTGTCGGCCCTTTCCACATGACGCTCACGGAAGTCTCCGACCCACAGTGACCTTGCTGCATCCACACTTGCAAACCGGAACGTTATCTCCCGGGCAGGCACGCTTGCGGATGACTGCGGTTGAATGGGGAGGTTTCTCGTCGAAACCCTCCCAGTTCGTCTTCGTCCGGCCCCAGTCGTCGTCGCCTTGGATACACACACCTGTATGTCCGCAGTTCTCGCATCGAGCCTCAAACCTTTGGTATTCCCAACCCATATGTTAGGCAATCTGTTTCGCGATTTTTTTCGCGTCCGCATGGTAATACCTTTGAAGGGTCCGCAGGTCCTTGTGACCAGTCACCGACGCTAGATCGAGGATGTGGATCTTCCCGGCCAGACGCGAGGTGGCTTCGTGGCGCTCGTCGTGCATCTTGACGTCGATGAGGAATGTCGAACTTGGATGCTCATCATTAGCCTTGCAATTTTCGACATAGCGCTTGCGAGCACGCGCGCGTGAACGCCGAAACGCCTTGCTGAATGCATCCGCCGTGATGGTGAACACCGATCCGAGGTGCGGCTTAGGCCGACCTTGTAGAATCTTGATGGCGACTTTGGTCAGGGGGACCTCACGTTCCTCACCGTTTTTTGTGTCCGGCAACCGCGCAATGCGGTCCTTGAGATTCACGTTCTCCCAAAGCAGGCCCTGCAGTTCGACACGACGCATCGCTGTTTCACAGAGCAATCGCGCGAAGTCGGGAAATTCCACCGATTCCGAGGCCGCGATGATCGCGGTCAATTCTTCCTTGCTGACCCGCCGCTTGCGCCTGTTCCTTACCTTGGGAAGCTTCACGTCGCGCGCCGGGTTCTGCAGCCCCTTCATCTTCCACTCTTCGCGCGCCACGGTGTAGAGGTGGGAGATCACGGCCATCCGTCGATGAATTGTGGCCGCGGTCACGCCATCGGCTTTCCATTTATCGCGAAGGCCGGCCAAGTCGCCGCCGTCGATCCGCGACAACGGCTTCGTGAGCAAGCCGAGCGGTTTGGCGTCCACTCGGATGATATTCAAAAGCGACTTTTCGCGATCGGCGCTTTTCTTGCCGGGGGTGATCTTCTTCTCGTAGTCATCGAGGGCGGCGTCGAGGCTTGTACCATCGGCGACGAGGTTGTCGTTCCAGACGCCGCGTTCCTGTTCCGATTCGACCTTTCGAGCGAACGCAGCCGCGTCCTCCTTGTGCTCAAAAGTGCGTGTAAGCGGGCGGTTATCCTTTCGACGGACCCGCGCACGCCAGCGGCCGGAGGGCAATTTGTCGATCGACGCCATGCGGGAAAGTCTGTGGTCACGTGCTGGTCACGATGCCACCATTATATTCTGAAAACCGCTCTACGTCTTATCTTGCGGGGTGATGTATTTAGCATTCGTAATGCGTGGGTCGGGGGTTCGATTCCCTCTTCCGGCACCATTTCATGCAGGCTGAAACCAATCTGCGTGGCGGATTTCTTGCGAAGCCGGTTCCGGCTCCAC
>Ga0068855_100006826_pt1 | contig 13849 bp, 12 predicted proteins | sample KBSCornC52_FD_66592 | JGI IMG/M metagenome (GOLD analysis project Ga0068855, IMG submission 66592) | Corn rhizosphere microbial communities from Kellogg Biological Station, Michigan, USA - KBS Corn C5-2 | ecosystem: Host-associated > Plants > Roots > Rhizosphere > Soil ... | reverse complement strand
CGGTCTCGCGCAGCATAGAGTTGGAAGTACCGAGATTGACCTGCGAGGTGAGCCCTTTGTCCTCGATCGAATCGCACATCAATGCGACTGTGGAGCGGTCCGGCCGATATGAACACGACAGGCTGCTGCTGCAGAGGTTCGTCGCCACGCGCTCCGATGAAGCGTTCGCGGCGCTCTTCGAGCGGTACCATGCCTTCGTCTACTCAGTCTGTCTGAGAGAGATACGCGATCCCGAATTAGCGGCGGATGCCACGCAGATCGTGTTCATAGCGCTGACCAACAAAGCCTCCACCATTCGACGCGGATCGGCACTTTCGGCATGGCTGTTCCAGGCCGCCCGGTTCGCCGCGCGGGATCTCGCTCGGAAGGAGCGATGCCGCATGAGTCGAGAACAGATCGCGATAGAGGAGCAGCTGCGGAGCCAGGCCGAGGAGATCGAGACGTGGGAAGAAGAGGCTTGGCGGCGGATCGATCCTGTGCTCAACAAGGCGCTCGCGCGGCTGAGTGCGGCGGACCGCCTGGCAATCCTGCTTCGATATTTCGACGGAATGAGCCTCGGCGAGTGCGCGCAGGCCCTTGGCGTCTCTAGCGACGGCGCTCGCATGCGGATCGCCCGGGCGCTTGGGAAGATGCGCAGGCAGCTTGAGCGCGCCGGCGTCACAGTGTCTGTTGCGGCGCTAGCGGCCATTCTTACGCGTCACGCCGAGGCTGACGCCGTCTTACCGTCGGTCATCGTTGCGACCCCCTCCGCTTCCGGGATTGCTTCCGCCATACACGCTCAGGCAGCAAAAGGAGTCCTATTCAAAATGAATATTCTGCTTTGGAAACCGATCGTCGTTGGCGTGCTCGGTGCGGCGACCGCAGTCTCCGTGCCGGTGATCGCGCCGCGTGCCGCCGCGACAATGAACAGAATCACGGCAGTCCGTCGTCCTGCGAACTCTGCTGCGACATTGAACGATGGCGCTCAGATCAACTATCTTTCATCGGGCGCCCTGTTAAGTGACATGATAGCGGTCCAGACTCCCGTAGCGAGTCCGCGACTTACAATTTCAAGAGGCCAGGACCAGGTTGCGCAGCCGAGACTTCGATCGGCCGCTCCGCCCGCTTCGGGTTCGATCCCCGCCGGCCCGGCGAATATCGGAACGGGCCCGTTTGCGATCCGTTACGTCGTGTCGATCGACCAGCTGCCATCGGAGGCGCAGGCGCTGCTCAAGCAGCTTGCGGCGCAGACTGCCGACGAGAATGTCAATCCGCGCACGAAGCAGATACTTACCTCGCTGCGGTCCCTTCAGAAATCGTACACCACTGCTGGCCGGCTCGACGAGGCCGTATCCGTTCGTGAAGCGATCATCGATTTCAAGCAGCGTATGGCGGGGATACTTCCAGATCCCGGCAATCTCACGGCCTATCGGGGCAATGTCGGAAGGAGCTACCTGTTCTCCGTGGTTGGCCGCGCCGCAGGGCCGCAGGCAGAACCAAGCCTCGATTTCGACAGGCTCGGCCGTGGCGTGGAGCTTGGCAGGGAGCCGGATGCCAGCGTTCCATTCTCATATCAAAACCGGCTTACGGATGAAACAACGTTAAGGGCCACAAGGCCTCTGAACACCGGTCTAGCACCGCGATCCGGCGCCGAAAGCCTGTCTGGCGAGATGGCGTACAGGCTGGACTTTCTCTCCGCGCGGACGTCTCTGGCGACGATCTGGGGCACCGACATCTACACCGACGATTCGCCGCTCAGCGCAGTGGCGGTCCACGCGGGCCTGCTTGCCGAGGGCGAAAAAGCGGTCCTCAGGGTCACTATCTTCGCGGGCCGCGATGAGTACGAGGGATCTACGAAGAACGGAATCACCAGCAGCAGCTATGGTCCGTGGGAAGGAAGCTACGTCGTCGAAAAAGGCCCCGCGTTCGAGCGGCCTGCTCCTGCCACTCTTCCGGCCGAGGCAAAGACGCTGGTTGCTGAGCTGGGCAATCCCGCAGCAGCCGATCCTGCTTTGTTCGACACGACCCTCGATGGCCTCCGCAAGCTGAAGACAGGCGCGGAGCACAGTGACAAGCTGGACGAGGCGCTGCTCCTGCGGAACGCGATCGCCTCCATCATGGCGGGCAGAGTCGGGGCGCAGCCCGATCCCGGAACACTGACGGAGTGGCGCGGGCAAAACGGCAGGCGGATGTTCTTCCAGGTGACCGGCAGACTGAACGGCTCGATCTGGGGAAGCGATACTTACACGGACGATTCCGATCTCGGCACTGCGGCTGTGCACGCGGGTCTTCTGCTGCCGGGCCAGACCGGTATCGTGCGGGTCACGCTGCTTCCAGGCATGGCAGCGTATCCGAGTACACACCGAAACGGGATCACCACCAGCTCCTACGGCCCATGGACCGGAAGCTACCGGATCGAGCGCGTGGCTGTCTATTAAGGCGGGCTCGGTTACTTACGTTGCGGCCAGCGTCCCTGCTGGCCGCAATACACCGTCCGGGTGGAATCGGACACATTGCACTGGCATGCGGCGCCGGACGTTGAGGCTTGACTGGATGCGCCAATCACCGTACAATAACATCGACCGAGACCTTTGACGGAGATTCTGCCAATGACCGCTTTGCCATCAATTCGCCGAACCTTTACTCCGGAAGAGTATCTACTCATCGAGCGCCACGCTCCGTATCGCAGTGAATTCCTTGACGGCGAGATTTATGCGATGGCGGGCGCAACGAGGAAACACAACACAATTGTGGGTAATCTGACAGCGGAACTCCAAGTCCGCCTGAAGGGCACTCCGTGTCAGGTAATGTCATCTGACATGAAGGTTGATACGCGCAGGGGCGGCCTCTATTCGTACCCGGACCTGCTGATTGTGTGTGGCGAACAGAAGTATCTGGACTCCACCGAGGACGTCCTCCTGAATCCGACAGTGCTTATCGAGGTACTGTCTCCCTCCACTGAGAAATATGACCGCATTACCAAATTCGCGCGTTATAAGCACATCAAAACGCTGCGCGAGTACGTTCTTGTTTCACAGGATTCCGTGCGGATTGATCGATACTTCCTGGACCCTAGCGGCAATTGGCCACTGAGCACGGTAGCGGGACCGGAAAGCTCGCTGGTCTTGGAAAGCGTGCCTGTATCCATTGCTCTCCGCGACATTTATGATCGGATCTCGTTCGCGGAGGACGCAGAGCCAAGTGAGTCTTAAGCGAACGAGAAGCACTGCTTCATGAGCGATTCTGGGGCACAGGTGATTCAGCTGGAGATGCCGGACGCGGAAGTCGCGCTCTATCCGGCGTTCTTTCCGGAGGGCGAGGCCGATTCGCTCTTCGAGGCTTTGAAGACTGGAATCGCGTGGCAGCAGAAGAGCATCACGCTGTACGGCAAGGTAATGGAGATGCCGCGCCTCACCGCCTGGTACGGTGATCCTGGCGCGGCTTATACTTATTCCGGGATCACCGAAACTCCCTTGCCTTGGACGCCGGATCTGCTGGAGATTCGCGATCGAGTGGATAGCCTGGCAGGAGTTCGGTTCAATAGCGTCCTGCTGAACTACTATCGCGGCGAGCGTGACAGCATGTCCTGGCACAGCGACGACGAGCCGGAGCTTGGCCAAAACCCCGTAATCGCGTCAGTGACGTTTGGCGCGACACGTAAGTTCCAATTCAAGCATCGTACCCGCCCGGATCTTCGGGCAGCCGTCGAGCTGACGCACGGCAGCCTACTCCTCATGCGCGGCTCAACGCAGCACCATTGGAAGCACCAGCTGCCGAAGACCACCAAACCCTTAGCGCCGCGAATCAACCTGACATTCCGGACCATCCGAACATCGTCAGGCGATAGGGTGCAGCCTGCTCCATATTCAACTTAAGCTGACTCGAGTCGCTGACGAAGTAGTCAATGCGTAATTATCCTATCCACACCGCGTCGACCACCTTAGCGGCGAGATCCGGAATCTCTTCCTCCGCTTCGCCGATCAACCTGGGAGAAATAGGAACGCGAGGCACCGGGGCATCGTTTTCCTGGCCGCCTTCGTCTTCGTTCCATCCAAATTTGCCGCCGCTCGATTCGATCGCGTAGAGCAACGAGACAATCTTCAGGAACACATTTTGATACAGGCTCACATCGCTAGAATAGTGCCTGCAAGCGGCCCAGCAGGAAGCGGCGCTCGGGTTCGCTGCAAGGGCGGCCTAGCGCGAGGCGATAACAATCTGCGGCTTCGGATGTGCGGCCGAGGCGGCGGAGCAAGTCGGCCTCGACCGCAGGCAGCAGATAATAACTCTTCATGGAGGGTTCGGCGCTTAGCTTCTCTAGCGATCGCAGCCCGGCGACAGGCCCATCGACCATCGACTCCGCGATCGCTCGGTTGAGCGCGACCACCGGGGAGGGCGCGAGGCACAGCAGCCGCTCATAGAGGTTGAGCAGTGCGGGCCAGTCGGTATCTTCAAAGGTAGCGCTGGTCGCGTGAATTGCGGCGATCCCGGCCTGCAGGTGGTATTCGGTCAGCTGGTCTCCGTCGGCACAGCGGTCGAGATGCCGCAGCCCGCGATGCAGCAGCGCCTGGTCCCACTGGCTTCGGTCCTGGTCTACCAGCAGGAGGAGATTTCCATCGCCATCGACACGTGTCGGAAGGCGTGTGGCCTGGAGATAGAAGAGCGCCAGGAGGGCATGCACGGCGGGCGTATCGGTGGCGGGCCTTGTCGTGAGCAGCCTTGCCAGCCGGATGGCTTCGGCGCATAGATCGTGCCTTACCAGATCCTCGCCGGAATGCGCAGTGTATCCCTCATTGTAGAGCAGGTAGAGGACTTGCAGAACCGAGTCGAGCCTGGCGGCCATTTCGTCCGACATGGGCATCGCGAGCTTAATGCCCGATTCACGAAGTCGCCGTTTGGCTCTCACCAGCCGCTGAGCGATCGTAGTGGGTTCCGATAGAAACGCGCGGGCGATCTCGGGCACGCTGAACCCGCTCACCGCTTTCAGTGTCAGCGCCACCCGCACTTCCTTCGACAGATCAGGATGGCAGCACGCGAAGATCATGGCAAGCTGCTCGTCCGGTATCTGGTCGATGTCGAATGGATCCTGTGCGACGTGCGTTGATTGAAGCTCTTCCAGGCGCTGCAGCATTTCGCTCTGAATGCGCTGGAGGGATGCGTTGCGCCGCAGAATATCCAACGCCTTGTTTTTCGCCACCTGGATCAGCCAGGCCCTTGGGTTGTCGGGAACGCCCCCGAACGGCCATTGGCGCATCGCCTGTAAGAGAGCTTCCTGCACCACGTCTTCTGCGAGGTCCAGGTTTTCCAGGCCAAAGAATCGAGTGAGAATCGCGAGCATCTGCCCTGCCTGGTGGCGGAACAGATGCTCGACAAGCCGGTTGACCTGCGCCTGCGATTCCCCGCTCATTACTCGTCGCCGCAGCCCATAGGGTCTGTCTGACGGATTGAGATGGTCCCGCATTCAAGGAACGGGCACTCCTTCACGAGCGCCACCGCCTCATTGTAATCGGCGGCGCGGAGCGTGAAGTAGCCGCCGACAACCTCCTTGGCTTCGCTGAAAGGTCCGTCGGTCACGGTCACCTGTCCGCTGCTTCGGGAGACGAGCTTGCCGCCCTCCTCCTTCAGCTTATCGCTCACGACATACCGTCCGCTGGTCTTTATTCCGTCAACCCAGGATTGGTATCTCTGGAAGGTCTGCTGCATCTCTTCCGGTGAGAGCTTGTCATAGGCGCCCGGTGTCTGATGCAGGATCAACATAAACTTTGGCATTCCCGTCTCCTTGTTTTGCTTTGCGCACGAGATTGGGGGCGGTCGTATGACTGTCTGTTCCGATTTGGCTGCCCGCCGTGATCTTAGCATTCAGGTCTGCGAACGTTGGGCAGCTGCCGATCGGCAGCAGAATCGCGAACACCATAGTTCGATAAGTCATCGCCTATCTCCCTTTAACGTTTACTCGTCGGCCGACTCAATCTGGCCGATCATAACAAAGACGGAGATTAGTTCTCGGAATCGACAGTCTCGGCATAATATGTCAGAAGGAAACAGTATTACGCCACGTTGTGCCGATTCCTTCCGAGTCACCTGGATTTGGCAAAGAATTAGTCGGGCACGATCATCATTTCGCGTCAGGAGCGTAAACGATTCAAGTGGCGGCCGCCAGTATACATAGCATAAGGCGACCGATTGTCGGAGCAGCATGACCGAGTCTGTGCCATTAGATCGGGCTCGCGACAATGCTATACATTGAGCAGACGCCGCGCGAGGTGGCTTTGATCAGGTTTTCGCAGCCTGCGTAGAGATCCTCGATCGCGTCTGGGCGATCGGCGGCAAAGTGAGCCTCGATATTGTCCCGCACTACCATCAGCCAATGGATCGTATCCTCCCGGTTGGGCAGGATGCGCATATCCTCGATGCGGAAGCCCGCAGCCTCCAAAAAGCCCCGTACTCTCTCCGGTGACTTCCGATCGCCGCAATTCAGTCGCGCCGTTCCGCTGCCCGATGGCAGGCTGACGTTCCCCGTAGCGATATTGTACAGATTCTCTGCGATGACGATCCTGCCGCCCGGCGCCACGATCTTCCTGGCGCTCGTCAGTATCCGATCCAGCTCGGTACAGGAAGCGTGCTTGATCGATCCCCGGAACATCACGAGATCGTACGGCTGGCTCGCTGCCGGAAGAAGGTCGATGTTCTCCGCGCTGCCGTGGAACAGCTTAACTCGATCAGCGAGATGCTTCTGGGTAAGCATCCGGCGTGCGTGCTCCAGCTGCTCTATGTTCATGTCGATTCCGTGCACGTGAGTATAAGTCCCGAATCGCCGCGCAAGATAGGCGAGCGGGTAGCCCCAGCCACAGCCGATGTCCAGAATGCGGGAGGGCCAGCGTCCCACGAGAGGCGCGAAACCTGCCAGGCCAAGCTGGTGTTCAAGATAGCAATGCCCGGCCTCTTCCAGGCTCAGCTCGGTCCCGCTGCGGCCAAAGATACCGCACTGGAACCGCAGATCCGGCCCCAGAAGTTTCTGCCAGTTGTTCAGGGAGCTGGGTTCATACCTCAAGAGGCTTGAGCTCGCCGGACGTTCCGGAACCGTCGTATCGACTTCGCGCGGCGCAATGCGATCCTCCGCCGGGGCGTAACAGTGATCAAGCTCAATTTGCGGCTTCGATCGTATGGAGGCATGTTCGGACTTCGGGAGGACCGACGTCCGGACTTGGATGGAAGATCCTATTGTGTGGTTAATAGCGATGGGCATTGGTTATCTCCAGGGCGCCTAATCGTAAGATCGGCTTCTTACGCTGCCATTATCGCCGCGCAGCGTAGCCGCAACCGTGCCCGAATCCCGAGATAAACCGTGGCAAGAGTTGTAATAGCAATCGTCCGCGGTGAAAACCATGGAGATGGACGGGGTGTTGTCTTTTGAAGGTCGCTATGTTATCATGGAGAAGTGAGGGGCCGCTGAACAACGAAAACCAGGAGGCGACCCTCTTTCGGGCGATCGGAACCCGGGATCGGAGACCAAATGAGCAATCAAAAACCTTCAAGAATTGGCCGCAGGCAGTTTCTCTATGGCGCCGGAGCAGGCGCGACGCTCCTGCATGCGGAGTCGGTGAGAGCGCTGACGGGCGGTCAGGAGCCGCCAGCCAGCCGCACGATCAACGTAGCGGGCATCGGAGTCGGCAGCCAGGGCGGCGGCGACGTCGATGCGGTCGCAGCGGAGGGCGCGAACATCGTCGCGCTGTGCGATGTGGACAGCAAATATGCGGCCAAGAAATTCGCTCAGTACCCCAACGCAAAGCAGTACACCGATTTTCGCGTGATGCTTCAGGAGATGGGCAAAGACATCGACGGCGTCGTGATCGGCACTCCCGATCACTGCCACGCAGTGATCGCGATGGAAGCGATGAAGCACGGCAAACATGTCTATTGCGAGAAGCCGCTCACGCACACCATCCATGAAGCGCGCATGCTCATGGCCGCCGCTCACAAGTATAAAGTGGTCACGCAGCTGGGCAACCAGGGCCACTCGTTCAACACCATCCGCAAGCTAGTGGAGTGGGTGCATGCAGGGGCAATCGGGCAGGTGCACACGGTCTACGCCGGATGCGGCGAATTCAAGGAGATTTATAGCCAGATACGCAACCTGGACAAGGTCAATCAGCATTACGACGTGCCGCCGGAGCTGAACTATGATCTCTGGGTCGGCCCGGCGCAGTATCTCCCCTACACGCCGCTGTGGGTGCCGTGGAATTGGCGCGGCTGGCTGCCATACGGGACAGGATGCATCGGAGACTGGTTCTGCCATGTGATCGATCCGTCGTTCTGGGCGCTCGATCTCGGCGCGCCTACGAGCGTGATGGCCGAAGTGACCGGTTACGACCCGGTAAAGGACGGCCTTACCTACCCGCCGGGCACGAAGATCACTTACGAATTCCCGGCAAATAAGGATCGCGGCCCCGTGAAACTGGTGTGGCACGATGGCAACATTCCCATCACGAAACCCGACAATTTCCCGTCCGACGATGAGATTCCGCGCACGGGCGCCGTGCTCGTCGGCGACAAGGGCATGATCGTCCACGGTTCGCACGGCGCAGGCGGCTGCCACCTGGCGCCACAGGCCGTTCGCGATCAGTATGCCGGAGCGAACTCGCCGGCGGAGACCATACCACGCGTAAAGAACCACCACTGGGACTGGCTGGAGGCGATCAAGACAGGCCGTCAGGCAGGCTCCAACTTCGATTACGGCGGCCGGCTGACACAAGTCGCGCTCCTCGGCGCGATCGCCATTCGTTTCCCCGGCGAGACGCTGCTCTGGAACGACCACGCCGCGCGATTCACCAATAAGAACGAGGCGAACGCGTACGTGAACCCGGCGTACCGGAAGGGCTGGCGGCTTCAGGGGTGAGATGGTGCAAGTGGGCGCAGCTCCTGTGCCGCGGACGCGAGATAAGGCGATGTTATTGTGATTAAGGACAACAAATTGCGAACGACCGCATTGGCTCTCGTCGTGTGTTTAACCGGGTTGGCGGTTGCGGGCTCGCGTGCTCAAGCTCAAAGCGCGCACGCGGGCACCGCTGCCGGTACGCTCACCGTCGACGGAAAACCGATCCCGCTGAAGTATGCCTACGTCGTGGACGTGGATAACGTCGAAGAGGCTGGCCTGCTGATCGGGGGACCGCGCAAGGTGACGGTGATCGTGCTTTCCGATCGTTCGCTGCCGCTCTCGAGCGTCAACGATCGCAACTCGCCTTACTCGGAACGCCTGAGTCCGGCACAATATTTCGCTCCTTCGGCGGCAAGCCCGGCAAACAAGATTTACGGCATCGTGCTGAAACTTGAGCCGGGCAAAGCTAATCCGCTCGGAGCGCAATTCCTCTATCCCGGCGGCGACAGTCTCTCTTTCACCGTTGCCGGCACGGAATATCCCGACCGCGTGACCGGCCTGAAGCGGGTGGGCGGCATTCTGAGTGGCACTGCGATGGTGGCTGCGCCCCAGCAAACACATCTCGATAAAGGCCCGAAGAAGTACCAGTATAAGGCTGAATTTCGCGCGCCGATCCTGACCGAGATTCCGGTCAAGCAAACCATCGAGGGCAAGGAGGCGCTGGATTCGCCGCCGGTTCTTGCATTGAAGGCCTACATGACGGCAGGTAAGGCGGGCGACATTGCTACCGTCCGAAAGCTCACAGCGGCGTCTCACCAAACGTATCTTTCGAACAAGGAGTTCCTCGAATCACTCAAGAGCTTCGAGGTCGATAAGATCCCGGAACAGGTGAAGCGCGTGGTGATTCGAGGAAACACTGCCGCCATTGTCGTGGTCAGCGAAAAGCCGTCATACAGTCAAACCATGATGCACCTGGTAAACGACAAGGGCGAGTGGAAGATGTACTGGCCGTAGGAGCTAACTTTGATCAATACTGAGTCAACCCTCCCGCGCTGGGACCTCTCGCCGTTCTTTCCCGGGCCGGATTCGCCGGAGTTCCTGAACGACTTCCACCAGTTCGTCGAGCAGATCGGCGCGATGGCGGTGCTGCATACACAGTATAACGTGCGGCGACGAGGGACCGCAGCGGTAGATGCCGCATTCGTGCATGCTTACGAGGAGGTTACCGCGGCCTGGAACGCGCTGCAAGATCACAAGCGCCTGCTCGAGTCGTACCTCAATTGCCTCACCTCGACCAATGCGCGAGACGAATCGGCGAAGGCGCGGCTTTCCGAGCTCAACACTCAATCGGTGCGGATCGACAAGATGGACACCCAATACGTTGCGTGGGCGGGTACCACCGATATCGATTCGCTGGCAGCGCAGTCGGAAGTAGCGGGGAATCATCGGTTCCTGCTCTGGAAGATGCAGCAGAAGGCGGCCCACCAGATGTCCGAGGAGGAGGAGGAGCTTGCGAGCGAGCTGCGCACCTCCGGGCTCACCGGCTGGTCGAGGCTTCACGGCAATATGAGCGCGCTCCTGCAGGTACCGGTCGATCTTCCGAGCGGACGACAAAGCCTGCCGATGAGCTCGGTCCGCGGCCTGGCGCACGATCCTGATCGTTCGGTTCGCCGGGCGGCATTCGAGGCCGAGGTCGCCGCGTGGGAGACTGTGGCGGTTCCCTTTGCGGCCGCGCTCAACGGCGTCAAAGGGTATCAGAGAACGGTGCGGCGACGCCGAAAGTATGCGGACGACGTCGAACCGACACTAACGGCCAACGGTATTAATCGCCCGACACTCGATGCGATGCAGAAGGCCTGTTCGGAATCCTTCCCGGACTTCCATCGCTATATGGCAGCCAAAGCGAAGCTGATGGGCCTTAAGCGGCTCGCGTGGTACGATCTTGTCGCACCGATCGGCGCCACCGCTAAGAGCTATTCGTGGACGCAGGCAGAGCAGTTTATACTCAATAACTTCCGCCGCTACTCCGAAAAGCTCGCCGATTTCGCGGCCCGCAGCTTTGACGAACAGTGGCACGACGCGGGGCCTCGCGGCGGCAAACAGGGCGGCGCCTATTGCACCTGTGTGCGCCCCGGCGTCTCCCGCCTGATGATGAACTTCGATGGGTCGTTCAACAGCGTCAGCACTCTCGCCCATGAGTTGGGCCACGCGTACCACAACCTGATGCTGAAGGATCGGACCGCTCTCCAGCGCGGCACGCCCAGCACGCTTGCGGAGACTGCCAGCATCTTCTGCGAGACTCTGGCTTTCGAAGCCTCGGCAACACAGGCGAGTGAGGAGGAACGCCTGGCGCTCCTGGATACGGTGCTGGAGCGCAACCTGGCCGTGGTAGTGGATATTCACTCGCGCTTCCTTCTGGAGCGAGGCGTATTTGAGAAGCTTGAGGCGCGAGATCTCACCGTGCCGGAGCTGAATGCTCTGATGACAGAGGCTCAGAGGCAAACTTATGGCAGCGAACTCGAGCCGTTGCACCCGTACATGTGGGCTGTCAAAGGCCATTACTATATTTCAGGCAATAGCTTTTATAATTACCCCTACACGTTCGGGCTGCTATTCGGACTCGGGCTGTACGCACAATATCAACAAGCTCCCGACTCGTTCAAGTCAAGATACGATGACTTCCTCTCCCGCACCGGTATGGCGGACGCTATGACTCTCGGCCGCGGCTTCGGCTTCGACATCGAACAGCCCGACTTCTGGCGCTCCAGCCTGGATGTCATTCGCCGCCAAATATCCGAGTTTGAAAAGATTGTCGCCGTCTGACCGCCTCCGTCACTGAGCGGCCGCAAGTGATCGCGGCCGCCTGGCCCCCGGGCTCCTAACACAACTTCTCTACCCTCCCTTCGAATTCACGCACCGCAGCGGGCCTCCGCGGGGCGCCGCCGTCGCCCCACGCGCACGCCTGGCTGCCAGGCAGAAAATCCTGCGAATAAGACTCTCCGATCCCGAAAAACCTCCCTGAACGATACGTTCCTGTATTACTGAACGCTGCATTACCAGCCGGCGCGGGCGCAATATCGAGCTCGGAATGCAGGTGTTGGCATGGTTCGTGAGCGCTCGCGAAAGAATCTCACGATGCCTTGCGTCTGTCGCCGCGCCGCCACGTATCTGTCTTTTCATGCGAACGTTTGCGAACGGAGAGATCAAATGAAAAACGAAAAAGGAACGCTCATGCTTCTCAATCACGCCGCCGGTGGCTTCGCTCAGAATTGGCCGGCTCCCGCGCGAACCGTCAATCGAAGCGCCGTTCTGCACTTGCGAAATGGGCTGATGGCGACAGCTCTGATTGCTGGCTTCGGCTGCTCTGGATGCCACAACCAGGTCTCGCTGAATACTCCGCCTCCGCCGCCCATTAGCATGTCCAGTCAGATTGCCGTTGCGCCTTCCGATACCCCAAAATCTCCGGCGTCATTTCGGGGCACTGTGAAGATCACTGAGCCGAGGCCTGGCGCGCAGGTCTCCCAGTACGGGGAGAATGTCCGAGTCAAAGTGTCAGGCGCTCTCCCGGACGGTGACGCCGTGTGCGTTTTCGTGCGAGACGCCACGGGGCTCGATTCGAACTGGTGGACGTGGAGGGCGTTCCGAACCAGCGACTCCAGCATATGGCAGGCGCCAATTCAGTTCGGCGAGCGCGTGGATTCCGGACGGCCGATCGCCATCACCGGATTAGTCCTTCCGGAGAGCCAGATCGACTCTCTGCCAACCGTTGGGGCGCTGCCCGGCGATCCTATCGCCAGGAGCGAGATCGTCGAGATTTCGCGAAACTGATCGTTTGCTTGGATCCTTCGAAGGGATGGGCTCGATGAACACCAAAATGCTTTCGATCGTGATCAGCGCCGCGACGGTGCTCGGAACCGTCGTGATGCTTCGAACCTCGCCAAATCAGCGACATCGTCAGCCGGCAATGCTGCTGGAGGCGTTCGATACCTCATCCGGGTACAGGCCGCATCTGGGTGACGCAGCCCTGCGGGGGGCTCGCCTCGCGGCGCGCTTCGATCCGGATTGCGATAGAGTCGTGCTTTTCCGCGTCGACAGTGAATCAGCCGCGTTCTACGACAACGCGGCGCCCGTGAGCTCCGATAGCCTGCTGGAGACCATGAATCGCGAGCTGAAGCCCCTTCCGAGGCGCAACGGAACGTACACAGCGGCCTTCTTCTCCGATGTGACCAGGCGGGCGGCGGCAAGTTCGCAGAATGTGGTGATCGTCTATCTCTCGGACGCTGACAATGACGATGCCTCCAAGGCGGCAGAATGCGCGCTCCGCAAGTCCGGGAAGGATCTGGCGGGAAATCCGCGCGTTCGCGCGGTCATTTTCGCAGATGTATCGTCCGCGAATCGCAGTGCCATCGAGCGACAGTTCGGGGCGCTGGGCGACCGCCTCCACGTCTTTGGCATCACTGATTCAGACGGCGCATCGCTGTGCGACGTCTGCGAGAAGGCTTTGAACGGTTCGCATCCGTAACGGAAAGGAACGAGACTGCGATGAATACAACCATCAACTCCATTCTCTCTTCCGGTCACAACGGCAGAGGACCCAATACTGGCTCGGGTACAGGAGCTGGCGGAGGGGCAGGACTATCGGCGATCAAACCGGCTCTGCGCCAGGAACGGTCCGCGGCAATCGATTCTCAGAATGCCGCCATCGACGGCGAGCAGGAGCATCTCCGGCAGCAAAGGGACTGCGCGATCGCTCCTTATCGCGAATCGCTTGAGGCGCTGGACGCCGAGCTCGACTCTGCACATGCCACGGCTGCCGCAGCCGTTTCGGAAGCAGGCGGGCTTTACAATCCCGACAGGCCGGACGATACTTCGTGCATCCTGCGCCACCAACCGGTTCCATTGCCGGCGCTCGCCGCAAGACTGGGACTGCCAATGGTGCAAGCCGATGAGCACATGCACTTGCCGGATTATCTGTCCTGGTTTCTTACGATCCTGGTC
>Ga0068855_100006823_pt1 | contig 13852 bp, 9 predicted proteins | sample KBSCornC52_FD_66592 | JGI IMG/M metagenome (GOLD analysis project Ga0068855, IMG submission 66592) | Corn rhizosphere microbial communities from Kellogg Biological Station, Michigan, USA - KBS Corn C5-2 | ecosystem: Host-associated > Plants > Roots > Rhizosphere > Soil ... | reverse complement strand
GCAATCGCGCTCCGGTAATACGTGTCTGCGTGTTCCGGATCGAGCTTAGCGAGGCTCGCGAATGAGCGAACCGCGACGGTTGCGTCCTTGCCCGACGCGGCTTCCTGGAGAAGCGCTACCGCTTCGTCGGGCTTGCTTGCTGCCGTAAGGGCGCCGGCAAGATTTTCGCGATCCGCGTCAATCGCCCCATCCGAGTTTTGAACATCGATATTGAGTGCGCGTCGCAGCGGGGCCTCGGCGGCACTGTGATTTCCAATCTGCATTAGAAACAGACCGAGGTTGGCGGAGGCGCGCGCCACCGTCGCGGAATTCGGCCCCGATTCTCTCTCGCGATAGGCCAATGCCTGCTCATACACGGAAACCAACGTCGATGGATCGGCCGGCACCACAAAACTCGTCGCGCCTCCCGTAGCTGCCGGAACAGGCTGTAATACTTTCACCATGCGTCGGGCCGGCATAAGTTTCTTTCCCTGCTGGGCGTAGATACCGATCCAGTGATTGGTGAATTCGAGTGTGGCGCTGGTCCGAACCTGCGGCATGTGACAATTGACGCAACTCCGCGATGCGACCGCCGCTTTATGGATGACGCTCTTGTGGCAGGAGATGCAACGCGCATCATACGAGGATGCCGTTTTGTTCAGAGGTCCGTGCGGATCGTGACAGGTGAGGCACGAGAGCCTGCCATTACTATTGCGAAAGCACGCGGCGCGATGTAAGTAAGAGGGTTGATGCCGGACGTTCCACGCATTGGTCCAGTCTGTCTCATGATCGAGATCGCTTGCCTGGCGGTGACAGGTTCCGCAGAGGCGATTGAGTTCGGTTGCCGTCAAACGCTTGGGATTCTGAATCGTACCGGGCGCGCCTGGTTGTTTGATGTGCGCGGAGCCGGGCCCGTGACATGACTCGCACCGAACACCTAATTCCGAGGGCGCTACCTTATAATCGGCCGCAAGCGTCACCGGCCCGGTTGAATGACAACGGAAGCAGCGTAGCGCGGTCCCCAAAGAATCGAAAGTCCGATAGACGATGTCGGTCGCATCGGAATGCCCTGGTGTTATGCCCATGGACTTGGTTGCCGTGTAGTAACTCAGCCCGTGCTCGGCGATGGTCTCCTCGCCGGTCTGATCGACATAGGTGACTGCCTTGTCGCCCGCGCCAAATGCCCACTGAGCTTCTTGGCCCGGCGCCAGAGCACGGGCATGTTCGCTCTTCGACTGCAATGCAAACTTATCCGGATGGCAGTTCTGGCACGCCTTGCTGCCAACGTACTGCGCCGTAAGCGGCAGCGAAAGCGTTATACAGAACGTGGTCACCCGAAGCAGTCGGCCGCAAATGGTCGCGGCCGTGTAGCGGGGTCCGAACCGCGAGCTCCTTTCGAGGCCGCGCCTACGGCTTGGCACGCCCCAGCCTTTGAAATTCCTTCATCTCGGCATCCGCCTTGGCTGTATCGCCGCGCTCACGATAGAGACCAGCCAACCCAAAGTGCGCCCGCGACGCTACGGCGCTGTTGTTATCGATCCCAATCACCCGGAGCCAAGACTTCTCCGCGGTCGCCTTATCGCCACCGAGCGATGCCGCTTTGCCAAGCGTATACAAAATATCCGCAGTGCCTGGCTGCAGTTCGTTGGCCCGCGCCAATTCAAGACGCGCTTCTTTCACCTTGCCCTGCTGCAATAGCGAGTTCCCGAGACCGAACTCCACCTCGGAATCACCGGGCTGCAACTTGGCTTCGGAGCGGAACTCCGTTTCCGCTCTGGCCCACTGCGACACTCCCGCGTACAGTTCGCCCAGTTCCAGATGGACGCCTCGTGTCTCGGGCCGCAGCCGCAGCGCCTCGCGAAACTCCTTCTCAGCGCCATCTGTGTTGTGAAGAACCGCGTAGGTCTCGCCCAAAATTTGGTGTGCGCGCGCCGAGTCCGGATCGGTCGCACGCAATTTTTCGAAAGCCTGCTGGGATAACAGACCGCTCGCTCTTCCGTAGTAGTACAGTAAATCCGCGTCTCCCGGGCGCTTGGCCAGCGCCGCCTGCAGGTTTGTTGCAGCCTCTGCCAGTTTTCCGGCCTTGAGCTGCGCCACGCCGAGCGCATCGAGCGCCTGCACGTTTTCAAGATACGGAATCGCCTCTTTCGCGTATCCTGCCGAGAGGAAGGCAAACCCCAGCAACTGTTGAGCGCCGGGCAGTTCAGGGTTCAGTTCGAGCGCCCGTTTCAGCGGTGCGATCGCGCCCTGATAGTCGCCCGTTTGCATCAGCGCCTGGCCAAGGCCCACGAATCCCGCCGGTAAGTCCGGGGCTATTTCCGTAGCTTTGCGGAACTCGGCTGCTGCCACGACCGCTTTGCCTTGTTGGAGCGCATCACCGCCCTCTTTCAAATGTTCGACGGCCTCCGGAGAGGGGCTCTGGCCGGCGAGCATCAGTAGGAGAAAGAGTGCAATCGTCACGGCTTCTCCGGCTCGACGACGTTCAAAAACTGATCTGCCCGGACGTCATCGATTTTTTGCACGGTGCCCGAAGGCCACTTTATCTCGACTTTCGCCGTGCTCGCCACGCCCAGTCCAAAATGGACACGTTTGTCGCTCGCAGAGGCGTAGCTGCCCGCCGACGTGGCATATTGCGATTGCCCGTTGACCAGTAAGCGCGCGCCGAATCCATCGCGATTGCTACGGGTACCGCGCAGCGAGAGCGTCAGCCAATGCGCACGGCCACCGTGATTCCGGAATACCAGCGGCTTTCCTCCGAGCACCGTCATCACGATATCCGTCCAACCGTCATTGTTTAGATCGCCGAAAGCCGCGCCCCTGCCGGCCACCGCGGTGACAGGGCCCAGACTTGCCCGCTCGAACCGCCCTTGCCGGTTCATCGCGAGCATCGGCACTTCCAGAGCATGCAGCATCGGGTCTATCTGGTCGACGTTATCCATGACATGCCCTTGCGCGACGAACAGATCCTTCCATCCATCGTTATCAAAATCTTCGAGCTGCATTCCCCAGCCGGAACTCACACCCGACAGAGCTGCTATCCCGGTTTGCAGTGACTGGTAACTGAATAAGCCTCCGCCTTCGTTGCGGTACACCGCATAATTCTGACGCGCCAGATCTGTTATCACGATATCGGGGCGCCTGTCGTTGTCGTAGTCGCGAAAATCTGCCCCCATACCCGAGATCGGTTTACCATCATCGGTGAAGGCAACGCCTGCGTTGAGAGCTCGTTCGGTGAACGTGCCATTGCCGTTGTTGTGGAACAAGAACTGTTCCATGCCGTCGTTTGCGACTAAGATATCAGCGAATCCATCCTCGTCGTAGTCGGCAAAGGCTACTCCCAGAGCCTTGCCCTCCTTCGCGACAATTCCCGAGCCCAGACTCACGTCTTCAAACGTTCCGTCGCCGCGGTTCCGGTACAGCACGTTGCTTACAGGCGGGAACTCGGAAGGCGTGCAATAGATTTTCGGCGCGATGCCGCAGCTCTTGCTATGATTCAGGTCCCATTCCATGTAGCGGGTAACAAACAGATCGAGCTTGCCGTCGTTGTCGAAGTCGAAAAACCCTGCCGACACCGACCACCCACCCGCCGCAACACCAGCTTTTGCGGTCACATCGGTGAAGGTGCCATTGCCGTTGTTGTGATACAAAATGTTCTTCCCGTAGCTGGTTACGTAGAGATCGGTGAAGCCGTCATTGTCGTAATCGGCTGCGGCCACACCCATGCCGTAGTTCCCATCGCCTGCCGAAGCAAGCCCCGCGGCTGAAGTCACATCTACAAAACTGCCACCCTTCGTCTGGCGGAAGAGACGATTCCAATAACGAGGATTGGCCCGGTCAAAGGAGTCCTTACTTTTCTCGACCCCGGCCTTGGCGCCGATCCTGCCGCTATTGACGAGAAAGATGTCGAGCAAGCCGTCGTTGTTGTAGTCGAGCAGCGCAACGCCGCCGCCCATCGTCTCGATCAGGTGCTTGCGCGGCGTCGGCGAGTTGTCATGATGGAAAACCAATCCCGCGGGAGAACTTACATCCAAGAGCGGCTCAGAAGCGCCAAGCGCAAGCCCGAAAACGAGGCAGCCTCGTACAATAGAACCGGTCACCATAAGAGCAGCGCATTTCCACACACGCCTTGCGAACTGACGCTATTTCGGGTTGGGATGTGGTCCTTCCGAAACTGGCTGGTTCAATACAAACGCAAATAATTGATCGCCGCCGGTGGCCAGTATGTATTGCCGTCCGTCAAGCAAATAGGTTTCGGGAGCATTCCCTGCGGTTCCAATGCGGCTGTGCCAAAGCGGCTTCCCGGTCACCGGATCATAAGCAACAAGATTCTGGCCATCTCCACTGAACAGAAGATTGCCTGCAGTAGCAAGGAGTCCCGTGGTCCCGGAAATCTCATGCCGCCAGGTAACCTTCCCAGTCTTGTAGTCGATTGCATCAATGTAAGAACCGTACGAAAGAAAGCCTCCGCCGCTGACGCCGCCGAGGCCCATCGACCCACGCGGATCGGGATCCATCAGGTAGGTGATACGCAGAGTGTTGTTCTCGGGGACGTAGAACAGTCCTGTGTCGGGTGAAAATGCCGGCGCCGGAAAATTTGTGACATCGGCATTGACGATCGACCCCGCAATAGTCGCGTCCTTCGCAGGGTTTCGCCGCGGACGGCCTTGTTCATCCAGACCCTGCGCCCAATTATTGACAAGGCCCATCTTCCCTGTAACCAGATGCTCGCCTGTCACGCGGTCGAGCACGAAGAAATAGCCGTTTCGCTGACCGGTTAGCACCAGTTTGCGCATGTGTCCTTCGAACGGCGCATCGACGAAGACCGGAGCCTCCGTAGAGTCCCAGTCATGTGTATCGTGCGGCGAGGTTTGGTAATACCAGGCCATTTTGCCGGTATCCACATTGACCGCGACCAAAGAACAGGTGAAGAGGTTGTCACCGTCACCGCGGCCAGTGGTGTAAGCCGGAGTCGGGTTACCAGTGCCGAAAACGTACAAATGCGTCTCCGGATCGTAAGCACCGGGTAGCCAAGCCTGCGCACCCCCGTGCCGCGCTGCGTCGAGACTGGCCCAGGTCTCCACGCCTTTATCGCCGGCGTTCATGGGCACTGTATAGGTGATCCACTGGCGAGTGCCCGTCTCCGGATCGAAAGACTGGAGGAATCCCGGTGAATCCATGTCATTGCCGGTGCCTACCAGAAGGTGATTGCCGATGACCAGCGGAGAAAAGGAAGAGAAGTACTGTTGATCGAAGCTGGAAATCTCTTTTTTCCATTTCTCTCTTCCGGTTCGAGCATCGAGGCAAATCAGGTAGTCGTCGTGAACTTCCAGATATAAATTGTCGTGCCACATGCCCATGCCGCGGTTTCCCGTGTGCGTGCCACCGCGCGTTTTCCAATAGTATTGCCAAAGAATCGTTCCATCACGTGCGTCTACAGCCCAAGCGTTGTCCGGCGCCGACATGTAGAGAATGCCGTTGACCATGAGAATGCCGCCGCCAAGACGGGGACTGCCACCGGCATTGAACTCGCCTGTACCCAATCCGCCCACAATGACTGGATATGCGGTCGGTGCACCGCGACCCGTTGGAGCGGGGATATTTCCGGTGGGGCCAAATCCGGCGGTGAAGCGTGTTACCCAGGCGAGGCTCAGGTTTTGAATGTTCGACTGGTTGATTTGCTTGAGAAGACTATAGCGGCGCGCGGAATAGTCGCCGTTATATGTTGTCCACTGCTCCGCGAGCGGTTTTAGAATGTCGGTTGGTTCGAGGCCAATCTGTCCAACCATCAGAGCCGGCGCCGTCACGAACGAGACGAACCGCAAGACCTGTAAAAGCCGTTTCATGAGTGTCTGTTTAAGAAGATTCACTTCACCGTTGCCAGATATGCGGTTACGTTATGCATGTCGTCGTTGCTGAGATTCCGAGCTAATTCGCGGTGAGCATCGAGTGGATCGTGTACTTCCACCTTGGGCGCGTCGCTGTTCTCGAGAGAGATGGAGCGTCTATCACCATCAGGCAACAGCAGCGTCACAATGAAATCGTCTTTACGGATGAGCGTGCCTTCGAGTTTTTCGCCATTCGCAAAGGTGACTGTTGCTGTGGAGGGTTTCCCGCGCGGCCCGGCACCAGGCAAACCACCGCGGCCCATGACGGTGCCCCCTGCGACCCAAGCGTTCTGTAACGCCCTCGGGTCCTGGTATTTCGCCGCCAGATTCCTCAAATCTCCAGTAACGGAATGACAGCTCGCGCAATTTGCTTGAAAATATGTTTGTCCCGCGGCCGCATTACCAACGAGAACGTCTTTATCGGCGATCTCGACCTCACCCGGCGGGTGTGCCTTCGGTCCGACGCGCGCCAATACACTGTGAATATATTCGGCCACGGCCGTCGAATCGGCCTCAGAAAGATTAAATGCAGGCATCCCCTTATCCTGTCTGGCGCCGTGAATGATCGGTGAGATAAGCTCGCCGTGCTGATCACTTAATGCTGTAAGCGATCGCAGCAGATTGGGCCCTCCCTGATCGCCGCCCCGAAGATCGGCGCCATGACAAGCGTTACAGTTTACGCTGTAGATGCCCTTTCCGCGCGCAAGGACATCCGGCGATGCGAGCTTGCGCGTTTGCTGCGGGAAAGTGGTGTAATTGCGATCCAAGGTGGTTGCTCGCTTAGCTTGCGCAGGAGTCGCGGGCTGAGAACCAGCATTGGGCGCTTGCGCGAATAACGGGGTGGCCAACAGGGGGCCCATGACGGCCCAGCAGATAAGCAAGACTCTATTCATTTTGTTACTCCCGAATGGCATGCAGGCACTATTGAACCAAACAAAAATTGACGGCCTAATTCCGTAGCGCGAAAGCAAACAGACAATGCCCGGCCGCGATCGCAATATACTGCTTTCCGTCAACCTGGTATGTCATGGGACTCGCCGCAGCTGTACCTCCCACGGTGGACTTCCATAGCAGTGCACCGTTTCGCGCGTCGAGTGCATAGAAATATCCTTCTCGGCCGCCCGTAAACAACAGGTCGGACGCCGTGGTCAAAATTCCGCTGTCGCTGACATCATGTGTCTTGAATTCCCACTGTGCCTTTCCTGAATGCGGATCGAGCGCCAGGATTCCACCATACCCGGCCTCTTCGGTCCAGGTATTAATAGGCCCGCGACGAATCGCCGGAACGGGCGACTTGTACGAGCCTCCCGTGAATCGCCGGCCGGGTTCGTACTTTCCCGGCGCACGCAAGTAGGTCGCGAAGGTGTCGAGCCACGCCGTAACGTAGAAAAGACCCGTGCGAGGACTGAAGGATGGAGAATACCAGTTTGTGCCACCTTGATTGCCCGGGTTCACGCGAGCACCTTCCGCTAAGGGAAGGAGAATTGGCCGGCCCTTCGCGTCTAAGCCTGAATTCCAGTTTTGCTTGACGAACGGGTACCCCAAAAGAAAGCGGCCGGTCGCCCGGTCCAACACATAGAAAAGCCCGTTGCGATTCGCCCACAGAATGACCCTTCGTCGAGTGCCGTTCCAATCCAGATCAGCGAGTACAGGAACCTGGGTTGAGTCCCAATCTGATCCATCGTGCGGGGTGAACTGAAAGAACCATTTCAGCTTGCCCGTATCGGCGTCCAGAGCGATTGCGCAGTCCGTGTAGAGGTTGTCACCCAGGCGTTGGTTTGGATTCCAGTCAGGTCCGGGATTGCCTGTGCCCCAATACGTCAAATTCGTGGCTGGATCGTATGAACCCGTAACCCAAAAGGAACCGCCGCCGTGCTCCCACGAGTCTCCCTGCCATGTTTCGTGACCGGGCATCCCGGGACCGGGAATCGTGTCAAAGCGCCAGACTTGCTTGCCGGAACTTGCCTCATAGGCGGCAAGAAACGATCGAATACCATACTCACCCCCAGCTGTTCCGATGATGATCTTGTCTTTTACAACTAGAGGAGCATGTGTTATGGCGTAGCCGAGATTGCAATCTGCTACTTCGGTGTTCCAAAGAACGTGACCATTCTTCGCGTCAATGGCGACAAGATGGGCGTCGATGGTCCCCATGAATAAGGTATTGCCAAGTATTGCGAGGCCACGGTTGACCAAACCGCAGCACAAGCGCACTCCGGACGAGGAGCGATACTGATATACCCAAAACAGCCGGCCAGTCTTCGCATCGAGGGCAACGATGTCATTGGGCGGCTGTGTGACGTACATGATGCCGTCCACAACAATAGGAGTTGCCTCGAACTTCTCTAATGATTGAGCTTGAAAAATCCAGCTAAGACCGAGTTGCTTGACATTGTCTGTTGTGATCTGGTCAAGAATGCTGTACCGCTGGCTCGAGTAACTTCCGGAATAGGTCAACCAGTTCTGCGGCTCCTGAGGCGCCTGAAGGAGGCGTTCATACGATATCTGGGCGAACAGATTGACACCAGCCAAGAACCAGATAAATAGTCTCGCGAACTTCATTTTGGTGGCGGGCCCTTCAAAGAATACAAATAGCTAACCAAGTCTTCCAGTTCTGGCGGCGAAAGCCGTTTCTGGTAGGACGGCATCGAAGCGCCTCTCATGATCTCGTACGCCTTCAACTCGGGCTTAAGGAGTGAAACAAGATTTCCCTTGCTGTCGATGAGCTGAACCGTGAACGTATCCTCGTTCAGGTGACGGCCGACAATCGCAACACCATCCCGTGTCACTGCCCGAATCTGCCTGTGCTCCGGCAAATCGGAAACAGCGGGATCGACAAGCGACCGTTCCAGGTAGTCGATGGGGCGAATGATGCCGATATCGCTCAGATCGGTTGCGGTGTATGCGCCTTTGCCGTTGACCCGGTGACAGGTTAGACACCCACCTCGGCCTTCAAAGATGATTTGCCCGCGGCGAGCGTCGCCGTGTAACGCTTCCCAATGGGAACCCTGTAGGGAGCGTATGTAGCCGACAATCGCTCTCAGTTCGGAATTATTGAAGCTGTTCGGCGGCATAGCGGTACCGGGGATACCGCGGAGGACGATCAGCATCAGATCGTCATCTGAGGATGCTCTCCGAAACTTTCCGCTGCGAAAATCCACGCCAGGGATTGAGTTGCCCTCTGCGCCATGGCAGGCAGAACAGTAAGCGAAGTAGAGGCGCGCTCCAGCTTCTCCGGTTAAAACGCTATCGGAGTGCGCTTGGCCTGGGAGCTGTTCTGCGATTCCCAGCAAGACCATCAAGCTTATTACCGTCGCTGGGCGCAACATTGATTCAGCCAGTCAGTGTTTGGGAACTGAAATCGTGATGTTTCGATATCGTATTCCGCCATGGTGATCGCCCTGGAAGTAAATCGGTCCGGGCTTACCTTCGTCACTGTCGATAGCGCCGCCCGTAATGCCGGGAATCTCCTGATTGTCAATGCCGGTGACATGGTTCAGGACAACAGTGACATTGCGTCCGACCAAAGTTATGTCGTACGTGTGCCAGGTATCCGCCGGAACTGGAGCTTCGAGCGGGAATTTGAGGAAGCCGTAGATGGAGCCCACCGTCCCAGCCATATTCGCACCCGGTGCCGCCGGAGCGTGTGATGGGCCGCCGGCTGCTACTTGCGTCTCGTATCGTCCACGCAGATAAATGCCACTGTTTTCTCCCGGCGGGATATTGAATTCGATGTGAAGTTTGAAATCGTCAAACGTACGCGTTGTGCGGAGATTGGAGCCGCGTCCTTCGTTTACTAACTCTCCGTTCCTGGCAGCCCAATGGTTCTGGGAGTAAGTTGCCGTCGGTGGGGTATTATTTATCGGTTCCCAGCCGGTCAGATCTTTTCCATTGAAAAGCTTCTCGGGAGTCGTCCAGGCGCCGGGCGCTTCCCGCTTGAGGACAGGGGCACGATGTCCGACGACCTTGCCATCCTCGGCGCCTCCATGTTTTTGGACGCCGTTGATTTTGTCACCCTTAGCGGTCAATTCCCAAGAGCCCGTAGGACCTGATCCCGGAGCATCATTGGGCGGTGGAACAGTAACGATTAGCCGAGACCCGTCCATCTTCGCCTCAATAGGGTGCACGTTCCCGGTCCGAAGTTGCACGCGGACCTTCGGATTGCCGCCCTCCTCCGTCACTTCCATCCAATCCGGATAGGTCTCGCCATTGGACGTGATCGTCAGGTCCCAGCGCCCCAGGAATGGATTGCTGCCCGCTACGAGCACTGTTCCACCAAGCAACAGACCCGTTAGCGTGGACCGGACGATCAAGAATCTTTTCACAAATTGCTCCCTTTCGTTTTATCTCTCGAATACATATCAAGGAGACTATTCGAATTGATATTGGCGCCGACATCGGCTGCGCGAACATTTTTTTACCACTAGGTGGCCTTCTATACGGACAATCGGTGCAGATATTCGTAGCTCTCTTCGAGCGCCTTCATCGGATCCTTAGGCGGGCGGACCTCCATCTCGACGAAGTAGTTCTTAATACCCGCCGACTTAGCGGCAGCGAAAAGACGGTTCCAGTCAATATCTCCTTGCCCAAGTTCCAGGGAGCCCCCCGTATGACCGGATTTAGCATCTTTGACGTGAAGAGAACAGAACCGGCCCGGATTGCCTTCGAGATACTTGACTGGATCGTGCCCCGAAGAGACTGTTCCTCCGAGGTCCATTTGTAATTGGACAAGCTTCGGATCAACGCTGCGGAGTAATTCGTCATAGACCAGGACGCCATCGATCACCTTCCACTCGTTGCTGTGATTGTGATAGCCGAACTGCATTCCTGCAGCCTTCACCCGTTCACCCACCTTATTCATGTGGTCAAAATTCCATTTCCACTGATCCATGGTCACGTTTGGATCTCGCGCACCCTCCTTAGGCGACGACATGATCATGTACTTCAGCTTTAGCCCTTTGGCGTATGCAATGCTCTGGTCGATCATGGCGGGTTCGTATTCCCGAAACTGAAAGTGGCAGCTTTCGCCACGCATGCCCGCGGCCTCGATCGTCTTTCGAACGTCCTCAGGCTTCATATTTGCCAACGGTCCGAAACCGGAATTCACATAGCCCGGAAACGAGCACAGTTCCACTCGCTTATAGCCAAGAGCGGCGACCTGCTTCAGGGTGCCGGGCAAGTCTTTCGAAGCTTCTTCCCGTACACCGTAAAGCTGAAAGCCGACCGGCATTCCCAAGGGGTCGGCCTTCAACGAGCCGCTCAGTGAGAGACAGCCCGCCGCACCAGCAGCGCTCATCAGAAACTCTCTTCTAGAAACATTCCACATGCATTTTCCTTTCAGGTTCCCGCCACCCTCTCCGGTCGGAGTTCCGGCTGCGGATACTTACTATCGCAACTATCTACAACTTTCAAGCGCAGCCTCCCCCGGTACCAGCGCTTCCTATTTATTCGCAGTATGCGGCTTCTCCCACTCGACGTGCGACGGATAGCTAGTTCGCTCGGGGAGGACACTAGGTTTGGGTTGCATAGATGGATAACCCTTGTTGTAAAAGATGTACAATCCTGTTTTGCACGCAACGATAACGTCTTGTTTGCCATTACCGTCAATGTCCGCAGCATTGAGCCTCATCCCTGTCCCTACTACATAGCTTGGGGGAGGGGCATTCTCGCTCTTTGAGCCGAAATATGGAGTCAGGTAACTATAAGTCAGCACATGGCGCTCGAAGTGACCGTGACTAAACCGGTAGTAGAAGATGAAGACGGGATCCAGAGCACCAACATCCCCACCGTTGTGAGCAAAGAGTTGCTTTCCGGTAATGAGTTCCGGCTTCCCGTCACCGTCCAGGTCCGCGAGCATCATCGTGTGGATGGTTGGATAATCGCGCTCTATCCAATGTTCAGTGAACGTCCGCTTCCCCTCTGACATCTTCTGCTCGAACCAGACGAGACCGTAGCGATGCGCCGACCCCATAATGATGTCATTCAAACCGTCGCCATTCACATCCGCAATAAGAATGGGCAATCCGGCGCCACCTCCGGCAAACTCGTAGTCCGCGTGCCACACCCACGGCTCATCGGCGGGGTGCGCCGGCGCTTCGAACCACCCGGTCGCAGTGACGACGTCGTTTCGGCCATCACCGTTCAGGTCACCGATGCCGTTGCCATGACTGATTCCAAGTCCTTCCGGTCCTAACTTATGTTCCTTGAACCACGGCGCTTGGTCCAAATGCTCCATCCAGATCAGACTCCGGCCCGGCTTCTTCGCAAAGTAATTGACCAGCAGATCGTTCTCGCCGTGGCCGGCTAGATTGCCGATGACCATTCCCTCCAAGCCGTCTGCAGGAACGATCGAGTGCGACTCCCACTTCGGCCCGAGCTTGCCCGGATTTTCGTACCACCAGATGCCTTGTCTGCGCATCCATCCCGAACTGATCACATCAGGACGGCCATCTCCGTTCACATCCAGCGTGCCTTCGTAGTTGTCGTCGACATCCGGCCCGTTGGTCTCCGCCCCATCCCGATAATCGGCATACTTCTTCCAGTCGGGCGCGATGTAGAAATTTCGGCCGGCAGCAATATCGATTTTTCCGTCACCATTGATATCCAGGACGGATGAGCATTCGGCAAACGGACCAAACCAAAATGTGTGTTTTGCGGGATTGTGAACCGGGCCGTCAATCCTGACCGGTTCAAACACCAGCTCTCGTGGCGCATCGTCCATAGCGTCGGTCTTGGCAGACACCGTTTTGGGGGCGGGAGCACTACACGCCACACATAGACAAAACGCACAGCACACCCAGATATATTTGGTTCGCGTCATCCTCTTTGTAGCTCCGTTCAAGTCAATACCGGAATTTTGCGGGCGGTGAGATCCAATCGATCATCAGCACAGATATAGTACTTGAACGATCCTCAGCGGGATGGCATTGAGATGAATGGGTAAATTCTCATATGGAAATGACGATTGTCTCGACACCGTTGGAGGAAGGCCTTTCCACTCAGCTGCTCTCGGCTGGTTGAATAATGCGGTGGGTAATCACCTGGGAGCTTCTGGCCGTGCCCGCGACTGCTCTTGTTTTGAGCAGGATTTCAAAATATTGGTCTCTCACCCCGCGCGACCCTAGCAGCCGCTCGAGTTCCTTCTCGAATCCACTGCTCGTCACCATTTCTCCGGCAGCTTCCGAGGCTTCCATTGTGATACCCGAGAGAATCAAGACCGAGCCGGTGTTCTCCAGATTAGGGAGAAACGCGATATCGGCATAGGTCTCTTGTGTACCAGAATCCTCCGTTGGAACGTATGTCGCGGACTCGCCGGGCTTGGGATTTTTGTTTCGGAAATGGAATCGATGGGTGAGGCGATTTTCTTCCAGCGTGAAGTTCAGTTGTGGTTCAAACAGGCCCACCCAAGGAATACCGAGGCGGCTGCCAATCAAAATAAAATTCTCGGCCTTGAAGTCGCGGATATTGAGGTGGCGCGCATAGCGTATCGATGTCTGACTATTTTGAAACCGTTCGCTTATTTCTTTCAATTTGGATGCGATATTTGTATCCGCAAGGCTCGTGTACTGGCGGCCGGCGATCAATTCGAGTGCAGATCGCAAGCCAGGATCGGAGACCTTCCTCAACAAGTCGCTCGAGAATTCGTGCCGCGAATACTCATCCACTGAAACATCGGCATGAAGGACGTCGCGCAGCATAACGAGGCAGGTATCGGAGACCACTAGACTGGTCGGCTGGCCGTCGCCGAAGAGCCGCGCCCAAAACAGATCTTCCGTTTTCTGGCCCCCAGAAACAGGAGTTAGGGCGCGGGGCTCTCGTCGCAGCGCAAAATATGATCCCAAGATGGCTGTAAGCAAAATTGGTATCGCGACAACCGGGAGCCACCGAAGAGTATGCTGTTTCCCGACGGGTTCTGGGGAACCAGCTCCGGCCGCCCCGGGAACGATTTCACTCAAAACAGGAGATTGCGGATGAGGTTCAAAACGTGG
>Ga0068855_100006822_pt1 | contig 13852 bp, 14 predicted proteins | sample KBSCornC52_FD_66592 | JGI IMG/M metagenome (GOLD analysis project Ga0068855, IMG submission 66592) | Corn rhizosphere microbial communities from Kellogg Biological Station, Michigan, USA - KBS Corn C5-2 | ecosystem: Host-associated > Plants > Roots > Rhizosphere > Soil ... | reverse complement strand
GAAGCGATGTGATGGCGGCCCTACCCTCCGTCTTCACAGGCAACCCGCTGTACCCCTGCCTCGACACCAGCTGAGTAGTTACGTCACGGCCGGGAGTTCGTTTCGCGACTATTGAGGGCCGGTGGGGCCGCCGCGCTTGCGACGCTCTTCCCACTCCTTGCGGTGCGATTCCATGCTCTCGCGGACGATGGCGCGCATCCGCTCGAACTGCTCGCGATTCATGATGTGTCGGAGCTTCTCTTCGTTCTCCGCATGGATGTCCGCCATGCGCTTATGAAGCCGGAGAAGGTCCCGACGGATGGCCTGCGCCTGCGCGCGGTCGAAGTCATAGTTATCGTAGAGCGCGTAGAGCTGCTTCGAGAGGTCGCCGAACTTTTTGCGGATCTCCTGCATCAGCTGATCCGAATCGCGGAATACCCTGTCGATCTCGGCCTGCTGGTCTTTCGAAATCCCGATCCGAATCCGGTTGCGCTCTTTCTCCTCTTCGCTCGGCCCCTGAAAGCGCCGGCCGCCGGCCGGCGGTCCCTGGCGGACGGCCATTGCCGCCGCCGAGATGAGGGACTGTACCCTGTGCGCCGTCTGCGCGGACGCTGCCACGCCGGCCCCAAGCGCCGCCAATATCCATATTGAGACAAGGTGTCTCTTCACGATCGTCCGTCCTGACCGAGGGAGCTCCGCCCTCACTGCGCCGACCCTACCCCGAGAGCGTACCGCTCGGCTTCCCGATAGCGGGCCGTTCCCATAATCCGTAGGTCCCCTTCCGCTTCGGGGAGCGTTGCCTGCCGATCTGACACGAGCCGAATCACGTCGCCCTCGTCGGCCTGCGGCACATTCCGTACAATCGGCGGCTGCGCCGGGCCGGTGTTCGTCATGTTCGCAGGCGGGCGGCTCATAACGACGGTCGCGAGCGCCATCGCTGCGGCGACGCCGGCCAGACCGTACTTGAGCGACGGACCGATCTCCGGCAGCCAGCGCAGCCAGGCGGGCCGGCCGGCCCTGACTTCCCGCGGCTCCGAGATTCGCGCGGCGAGCTGGGGCCAGAGGTCCGGAGCTTCGCCGAGCGGCGGCAGCTCGCGCCACGCCGCGCGCAGCGTTCTCTCGCCTTCGGCCTGCCGGCTGCACGCCTCGCAGGCCGCGGTGTGCGCGGTCATCCGGGCGGCAACGGTATCCGGCAGCCGGCCCGCGATCCAGTCGGACAGATCTCTCTCAAAGCTTTTGCAATTCATAACCCGCTCACCAGTTGCTTCCTGCCGAATCGCGATCCTGTGTTTCCAGCAGCGTCTTGAGCCGCCGCCGCGCCCTTGCCAGACGTGTCTTCAGGACCGTGTACGACAATTCGGTGATCGCCTGAATCTCATCGTAATCGCGCTCCTCCAGATAATAGAGCACGAGAATCAGGCGGTCGCTGTCTCCCAGCTTGCTCAGGGCGCGCTCCAGCGCCTTCGACTTCTCCTCACGCTGCAGGCGGAGAAGCGCATCTTCTTCCGCGCTCCCGATGGCCGCCTGCGACAGCTCATACGAATCCGGCCGCGTCTCCTGCGGGCGCGCTTTCTTGCGGCTGTGCATGTCGCGGGCGATGTTTACCGCGATGCGATACAGCCACGTCGCGACCTTCGCGCGATACTGGAATCGTGGAGCGTTCCGCCACGCCCTCACGAACACATCCAGCGTCGCCTCCTCGGCGTCCTCGGTGGACCCGAGCATCCGCGCCAGGAACCGATAGATCGGTGTCCGGTATCGACGGACGAGCTCTTCGAGCGCGCGGTTTTCGCCGGCAGCGCAGAGCCGCAGCAGATCTTCGTCGCTTGCCGTCTGCACTCCGCCGCGCGTCCTGTCGATGGTAACGGGGTCCGCCTCGCTCAACGGGCCGCCCCAACTATTCCGGCTGTCCGGCAAGGCAGATTCGGCTCCCGAATCTGCCGGCCGGCCGATAATATGCGCCGGTGATTGTAGAACAGATTGCATGGTCGTTTCGTAACCCGCGCGGCCGGGTAGATCGGCAGCTCGCGGGAGATGGCGTTCCATGCGAATTCAGTACCGCTCAACGGCAGGAAGGCCGCCCCTCCATTCCGCTGTGCAATGCCGCGTTCGCCGTATTCCTGACCATATAGACGCGCAATTGCGACGGCGGCAACATTGCGAGCACAAAAAAGATTCTCGGACATCGGCTAACCATTCGTCAGGCCGGGCGGAGGTTCCTCGTTCGGAGCGGGGAGAATCACGGCCTCCTCTTCCAAAGACGATTCAGACGGACGGTAGCGGCGGAGCGCGGGAGCGCGCGCGCCGACCCACGCGGTTGCCAGCAGGCAGGCCGCGCCGCCGATCACGACCGAGGCGGGCGCCCCCAGCCAGCCGGCGACCAGCCCGGCCTCCACCTCGCCAAGCTGCGGCCCGCCCATGAAGAAGACCATGTTGATGGAGGTCATGCGGCCCCGCAGACGGTCGGGAGAGATGAGCTGCCGGATGGTCTGGCGGAGGATGGTGCTGACGGTGTCGCTCGCTCCCACAAGCGCCAGCGCCAGCCACGTGAGCCAGTACCAGCGGCTCAGCCCGAACACGACGGTCGCCACGCCGAATACGCCGACCGCCGCAAGGACGGTTCTGCCCTGCCGGGCGATGGGCGGGCGAGTGGCCATGATCGCGCCCGCCCCGAGCGACCCGACCGACTGCGCCGCGGCGAGCATTCCGTAGCCCCGTCCGTGCACGCCCAGAATGTCTGTCGCAAAGACCGGCAGGAGCGAGTTTGCGGACGAGAAGAACGTGGCAAGAAAGTCGAGCGCCATCGTCCACACGAGAATCGGAGTCTGCCGCACGAACCGCATCCCCTCCAGCAGAGCTCCCAGACTAATGCGCCCGCGCTCGCCCTCTCGGTCTCCTTGTTGATGGTGTGGAACGGATGGCGGAAGTCGCATGAGCGCGAGCGAGACGAGCACGGCAAGGAACGAGAGGCTGTTGGCGAGGTACGCCCATGCGAGCAGGTTCCGGTCGATGAGCAGCCCGCCGAGCAGCGGCCCGATTACGTGCGCGCACTGGACTGCCGTCGAGTTGAGCGCGGCGGCATTCGGAAAGTCCTCGCGGGGCACCAGATTCGGAATCAGGGACTGGCGCGCGGGATTGTCGAAGGCCATGGCCGCCGCGCCGGCCGCCATCAGCGCATAGATCAGGAAGATGTTGATGTGGCCTGTGAAGGTGAATGCCGCGAGGACAAGGGCGACGAGAGCAAGAACCGACTGGGTGACGAACATCACGCGCCGCCGGTCCCACGCATCCGCCACCGCGCCTCCGACCAGCGAGAGAATCACGATGGGGAAGAAGCGCGCCAGCCCGATCGCTCCGAGGGCGCGCGGGTCGTGGGTTAGTGTCCAGATGTGCCAGTGCACGACCCAGACCTGCATGGTCGAGCCGGTCGCGGAGACAGTCTGCCCGCCCCAGAGGAGCCGGAAGTTGCGATGCCTCAGCGCCGGAAAGCGAGAATGCTGGTTGTGAGATGGTATTTCGGTCAACGCGGTCGAACGGATCCCCCGGAGAATCACGCGCCGTGAGTTGGCGCGAATAAGAGTATGACACGCCGCGGACCCGGGTTTTCGCCAAACCGGCCGGGAACCCGAAGGAGTCGGTGGCGGCCTGCTAGAAACTGAAGCGTGCGGCCGCCGCTCTCTGCCGGAGGGGCCTTTTGCGCCGCCGAACGCTCTCCTGAAGGATCGCACGAAGCTCCAACCCATGGCATCACCCGGTCATAAACCCACCGTGTCTGGCACCTCCGGAGCCCCTGGCCCGCCCCGCTTCTCGTCTTCCAGCGACAAGTCTCCCGACCTCGGCACGCTCCTCGAAACCATCTTCAAGCCCCGCGGCTTCGCCGATGACGTGCCGATGGCCGTGGTGGCGATGGACCCGGATCTCCGCGTCGCGGGCTGGAACGTCGAGGCGGAGCGGATGTTCGGGTGGACAGCCCGGGAGATGGTGGGAACGGACGACTGGATTCAGGCGGTGATTCCGGCGGCGCGGGAGCCCGTCACGGACATCCTCCGCGACATGGCGTCGGGCGGCGAACCCGTTCACAACACCCACGACAACCTGACGCGCGGGGGACGCAGGATCGTTTGCGAGTGGCACTATGCGCCCGTGCGCATGGCGGATGGCACGGTTGTCGGCGTCGTCGCGCTCGCCCGCGACGTGACGCAGCAGCACCGCTCTGAACGAGAGAAGGCGCGCCTCCGCGACATCGCCGCGCTCGCAAACGCCGCGCGGGACCGCGACGAGATACTGCTTCTCATCCGGTCGGCCGTGCTGGACGCGGGAGGATTCGACCGGGCCGGGGTCTGGCTCTATGACGGCGAGGCGCTCCTCGGATCGTGGGGCACCGACATGGGCGGCTGCATCCGGGACGAGCACGGCGCGATTGTTGGCCCCGGGAACTTCTCTCCGGGCCTGCTCGATGTCGTCCAGGGGCGCCGCGCGTACGCGCTCTCCGATTCGTCGCTGATGACTGTTCAGCGCGCTGGCGAGGTGATGACGGCCGAGAATCCCCTGTTCGCGGTCATCGGGCTCTTCGCCCACGGCAGCATCATCGGAGCCGTCTTCTGCGACAACGCCATCACCTCCGCGGCGATTTCCGATTCCGAAGTCGCGGCGCTGCTTCCATTCTGTGAGCAGGTTGCGGTCGCGCTCTCGAACGCGCAGTTCATGGAAGAGCGCGCCCGCATGGCCGAGCGGCAGCAGCGGCTGATGGAGATATCCGCGGCCATCAACCGAAGCCTGGAGCTGGAGGAAGTCCTCCACATGGTGCGGAACGCCATCGTCTCGGCCGGCGGCTTCGAGCGGGCGGGCGTATTCCGGCTGGAACACGGCGTGATCTACGGGGCATGGGGCACCGACCGGGACGGCGGCGAGAAGGACGAGCGCGACTTTCAGGTGCGCGTCTCGGCGTCCAATCCCTACATCCAGACACTGGTGTGTTCGGGCGACCGCTACGTGCTGGAAGACGCTCACGTCGTCCCGACACCGGAGCGGCCGGAGCCCACGCGAATTCGGCGGGCCATTATCGCGCTGCGCGCGGCCGGCGAGATCGTCGGCATCGTCTCCGTCGACAACCTCCTCTCCGGCAAGCCGGCGACCGGCGAGAGCGTAGAGGCCCTGCTCCCCTTCTGTGAGCAGGCCGCCGTCGCCATCCGCAACGCGCAGCTCATCAGGGAGCGCGGCCGGACCCTCGAAAGACAGCAGCGTCTCCTCGAAATCTCTGCCGCAATAAATCGCAGCGTGGGCCTGGACGAGCTCCTCCGGCTGGTGCGAAACGCGATCGTGGACGCGAGGCTCTTCGACCGCGTCGGCGTCTGGACGGTCAGCGGCGGCTCGATTCACGGCGCATGGGGCAGCGACGACGAGGGCGGGCTGCGGGACGAGCGCAACATCCACGAGAAGCAGGAGACGTGGGGACCGCACATCGACGCGCTGGTCAGCGGCGAGCTGACGTACTACCTGGAGGAATGGGTCCCGACCGACGAAGTGTCCGCCATCCCCGCCATCCCCATACCCCACGCGGTCCTTGCGCTGCGGACTTCCGGCGCGCTCGTAGGTCTTCTCTCGGTAGACAACCTGCTGACGGGCCGGCCCATTCTGGACGAGGACGTCGAGGCGCTCCTGCCATTTGCGGAGCAGGCGGCGGTCGCGATTCGCAACGCCCAGCTCCAGGTCGAGCGGGAGCGGCTCATCGAGCGCCAGCGGCGACTGGCGACCCTCGCCGCCGCCATCAGCGCGCGAACAGAGCTGAACGCGATTCTGCGGATGGTGCGCGACGCCATCGTGGAGGTCGCCGGATTCGACCGCGCCGGCGTGTTCCTCTATAACGGGCTCCGCCAGCGTCTCGAGGGCGCGTGGGGCACCAGCCGCGGTGGCGAAGTGGAATCCATCGCCTCCCTGGTCCATCCGATGGAGTCTGACAGCCCTTACGGGCTCTGGAAGGTGGTCCGCGGCGAGACGGATTACGTCCTCTCGACGGACATGACGGCGGAATACTGTCTCGCCGAAGACCATCCGCTCCATGGCGTGCACCATCATGCCACCGTCGCCATGAACGCGGCCGGCGAGATTGTCGGCGTCATCGTCGTCGACAATCTCCTGACCGACCGGCCCATCAACGAAGACGACGTCGCGGTGCTCCTGCCTTTCGCCGAGCAGGCGGCCGTCGCAATCCAGAACGCCCGGCTGTGGGAGGAGCGCGAAAGGCTGGCGGAGCGGCAGCGCCGCCTCGCGAATCTCTCCTCCGCCATCAACGGGCGCACCGACCTCAACGCAATTCTCCGGATGGTACGCGACGCGGCCGTCGAGACCGCCGGCTTCGACCGCGCGGGTGTCTTTCTCTATGACCTGGAGAGCTCGGCGCTGCGCGGAACGTGGGGCACCGATCTGGAAGGGCAGCCGGAGGACATCACCTATCAGTCCTCGGAAGTTCCGGGCAACGATGTTCGGCCGGTGACGCGCCTCCTCACCTCCAATTCGCTCTATCTGATTACGGACGACTATGCGCGCGACCTCCAGGTCCCGCCGGGCGACGAGATGTACGCCGTTCACGCGCACGCCGTGGTCAAGCTGACGAGCGACGGGGAGACGCTGGGGGTCCTCTCGGTAGACAACGCCGTCACCGACCGGCCGATCAAGGAGGAGGAGGTTCAGATCCTCCTTCCATTCGCGAATCAGGCGGCCGTGGCAATCCAGAATGCGCGCCTGTTCGAGCAGCTCCACAAGACGCAGGAGGCGCTGGTGCGGGCGGAGCGGCTCCGCGCGCTGGGCGAGCTGGCGGGCGGCGTGGCGCACAACATCAACAACCTGCTCACGGCCGTCCTCGGCTATTCGGAGCTGATTCAACAGGAGCCGGACGTCTCGGCCAACATCGCGCACTACGCCCGAATCATCGAGCGCGCCGGCCTCGACGGGGCAGAAATCGTGCGGCGCGTGCGCCAATTCGCGCAAAACGAAGCGGCGGCGTCGATGGAGCCGTTCGACCTTGCCCGGATGCTCCGCGAAGCCCTCGACCTCACGCGGCCACTCTGGCGTACCCACGCCGAGGCGCGGGGCGCGGCCGTCGAGATTGAGAGCCATATTCCTGCCGAGCTGCGGGCGGTGGGAATCGCGACCGAGATTCGCGAAGTCGTCGTGAATCTCATCAAGAATGCGCTGGAGGCGATGCCGGAGGGTGGGACGCTGGAGCTGTGGTGCCGCGCCGATGCCGAGTACGCCGTAATCGAAGTTGCGGATTCCGGGATGGGCATGGACGAGGCGACACGCAAGCGAGTCTTCGAGCCGTTCTTCACCACGAAGGGCGTCGGAATCGGAACGGGCCTGGGGCTGTCGCTCGCCTGGGGGATTATCCGCCGTCACAACGGGCGAATCGAGGTGGAGAGCGCGCCTGGAGCGGGGTCGCGGTTCCGCATTCACCTCCCGCTCGCGCCGAAGGCGGCCGTGGTGGAGGAGGCTACAGGTGACGACGCGCCCATCCTGCTTCACGGCGTGCGAATCCTGCTGGTGGAGGACGAGGACGTGGTGGCGGAGAGCCTTGCGCGGCTCCTCATTGCGCGCGGCGCGACGGTTGCCCTGGCCGAATCGGGGGAAGAGGCGCTCGCCTGGCTGCGGGAGCACGCGGGCATCTGCGACATCGTGGTCAGCGATCACGGCATGCCCGGCATGACCGGCCTCGACCTGCTCTCCCGTGTGCGCACATCCTACCCGCAATTGCGGAGGATGCTGGTCTCCGGCTGGGGCGCATCACCGCCCGGCGCTTCGGATACCTCCGCCGCCGAAAGGCTCCTCGCCAAGCCCATCCCGCACCGCGAGCTGCTCCGGGCGCTTCAGGAGCTCGCATCTCCAGTTGTCGCGGGGTAGTACACGCTCCGCCCGGCTACTGTCGCCAGGTCTCCGGCGGGTCCGACCGCGCTCCCGCATTCTTTAGCATTTCCACTATCTCCGGCGAACCCGCCTCCTCCGCGTACATCAACGCAGTCCGACCCATCCAATCCCACGCATTCACGTCCGCTCCCGCGTCGATCAACAGCCGCGCTGTCTCAATGTCGCCCTCCTGCGCGGCGTACATCAGCGCGCTGATCTCATGCTCTTCGTCCTTCGCATCCGGATCGCCGCCGCGCCCGAGCAGCTCTCGCACGCAGTCCGGATGGCCCTCCAGAGCGGCAGCCAGCATCGGTGTTAGCGCTCCGCCGGACGCATTGGGGTCAGCGCCGGCATCCAGCAGCGCCCGCACCGCCTCGTTCCGGCCGTTCGATGCGGCCAGCACGAGCGGTGTCATCCCATTCCTGCCGCGCGTCGAGATGTCGGCGCCCTCAGTGAGCGCCTGCCGGACCGCTTCCGCGTCGCCGGATTCGGCGGCGGATAACAGCCGCTCAATAGGAGCGCGGGCGCGGCGGGATTCCTCCGCGCCGCGCCTCCACGATTCGAGCCACCGAGCCATAATATTCCCGAAAGGTCGTGCTATAATCGGAGTTGCTGAGAGTGAATTGGTTGAGGCGAAGACATGACGATTGAGCAGTTGTATGATTCCGAAATTCGGCGACTCCCGCCGGACGAGCGATTGCGCCTTGCAGCCCGGATCATCAACGACCTCACGACTGAATCGGAGGCCGTTGATGATAGCGATTCGTGGTCGGACGAAGACCTTCGCGACTTTACGAGGTCGAGCTGGCTGCTCGTAGAGAATCGCGTGACGGAGTCCGAGCGTGCCTGACCACGGAGACGTTGTCACTGCCGGTTTCGTCGGTGCGATGGGCGTCAAGCGACGGCCGACCGTCGTAGTTTCCAGCAACCTCTACCACAAGCATCGACCCGATGTGATCCTTGCGATAATCACGTCTCAGGTCTCCTCTGCAACATCCCCGCTGGACTACGTGCTGCAAGATTGGTTCGAAGCCGGCCTCCGGCAGCCCTCTGCCTTCCGTGCTTACTTCGGCATGGCATTGCCAGCCGACGTGAAGGTCATCGGCCACCTCTCCGAACGCGATTTGGCCGAGATCCGGGAGCGCCTGAAACTGGTTTTCGAGGCCGTCTGACACCCTCGGCCGTCGCTATCCGACCGGTCGCCGATCACCTCATCACATCGTCACCCCATCACTTCATCATCCGATCCGCAGCCAATCGTGCATGAGGAACCAGACGCGGTCGATGAGGAGCGCCATGCGGGCCATGACCGTTGCGCCGAACATCGCGCCGAACGCGAACATCATCATGAGCCGGCCGGTGCGGGATGACGCCTGAACCACCTTGTTCTTCTGCTCGAACGAGAAGAAGAAGTAGCTGAGGACACAGAGAATCACCAGAACGAAGACGAAGTTGGAGAGGCTCTGGCCGAACGCGGTGACCTGCGAGGCCGCCTTGATATCCGCCTGATGGACGATAAGAGGCTTGAACGAGGTGCGAATCTGCGGTAGGTATTCGTTTGCCGTCTGCTGGAAGATCTGGCCGGCCGCGAAGCCAAGCAGGATGCCGATGGCAACGCGGCTCATCCAGTTGTACTTCCTGCTGTAGATCGTGTAGAACATCAGACCGACACCGAGCGCGAACATCCACGGCCACTGCCCGCCCACCATCGGGTCCCACCACTGCGGCTTGAGCGTTTCGGACCACGTCGCCTTGATCAGGTAGCCGGCCGCCAGACCGATGAAGAGGTGCTCGAAGAGGCGGTAGACCCGATTCTCGCGATAGAGAAGGGAGAAGAGGGCCAGCGTGCCGATCGCGCCGATCCATATTCCGGGGGTTGTGGACCATCCCTGGGGATTCACGAGCCCTTCTCCTGTTTGCGTCCGTTTCGTGTAGCATACATGCCGTAATTCCCCAGCCCGATGAGCACGAACAGCAAAACGAGCGAAAGCGAGACCGGCGCGATGGCCCGTGTCGTAAAGCCCGGCTTCTTGAGCGTGCCGTCCTGAATCAGAAGCCGCTCGTACTCCGCTGCGCCCTTGATGCCGAACATCATCCCCACCATCTGCCCCGCGTCGATGTAGTTGTACAGCTCGGGGGCCATGACCGAGGTCGGCCCGTACCCGAACTTCGCCGGTGTCGAGCCCACCACGAACTGTATCCAGGCCTTGTAGACGCCGGACGGGGATATCTCGACGATGATGCTGAGGTCCTTCGTGTTATGAACGCCCTGCATGACCGGCAGCTTCGCCAGATCGGTGAGCGGGATACGATTTTGCGAGTCGGTCTTGAACGTGTCGGGAATCGAGAGGACGATGCCCTTCAGCGTGCCGTTCACATCCGCGCGATAGCCCCAGTTGATCCAGTCCCTGCCGTAGACGTAGCCGTACTGCGGGGCAAGCTCCTCTGCCAGCTCGCGCGCGAGGTTGGTGGACTGCTGGTCGAAGGCCATGAGCGCGAACCGGATGTGCCGGTGCATCAGGTGCCGGAGGATGACTTCGGTCTGCGGCCGGTTTTCGCCCTGCGTGGAGGCCGACCAGTTGGTGCAGACGAGGGCCAGCTTGTCTTCGGGCGCCTGCTGGACGGCGTTGTAGAGGGCGCGGGCCTGTGGACCGACCACGAGCGGGAGCGGGATGGGAACGAGCAGGCCAATGACCACGAGGGCGAGCAGGACCAGGTAGAGGATTCGCCGGTCGATTGTCTGCGTCCAGTGCAGGCGATTCATGTCGTCACTCCGCGCTCGATTCGAAGTAGGCGCCGCGCTCGAGCGACAGCCAGACACGGAGCGCGATGGCGAGCGCCCCGACGCCCAGTCCAAAGTTGATGGCGCGCTGGGCGGCGGCGTTCAGAATGGTGAGCATCCAGTTACTGATATTGTCCACGCGGAGCAGGGAGAGGAACGAGCCGCGTTCCGGGATGAACGACGTGAGCGCCTGCCCGATGGGAATCATGCCGAGCATCACGACGAGCGCCGCAATCATCATCAGGGTCGCCTCGACGCTCTTGATGCGGAACGCCCGATAGGCCGCCGAGATGATGTAGAAGGCGAGCGTCGCGAACATCGCGGCGTCGAAGCTGTTGAGGACGTCGCGGAAGAGCGACCGGAAGAAGATGGTTTTCTCGAAGAAGAGGCCGGAGACCGCCATCACGACCATGCCGGCCAGCAGCACGACGCTATTCTCCCATCCCGCCTTCTGACGCGCCACATTGTTGCCGTGAATCCGAATCAGACTCATGACGCCGAGGCCGAGCGTGAATGCGGTCAGCACATTGGCGACGTTCCCGACCGTCGGCACCGCGAACGTGAGCGGGTTCGTTCCGTCCGCGCCCGCCGGCCAGAACCACTCCAGCGCGAAGAACAGGCCCGCGAGGAACGTCGCTCCGGCGATGACCATCTTCCGTGCGCGGGGCGGCAGCGCGTGCAGCGCGAAGAAGAGAAACACGCAGAGGACAAGCACTCCAACGAGTGCGCCAATCAGCGGCCAGCCATGGAGCGGCGGAAACAGCTTCGATAAGAGGGTGCTCAGCTTCATTCGCTAATGCGCTCCGTCGGAGGCTCTGCTCAATGCGGAGTAAGCCACTGATTCAGGAAGAATGCCTTCATCGCCGCCTGCCCGCCGGTTGCGGAATAGTACGTCACGCCGATGGCGCCCACGAAGACGAGCAGCCAGATGATGGCCTTGGCGATGTCCTGTCCGGCGAGGCTGCCCAGCAGCGTCGGCTCGCGCGAGATGTAGGCGGAGGCGGCGTAGTACTCGTCCCCGATGATCGTGTAGTCGCACGAGGCGATGAGGAAGGGAATCTGGGTGGTCTGCGTGGTGCCCGCGACCTGAATCGCGCCGACCATCTGGCCGGCTTCGGCGAAGATGAGCGCCTCCGCGTAGAACTCGCCGAAGAGGAAGCTGGCGGCCACCTTCTCGCGGTAGATCATGCCCGAGACGCCGGCAGCGAACGCGAACTGGCGGTCGGAGATGAACATGACGGAATCGGGGTCGTAGGCCTCGGGGCGTCCGGCCGCCGCGTAAGATTCGCGCATCACTTCGTCCGCCACGGTGTAGATGGCGGGACCTGTGCCGCCGCCGGTCGGGAGGAGGATGCGGTTGCCGAACTGCGCCGCGGTCTTTGCGATGTAGCTGAAGATGGAGAGCGCCTGCATCACGATGACGCCGATGTCGCCGATGCCGGGGACCATCAGGATCGGGCGGCCCATCTCGGTCGCGCGGCCCACGGCCTCGTCGATGGCGTTGAGGCCTGCAATCCGACGAATGTAAAACCGGCGACCGGCCTGCGCCATCCGGACCGCCCCGATGATGATGAGCGACCAAAGTATGACAATGAAGGCGGTCGGCCAACTGTTGCTCGCATGGTCCATTCCCGCTACCCTCCGGCTGACGGCGTTCCACCGGTCGATTCAATTCCGCTCTTGCGCTTTCGGCTCTCCTGCTTTTCGACCGCCAGCTCCTCGATGCGGCGAATGAGGAGCTCGACGTTATCGCGCTTCTCGAACAGCCGGGCCGCGATTCGCAGGTTGTCGAGCCCGATGAGCGGCGCGAGGAAGGGCGACGATACGATCATGCCCTGGCTGGCGAAGAAGCTGGTCGGCTTGTGCATCTCCAGAAAGATGATGGCCGGCGTCTCCATGCCGCGCTTCGCGACCGCCTGCGCTATGTTCTCGATGACGCGGTCCCGCTCCTCCGGCTCAATCTCCGCGTACCAGTCGCTCACGATGCCGCTCCTTCCGCGCCGGCGCTGACCGCAGGACCCGGCGCGGCGCGGCATGCGGCCATCCGCTCTTCCATAATCCGCATGACCGATTCGCGGCTGCCGGGGCCGCCCTCATTGCCGAATCGGAGCACGACGCCGCGGAAGTTGTCGAGCCGGTTAGGAGCCGCGAACGGCGAGAGCTTGATCGATTCGCTTCCTACATCCCGCCGCTTCAGGCGGTCCCACGCGATCTCCAGCCGCGCCGCGCCGTACGAAGCGCACGCGCGCCGGTCTGTGAGGCGATAGCGGATGGGCAGGAGGTACTCCGCGGTGGCGGAGAGCAGCAGCACGGGTCCGAGCAGCGCGAAGAGGGGCGAGCGGAACATCCAGACGCCGAGCGCGGAGGAGAGCGCCATGGCAAGGCCGACGACCCGCGCGCGGGCGGGCTCACGGCGCAGCAGATGGACTGTCCACTCCAGCAGAACGGTCTCGCCGCCTGCCGGACCGCGGCCGGATGAATCCGTAATGGGAACGTGATCTCTCAAGGGTGGGGTTCGCTCGCTGCGTGCGTCTGAGCGCCGTCATTGGGGCGGGATTGCTGGCTGTGGAACCTGCGCGCCGCCACGGTCGCGCTCGCATGACTCGATTATAGTGGCAGCCCGCAACACTGTCAATGATAGACGACTGTGCGGCCCGATTGTGACAGCCCCGGCCGTCCTCGTCCGGCAGGACGTTCGGCCGAAGGCCCGCGAGACACGGATTTTACATCCGTGGTACCGAAGGCCCGCGAGACATGTATTTTACATGCATGGTACCGAAGGCCCGCGAGACACGGGTTTTGCATTCGTGGTATCGCAGGCCCGCGAGACATGCATTTTACATGCATGGTTCCGACGACATCCGTGGTACGAAGGGCCTGCTAACCATGTCCGCGCCTATTTCGCCGGAATCGTCGCCTCAACGCAGGTGCCGGCGCCGGGGTGGCTGGAGACTTCGAGCGCGCCGCCGAGCTTCTCCGCACGCTCCCGCATGGCATTCATGCCGAAACTGCCCGCCTTGTCCTCCGGCTCGAACCCCACCCCATCATCCACGACACGGCAGCGGACCCGGCCCTCCGCCTCCCGGACCTCGACTATCACCTGGGAAGCCCCTGCATGGCGCGCGATGTTCGTCAGCGCCTCCTGAAGGATTCGGGTGACCGCCAGCTCGACGTCGGCGGACAGGTCCCACG
>Ga0068855_100006819_pt1 | contig 13854 bp, 13 predicted proteins | sample KBSCornC52_FD_66592 | JGI IMG/M metagenome (GOLD analysis project Ga0068855, IMG submission 66592) | Corn rhizosphere microbial communities from Kellogg Biological Station, Michigan, USA - KBS Corn C5-2 | ecosystem: Host-associated > Plants > Roots > Rhizosphere > Soil ... | reverse complement strand
GGTCACCACCCACAACGCGTCCCGCGCATCGCGGAGTCGGTAGATCGCCGCCAGCGCCAGCAGGAACAGAATGTGGTCCATGGCCTCGACGTCGATGATATGACGGAAGCCAAGCTGGATGAAGGTCGCCAGGGAGTTCATTGTGTCAGGTACGCCGCACGGTCCGGATCGGATTTCCGCGGCCAGCGGTACATATTCCAGATGCCGCGAGTCGGCCGCCGCCCCGGAACCCCAGCTACTCCGGAGAATCAGTCATGACGTCGCCCCTCCGAATTCGTCGCTTTGTCATCCTGAATGCAGCGAAGGATCGGTTGTCGTTAACCGTTGCCACAGCGTTGCTGACCGTTGGCGTTGCACTCAGCGCGGCGACCGCGCAAAGCACGCTGCCGTCCCGCCTGACCGACAAGGAGATCTGGCAGCTCAATGCCGATTTCTCCGAGCCGAACGGCTACTTTCGCTCCGACAATTTCTTGTCGAACGAGACGGGATTTCAATTCGTCATCCCGGAGCTGGTGCGATTGGTCAAACCCGGTGGCGTTTATTTGGGCGTCGGGCCGGAGCAGAACTTCACGTACATCGTCGCGACCCAGCCGAAGATGGCATTCATCTTCGACATTCGGCGGGGCAACATGATGGCGCATCTGATGTACAAGTCGCTGCTCGAGACGTCGAAGGACCGCGCGGAATTTCTGTCCAAGCTCTTCTCCCGTCCTCGACCATCCGGCCTCGATACGACGTCGACGCCGGAGCAGCTCTTCCAGGCGTACATCGCGGCGGCGCCCGATTCAGTCGCGTTCCGAAAGAACTTGGCGGCGATCAAGGAGCATCTCACCAAGACGCACGCGTTCGTTCTCAACGACAGCGACAGCAAGCTCCTCGACTACACCTACGGCGCGTTCTACGGTGGCGGTCCGCAAATCACCTACAACTATCCGAGCGGCGGCGGCTTTGGTCGCGGCATGCCGAACTACGCCAATCTCCAGATGGCGACCGACGCCACCGGAAAGAACTGGGCGTACCTCGCGACCGAAGCAAATTTCCGCTGGCTCAAAGACTTCGAATCAAAGAACCTCCTCGTGCCCGTGGTCGGTGATTTCGCCGGACCAAAGGCGATTCGCGCCGTCGGCCAATATCTCAAGGACCACCACGCGATCGCGTCGGTGTTCTATACGTCGAACGTCGAGCAATATCTCTTTCAGCAGGACGACGACTGGGGGAAGTACTACCGCAACGTCGCTACGCTCCCGCTCGACTCGACGAGCACGTTCATTCGATCGGTCGGCGGTGGACGCGGATTCTACAACGCCGCGCCGACGGCGTCCTTCCCGCAGCTCGGCGGACGTCTGCCGTCAAAGCTCTCGTCGATGCAGGAGTTGGTCAAAGCGTTCACGGCCGGCCAAATCCAGTCCTACATGGACGTGATCAACATGTCGCGATGATTATCTTGCGAGAGTGAATACTTCCCCGAGTGCGCCAGTCCACATTGTCGGCGGGGGGCTCGCCGGCAGCGAAGCCGCGTGGCAGCTCGCCGAGCGCGGTCACGACGTCGTGCTGCACGAGATGCGCGGCGTCCGAGGGACGCCGGCGCACAAAACCGATCGCCTCGCCGAGCTCGTGTGCTCGAACACGTTCAAGAGCACTGAGACGTCGAATGCGCACGGTTTGCTCAAGGCCGAGATGCGCGCGCTGGGTTCGATCATCCTCCAGGCGGCGGATGAAGCGCGCGTCCCGGGCGGCAGTGCGCTCACCGTAGACCGCGATGTGTTCTCGTCCGCCGTGCAGGAGCGCGTGACGGCTCATCCACGCATCACGGTCGTTCGCGAAGAAGTCGCGACGCTGCCAAGTCCCGGCGTAATTGCGACCGGTCCACTGACGTCGGACAACCTCGCGACCGCGATTCGCGAGCGTTTGGGAATCGCGTCGCTCGCGTTCTACGACGCGATCGCGCCCATCGTCGCCCGTGAATCCATCGACGATGCGATCGTCTTCCGCGCGTCCCGGTACGGGAAAGAGACGATGCCCGGAGAAACCGGGGCTGACGCCACCAGCGAGGGCGCGTATCTCAACTGTCCATTCACGCGCGAGCAGTACGAGGCCTTCCTCGACGCGCTCTCCGCCGCCGACCAGCATCATGGCCACGAGTTCGATGAAGTGCCGTACTTCGAGGGATGCATGCCGGTCGAAGAGATCGCGAAGCGCGGACGAGAATCACTGCGATTTGGCCCCATGAAACCGGTGGGACTGCGCGACCCTCGCACCGGTCGAGACGCGTACGCCATCGCGCAGCTTCGAATGGAAGATCGCGCGGGCCGCATGTGGAACATGGTTGGCTTCCAGACGCGTCTTCGCATTCCCGAGCAGCAACGTGTCTTCCGTATGATTCCGGGATTGGAGAACGCTGAATTCCTCCGCTTCGGATCGATTCACCGAAATTCGTATGTGAACTCGCCGGCTTCGCTCACGTCGCATCTGTCGTTGCGCGACGATCCGTTGACGCTCTTCGCCGGACAGCTCACCGGCGTCGAAGGCTATACCGAGAGCACGGCGACAGGTCTCCTGGCCGGCATCAACTTATCGCGCATGCTGCGCGGCGACGCGCCTGTCGTCCCGCCGCCGACGACAATGCTTGGCGCGCTGTATCGCTATCTGCGCGAAGCCGAACCGGCGCACTTCCAGCCGATGAATGCCAACTTCGGTCTCGTGGATGACTTGCCGACGCGCGTGAAAGACAAGCGACTCAAGCGAGAGGCCATTGCAGAGCGTGCGTTGGCGGACATGACTCGGTGGCGTGACGAGATGATCGCCGAAGCGCGCTTGTCTCGGGCGACATAGCGCGCATGGCGCCCGGGAGCCCCAAGAAGGCTGAAACTGTCGCCGCGCCGGCACACGACGACAAAGTCGCCGACTATCTCGACCACCTCGCGAAAGAGCGCGACGTCTCGCCAAACACCGTTCGCGCCTACGAGCGTGATCTGCGCGAGTTCGTCGGATTTCTCGGGCGCTACTACGGCGGGGCTGAATGGACCTGGCAGGGCGTCGATCGCATCGCGATGCGCGGATTCCTCGGCCACTTGAGCAAGCGCGGGCTCGGCAAGCGCTCGATGGCGCGCACGCTTTCGGCGGTCCGCAGCTTCTACCGCTATCTGCATCGCAACGAGGTCGTCGACACGAATCCCGCTCGTGCGGTCGGCGCGCCGAAGCTCGAGAAGTATCTGCCCGGCTACCTCGACCGCCCGCAGATCGACCTCCTGTTCCAGATGGCCGAGGTGCGCGCGTGGGAAGGGAAATTCGTCGACGTGCGCAATCTCGCGATCCTCGAGCTGTTCTACTCGACCGGCATGCGACTGTCCGAGCTGCAAGGGCTCAACCGCGTAGACCTCGATATGGTGTCGCAACAGGTGAAGGTGCGGGGCAAGGGTCGTAAGGAGCGCATCATTCCGCTCGGCGACCACGCCGTGCTGGCGCTGAGAAACTACGAAGCCAAGCGCGACGATCTTCTTCGCTCCATCGGAACAAAAGGCGATCGCATCGCGATGTTCCTGGGACGAAACGGAAAACGGATTGGCGTGCGCGCAGTGCAGATGACCATCACCAAACTGCTCGGCCAAATCGACGAAGACGCCGGCTTGAGCGTTCATTCGCTGCGCCACACCTTCGCGACGCATTTACTCGACGCTGGCGCCGACTTGCGTGCGGTCCAGGAGCTCCTCGGCCACGCATCGATCTCGACGACGCAGATTTACACGCACACGAGCGTCGAGCGCCTCAAGCAGGTCTACCAAAAGGCCCATCCTCGAGCCTGACGGCCCCGGGTCCGTCGCGGTCCGGAAACTGCTTGGCTCAACAATATGCGTGTTGAAATCATCCCGCTCATTGTTGGCATCTTCGTCGGCCTCGTTGGCCTCGGACTAATGTTCGACGCCTGGACGCCCGACGAGATCATCGTGAAGCGCGAGCGTCGCCGGCGGCCCCGCATCGAACGCAATCGGGGTGGCGAGGCCGCGATTGGGCTCGGAGTCCTCTGCATGGGTGCGGCGTTCATCGGACGCGATACCTGGCGGTACTCCGTCGTCGCGGTGATCGCGGGAACGCTGCTGCTGTTGATTGGCGTCATCCGCAACCGCCGCTATCTCGCCCAGACGATCAGCAACCGCGGGGAGCTCCGGCGAAGAGATATCGAGTAGGCGCGAGAGAGGCGGCGGGTTCTGGCCTCTCCGCTCGAACCGAGCATCGCGATGTGGACCGTGAGCTCCAGCTGCAAGGTTTGAGCGATTAGCGGGGAGCGATGAGCCGATGCCGGGCCTGATGCCGGCTCAGACCTCTTGGCTAAAGGCTCACGGCTTATGGCTGGAGCTCACGGTGGAAGTCGCGATCCGAGCGACGAGATAGTGGCCGGACCGTCCCATATATGAACCCGGTGGCGGGCCGCCATTAGGTTTCCCCACATGGATTCAGAGTCACCCAGCACCCTGCCTCGCATTCGCGCGACGACCATCTTGGCCGTTCGGCGCAATGGCAAGGTCGCCATTGGCGGCGACGGCCAGGTTACCGTCGGCGAAACTGTCATGAAGTCGCACGCGCAAAAGGTGCGCGTCATTCGCGGCGGAAGGATCGTCGCGGGCTTCGCCGGCGCCGCGGCCGACGCCATGACGCTGTTCGAGAAGTTCGAGGAGAAGCTCGAGCGCTATCCGGGAAACATGCCGCGGGCGTCCGTCGAGCTAGCCAAAGATTGGCGAAGCGACCGGGTCCTTCGTCGACTCGAGGCGTTGCTTATCGTCGCCGACAAGGAGCATGGCTTCATCATCTCCGGTACCGGCGAGCTGATCGAGCCGGACGATGGCATCCTCGCCATTGGCTCCGGCGGATCATACGCCCTCGCCGCGGCCCGCGCGTTGGTCGACAACACCCAGCTCGACGCGCAAGAGATTGTGAAGCGCGCGATGCACATCGCCGGCGACATCTGCATCTACACGAATACCAACATCACAGTTTTGGAAACAAGCTGACGGATGTCTTCGCCACGAACACTACAGGCTCTCGCTCGACTCGCGGACCTCACCCCGCGGCAAATCGCGACGGAGCTCGACCGCTACATCGTCGGTCAGGCCGAGGCGAAGAAGGCGGTCGCCATTGCGCTGCGCAATCGTTGGCGCCGGCAGCGCGCGCCAGAGGCGATCCGCGAAGAGATCTCGCCCAATAACATCATCCTCATCGGCCCCACCGGCGTCGGGAAGACGGAGATCGCGCGCCGTCTCGCGAAGCTCGCCGGCGCGCCGTTCATCAAAGTCGAAGCGTCGAAGTTCACTGAAGTCGGCTACGTTGGTCGCGATGTCGAGTCGATGGTGCGCGATCTCGTGGAAAGCGCCATCGACATGGTGCGCAGTGAACGCGAGTCGGAAGTCGAGGATCTCGCGCACGAGCGCGTCGACGAGCGGCTGCTGGATTTGCTGCTTCCGCCTCCACCGCCCGAGCCGAAGCCAGAGCCCGCCGCGCAGCCCGCGGGCGTCCATCACACGCCGTCCGACGACGCACTCGGCGTCTTTCTCGTGTCGGGCAGTGGAGCGGTCGTCAAAGAGACCGCTGATCCCGCGCAGGATCGCTACAAGCGTACGCGCGACAAACTTCGCCAACTGTTGCTCGACGGAAAGCTCGAAGACCGCGAAGTCGAAGTCGAAGTCACGCCGCAAGCTCCGATGTTCGACGTGCTCGCGTCGCAAGGCGCGCCCGAGGGCATGGACAACATCTCGGACATGCTCAAGGAGATGCTGCCCAAGCGAAAGAAAAAACGCACGGTGAAGATATCCGAGGCTCGGCGGATTTTATTCGAGCAGGAGATCGACAAGCTGATCGACATCGAAGATGTCACCTCCGACGCGCTCGAGCGCGTCGAGAAGTTGGGCATCATCTTTCTCGACGAGATCGACAAGATCGCGGGCGAGCGCTCGCAAATGGGCGGGCCCGATGTCTCGCGCGAAGGCGTCCAGCGCGACCTGCTGCCGATCGTCGAAGGGTCGAATGTGCAGACGAAGTACGGCATGGTGAAGACGGATCACGTGCTCTTCATCGCCGCCGGTGCCTTTCACGTCTCGAAGCCGAGCGATCTCATTCCTGAGCTCCAGGGCCGCTTTCCGATTCGCGTCGAGCTCAAGCCACTCACGGAACAGGATTTCGTCCGCATCATGACGGAGCCCGAGAACGCGCTCACGAAGCAATATGCGGCGCTCGTCGAGGCCGAGGGCGCGAAGCTCGAGTTCGGAGCCGACGGCATCGCCGAGATCGCGCGAATCGCCGCCTTGGTGAACGAGCGGATGGAAAACATCGGCGCGCGGCGGTTGCACACGGTGATGACGACGCTGCTCGAGGATGTGTTGTTTGATCTGCCCGACCGCGGCACCGAAACGATCTCGGTCTCGAGCGCCGTGGTGCGCGACCGCCTGAAGGCAATCGTCGAAGATGAGGATTTGAGAAAGTACATCCTGTAGTCACCCTGAGCGCAAGCGAAGGATCTGCTTGTCGCTGTGACGAGAGCAGATCCTTCGTCGCTTCGCTACTCAGGACGACACGTCGCAGCTCGAGCCACGCACCCGCAACCCGCAACCGCATCGCGATGCCTTCCGACTTCCTCGCCATCACCGATTTTTCTCGCGACGAGCTCGACTCCCTGTTCGAGCTCGCCGACCGCATGCGCCTCGGGAAATACGACAAGACGCCGCTCGCCGGGAAGACACTCGCGATGATCTTCATGAAGGCGTCGACACGCACCCGCGTCTCGTTCGAGGTCGGGACGTTTCAGCTGGGCGGCCACGCCTTGTTCCTGTCGCCGCGCGACGTCCAGCTCGGACGTGGCGAGCCGATCGCCGACACCGCGCGCGTGCTGTCGCGATACGTCGACGGCATCATGATTCGCACCTTTGCGCACCAGGACGTCGAAGAGCTGGCGAAGTATGCCGACGTTCCCGTCATCAACGGGCTGACCGACTTGCTGCATCCGTGCCAGGTGCTCGCTGACCTGCTCACGGTGCGCATGGAGTTCGGTTCCGTCACCGACAAGAAATACGCGTGGATCGGGGACGGCAACAACATGGCGAACTCGTGGATCAACGCCGCATACCGCTTCGGCTTCGACCTCGATCTCGCGTGTCCCGAGGGCTACGAGCCCGCGGATCATCTGCTCGCGCGCGCCCAGAAAGTCGCCAAGGTCCGCGTCGTGCGCGACCCGATGGAAGCCGCGCACGGTGCCCACGTGGTGAACACTGACGTTTGGGCGTCGATGGGCCAGGAACAGGAACAGAAGGAACGCGAGCGTGCGTTCAGTGGCTTCACCGTGAGCCCCAAGCTCATGAAGCAAGCCGATTCCAAAGCGATTTTCCTGCATTGCCTACCCGCGCACCGAGGCGAAGAAGTCGCGGCAGACGTGATTGACGGCGCGCAGAGTCGCGTCTGGGATGAAGCCGAAAATCGGCTGCACGTGCAGAAGGCGAACATGGCCGTACTCATCGGCGGAGAGAAGCTGTGATTCCCGCGGTCGGCAAGCGCGCGCCGGATTTTACGGCCAAGACCGACAGCGACGAGATGCTGAAACTCTCGTCGCTGCGCGGCAAGATTGTCGTACTGTTCTTCTATCCCAAAGACGACACGGCCGGCTGAACCATCGAGGCGTCCGGATTCCGAGACGCCCTCCCTCGGTTCGAGGGACTCGATGCAGTCATCCTCGGCGTCAGCCCCGATCCGCCGAAGTCCCATCGAAAATTCAAGCTCAAGTACGAGCTGCCGTATACGCTCATCGCCGACGAAGATCACGCCGTCGCCGAGAAGTACGGCGTGTGGGCGGAGAAGTCGATGTATGGCCGAAAATACTGGGGCAATCTCCGAACGACCTTCGTGATCGATCGCGACGGCCGCGTCGCGCGGGTGTTCGAGAAGGTGAAACCGGAGAACCATGCCGACGAGGTCGCCGAGGCAGTGGCGGCATTGAATCTGCCGTGATCGGAACAGCAGCAACGACTTCCACCGCCGAGACGCATGCCCACAGAAGTCCCCCTCGAGAAAAAACTCGACGACCTCTACAACCTCATCGATGGCGTCGAGACCGCCATGGTCACCACGCGCCGCGCCGATGGACAGCTCGTCTCGCGACCCATGCAGACGCAGCGCCGGACCGCGGGAACAGATCTCTGGTTCATGACCAACATGGAGGGCGAGAAGTTCGAGGAGCTTGCGCTCGACCCGCACGTGAATGTCTCGTACTTCCGGGAACGCACCGGCGAATGGGTCAGCGTGAGCGGCCGGGCGATCCTGTCGCGCGACCGTGATCTCATCGACGCCTTGTATCGGCCCGAGTGGAAGAACTGGCTGCTCGACACACCCGGAGACGCGAAGCGCGACGGCGGACCTCACGATCCACGCATCGCGCTCGTTCTCGTCGAAGCGGAGAGCGTCGTCTACTCCAAGAACAATCAGTCCATGCCCCTTGCGCTGTTCCAAGCCGTGAAGGGTATGGTCACGAGCGAACCACCAAAGCCGCCGCCGGTGCGCGAGATCCAGCGGGACGAACTGCGACAGCAGCGATAGGGGTCAGCCATCAGGATGGTTTAACTGCCGCTCTGGCTCGATTGGCAGCTGCCACCGCTGACGGCTGACGCCTGTTGCTGTCATTTCTTCGGATCGAGGATGTCTCCTATCCGATGATCCGCCGATTGGAGGTGCATCCGCGTCTCCCGATCGCCCGCCTTCGGTGTTGAGCGCCGGATCTCTTCGCGCAGCGTAAGCAACTCGCCCCGCAGTTGTGATTTCGCGTCTTCCGAGAGGGGCTGAATGCGAATCCCGAACGCGGCCAGTTGCGCGAGCTGCTGCGCCTGCGCCGCCGGCGGATTCAACTTGCTGTTGATGATCGTGAGATAGTTGTCCTGCAAGAGGCGCCGGTACGCATCGATCTTCGGCGATCCGCTGGAAAGCTCCGACCACACGCCATGCCGGACCGCGTCGAGCATGTCCGCGAGCGAATAGGCGTCGCGCGGATTCTTGGCGAGCGTCGTCCCCTCGATCAGGCGATTGAGCCGCGCGTCCTGAAACACTGCGCTCAACACGCGGTTCTGCGCGTTGCCGACACGAGTCAACATTCCCTCGGACTCGATCCGTGCCGCGATGTCCGGACGAATGAGATACGATGGCACCCTGAACACATTCTCATTCAAGAAGCGTACAGCCTGTTCCTGTCGTTCGCGCGACAGCGGAACGTACACCGCGCCGCTCTGGCTTCCCGACTTGTACTGCACCGTGCCGCCGGCGATCACTGCCACCGGATGACCGGCCTCCGTCGCCCATTGGCCGACCGTTCGGTCGTACAATTCCCTGAGCAAGTCGTTGTCTTCGCCCGGACGCGTCCCGGCGCTCACGACGTAGTTCATGACGCGCGCGATGTTCTTGAAGCCGAGCGCGGTTGACTTCACGGGGTCCGCGTCGCCGACCGCTTCGCTCTGCGTACCGAAGCCGCCGAACGAATTGTTCGCCGAGAAGCGGAACCACGGCACCGTATCCTGCATCCGCGACCACTGCTCGAGCGTCGGGCGCTCGGCCTCGGTTGTACTGGCGTTCGGAATCTCTTTATACGCCCACATGATCGCATACTTGTCGTACGGGCCGACGCGCGGCAGGATGTCCTCGAGCGCGATGTGATCTTCCGGCTGCGCGACGTAGTTCATGCGCGAATAGTCCATGATGCTCGGACTGTGACCCATCTTGTGCGTCCACGTGCGGCTGCGGACGCTGTCCGCCGGGTACGTCGAGCTGCCGATCTGATCGTGCTGCAACCCGATCGTGTGTCCCACCTCGTGCGCGACGAGGAACTCGAGCAGCCGTCCCATCAGCGAATCGGGGAAGGGAATCGTGCGCGCCCGCGGATCGACTTGCGCCGCTTGCGTGAAGTACCAGTTCTGACCGAGGCTGATCAGGTTGTGAAAGATCATGGATGAGCCGTTGAGAATCTCACCCGTGCGCGGATCATGCACGTGCGGCCCGATGGAATTCTCGACGGTCGAGGGCAGCCAACGCACCATCGTGTGTCGAATGTCTTCCGACGACCAATCGGGATCGTTCTTCGGCGGGTCGGCGGCGATGATCGCGTCTTTGAATCCCGCCGCCTCGAACGCCGGTTGCCAGTCTGTGATCGCCTTGCGGATCCATGGCTTCCACTGGTCCGGCGTCGCCGGATCTACGTAGTAGACGATCTGCTTTTTCGGGTAGCAGAGATTTCCGTCGCGGCGGTCCGAGCACTCGAGACGCCACCGCGTCACGAACTCGCGCGTTGCAGCCCGCTGCTCGGAGGTGCCAAAATCCGTCTGGCGTACAGAGAAGAGGCCGACGCGCTCATCGAAGCGTCGCGGACGCATTGGCTGCTCGGGGAGGCGTACAAGACTCCAGTGCGCGACGACGCTCTCTGCCGGCCGCTGCGTTGGCGGAACGACTGGTGCTCCGGGAAACGCGGGACCATTCGCGCCTGGAATGCCCGTCTGCGTTGCTTCGATCTCGACGTTGTCGGGGAAGGCGATGGCACGCTCGATGTACGAGCGCGTTGGGTCGATGTTGCCGCGGATTGCCGCGAGCTCGGGGATTGCCGTCGTGAAGAGCCGCGTCACGTCGACGACGGCGGCGCTGTCGGGCCCATACGCGTCGACGTTGAACATGGCGATGATCGGACCGTAATTCGAGTTTTGTACGGCGCGATAGACCGACAATGCGGTGTCGGCGGTAACGGCGAACGACGGTGATCGCAGGATCACATGGTTGCCGTTGCGCTCCCAGCGCAGCGTACGCTCGCCGAATTCATTGCCGGCGAAGTCGCCGAAGCCACCGCCCGTCGGCGTTGGCGTGGACGCCGCGGCCCGCGCGTATCGCCCGACGATGAGCTGATCCTTGTTCAGCTCTTTCGCCGGAATCTCGAAATACAAACGATCTCCGACGCGGTGGACGGCGAACAATCCGCGTCGAGTCTTGGCCTCCGCGGTGATCACTCGATTGTACGGCCGCGGTTGTGCCGCCGCGGGCAACCCTGGGCGCGCGGCTGAATCGCCGCCCTGACCGGGCGCCGGGAATCCCGCCGGAGCGGTCGGCCCGCTGGGACGATTTTGTGCGGGCGGCGTAGCCGGTTGCGGCGCCGGTGTCGGCGCCGGCGACGAGCACGCGGCGAACGCAGCTGCGCCAACGAAAAATGGGGTACGAATTTTCATGTAGGGGACGGAGCGGAGGTGAGGGGCTTCAGGAAACTGCCCGCGTGCGCGACCGCGCGCAATGTACCGGTCAGCCCGAGCCGTCGACATGTTCTTGTCCCTTCGCCCCTCCCCGCACTCTCCACATCTCCGCATATTCCGCACATGACTACTGCAACCGACTCCGCACTCAAACGGACGCCCTTCTACGACCGCCACGTCGCACTCGGCGCCAAAATCGTTCCTTTCGCTGGCTGGGAAATGCCGGTGAACTATCCGCAAGGCATCACTGCCGAACACAAAGCCGTGCGTGAACGCTGCGGCTTGTTCGACGTCTCGCACATGGGCGAATTCATCATCCGAGGCGATCGCGCCGTCGATTTCGTCAATTACGTGACGACGAATGACGTCGCTGCGCTTGCCCTAGGCCAGGTTCATTACTCGACCATTCTCAACGACCGCGGCACGATCGAAGACGATTGCCTCGTCTACCGCTTCCCCGATCGTATCATGATGGTCGTCAACGCGTCGAACATCGCGAAGGATTTCGCCCACATCGCCAAACACGCCTCCAAGTTCGGCGTCACGATCGAAGATGTGAGCGACTCGATGGGTCTGCTCGCGCTTCAGGGCCCAATGGCGGCCAAGATTCTCCAGCCGCTCACCAAAACCGATCTTTCGACGATCAAGTACTATCACTTCGCCGAAGGCGAGGTCGCCGGCATGCCGATGATCATCTCGCGCACCGGCTACACCGGCGAAGATGGTTTCGAGCTCTATCATGACACGAAGTACTCGGCCAAACTCTGGGACGCGCTCATGGCCGCTGGTGACGTTACTCCCACCGGACTCGGCGCGCGCGACACGCTGCGTCTCGAGATGGGCATGGCGCTTTACGGCAACGACATCGATGACACCGTCACGCCGATCGAGGCCAATCTCAATTGGCTCGTGAAGCTCAAGAAGGGAGAGTTCGTCGGCAGCGCGGCATTGAACGCGCAGAAGGCGAGCGGCGTCAAGAAAAAACTCGTCGGCTTCACGCTTGGGCGTAACAACATCGCGCGGCACGGCTATCCGGTGTTTTACAACGGCGCGCCGAGCGGCTTGGTGTGCAGCGGGACGATGAGCCCGACGCTGGGAATTCCCATCGGGACCGCGTATTTGCCGGCCGACGCCGCGAAGGAAGGGAACACGTTCGAGGTCGAGATCCGGGGCAAGCGCGTCCCCGCCACGGTCGTCAAAACGCCCTTCTATAAGGATGCCTCGCACTTGTAGTCGTCAGTGATCATGCGCGTTGCGATATTGACCATCTCTGACGCCGGCGCGCGCGGCGAGCGTCAGGACACCTCGGGCGACGCCATCGATCGGTGGGTGCACGAGCGTCACTCCGAGTTGAGCGCTCGCACGCTCGTGGCCGACGATTCGGTGCGAATCGTCTCGACGCTGTGCGATTGGTGCGACCGCGACGCCGCAGATTTGGTCCTCACGACTGGCGGCACGGGCCTGAGCCCGCGCGACGTCACGCCGGAAGCGACGCGCGCCGTGATCGATCGCGACGCGCCAGGAATTGCGGAACGCATTCGCCTTTTGTCGTTGCAGTCATTTCCGAAGTCCGCCCTGTCCCGCGGTCTAAGCGGCATCCGTAAGAGAACGCTGATTATCAATCTCCCAGGATCCCCAAATGGCGTCGCCGACGGCCTAGCCGCAATCGATCCAATCATCGACCACGCCATCTCCGTCCTCCGCGCCGAGCGATTCGATCACGACGAATCGTTTCATCGTTCCATCGTTCCACCGTTCCACCGATGAAGGTCCTCCTCACGCTCCAGGACGTGGAGCCGGCGGTCCGCATCAACGCCGTGCTCGAGCGCGACGGCGTCGAGACGGCGCTCGTATCGCCGCTCGACGACATTCGTGCCGCGCTGAGACGCGAGAAGCCTGACATCCTCGTCTTCAGCGCCGAGCTGCATGATCCGTCGACGATCGCGATCGTCAAAGAGCAGCTCTGGGAGGGCGCGGCGGCTGTCGGTTTGAGTGATAACATGGATCCCGCGCACGTCGAGCGTCTTCGCATGCTCGGCTTCGTCGACATCTTCGCCAAGCCGGTGAACGTCGACGAGGTTGTCGGCGGGATCCGTCGCGTGCTCGAGCGCCGCCGGTTGCAGGCGCTTACCGGTTTGATCGGCGAGAGCGAAGGAATGCGCGAGGTGATGGTCCAGGTCGAGCAGATGGCGCCGGTGTCGAGCACCGTTCTCATCGAGGGTGAGAGCGGCACGGGCAAGGAGCTCGTCGCGCGCGCGATCCGATTGCTGAGCAATCGTCGCAACAAACCATTCATCGCCGTCAATGTCGGCGCATTGCCAGAGACGCTGCTCGAGAGCGAGCTGTTCGGCCACGAGAAGGGCGCGTTCACCGGCGCCGCGGAGCGGCGGCTTGGGCGTTTCGAGCTTGCTGATACCGGGACACTGTTCCTGGACGAGATCGGCGAGATTCCGTCGCCTACTCAGGTCAAGCTGCTGCGAGTCCTCGAGGAGCGCGAGTTCATGCGCGTCGGCGGCGTGCAGCCCATTCGCGTCGACGTGCGTGTCGTCGCCGCGACGAACCAACCGCTTCGCGAGCTCGTCGAGAGCGGCCGCTTCCGCGCCGATCT
>Ga0068855_100006818_pt1 | contig 13854 bp, 17 predicted proteins | sample KBSCornC52_FD_66592 | JGI IMG/M metagenome (GOLD analysis project Ga0068855, IMG submission 66592) | Corn rhizosphere microbial communities from Kellogg Biological Station, Michigan, USA - KBS Corn C5-2 | ecosystem: Host-associated > Plants > Roots > Rhizosphere > Soil ... | reverse complement strand
GTTCCAGCGTGTAGCGATTGAAACCATCGTAGATAAGGCTGTCCAGGCGGTTGAGGAGTTCTCCCCTGCCTCGGTCGTAATCGCCGGAGGTGTTGCCGCAAGTGGTGAACTCCGGAAGCAGTTAACCGATCGGCTTTCCCTACCCTTGGAATTCCCAGATCTCAAGCTCTGTACCGACAATGGAGCGATGATAGCCACCCTAGGCTGCTTCATGGCCACCGAAGACCAACCGTCAGCCGATCCCTACTCGCTGGATATTGCACCTAATTTAAGCATGTAGTCCCACCTCTTGTCATTCCAGCGCAGGCTGGAATCTTAATCTTAAGGCTCGATTCCAGCCTGCGCTGGAATGACTGCTGTTGTGCCGCTTCGTTTCATGTGAAGCGGTGCGCTAGTAACAGAGGCGAAACAGTGCTAAACTAGCAGTTGACTATGAAACTGCCAAAAACTTATGAACCGGCTGAATATGAGGGTGATATTTATGCTTTGTGGGAGCAGAGTAAGGTGTTTGTGGCTGATCCGTCCTCTGGGAAAGAGCATTTTTCTATCACTATGCCACCACCGAACGAAACTGGGACGCTCGGGATTCACCACTCAGTATTTTTAACCATCCAGGATATTCTGGCACGGCATGCCCGACAACAGGGGAAGGATGTGCTGTGGCTACCTGGGACGGATCATGCAGCGCTACCAGTGAATGCCATCATCGAGAAACAGCTGGCAGAGGAGGGGACTAACAAACATGAAGTGGGGCGTGAGGAGTTCTTGCGTCGGACCCATGAATTCGTTGCCAATAGCCGGGGCACGATGTTGACACAGATGCGGGCCATGGGGGCTAGTGCTGATTGGACTCGCCTGCATAACACCTTAGATCCCGCTCCCAGCCGGGCTGTGGCCGAAGTCTTCGTGAAAATGTTCAAAGATGGTCTGATTTACAGAGGTCATCGCATTGTGAACTGGGACCCAAACCTCGAAACGAACGTATCGGATGATGAGGTTAGCTATGTAGAAGAAAAGGCTAAGTTTTACACCTTTAAGTATGGGCCGTTTGAGATCGGGACCGCTCGGCCGGAGACCAAGTTTGGCGACAAATATGTGGTGATGCACCCCGATGACGAGCGATACAAAGAGTACAAGCACGGTGACACGCTAGAAGTTGAGTGGATTAATGGTCCGGTTATGGCTACGATTATTAAGGACGAGGCGGCCGATCCGAACTTTGGAACAGGGGTGATGACTATAACGCCTTGGCATAGCGTGGCGGACTTTGATATTGCCGAGCGGCACGGTTTGGACAAGGAGCAGATTATTGACTTTCATGGGAAATTGCTGCCAGTTGCCCAAGAGTTTGCTGGTATGCCCATCGGCGAGGCCCGGGAGAAAATCGTTGAAAAGCTCGACAAGAAGGGCTTGTTGGTAAAAGTTGACGACAACTATATCCACAATATCGCCGTGAACGAAAGAGGGAAGGGGATTATTGAGCCCCAGATCCGACTGCAGTGGTTTATTGATGTCAACAAGCCGGTGGTGGAATGGAAAGGGGAGCAGCGCAGTCTGAAAGAGGTGCTGCAGAGCGTGATTCGCGATGGCGATATCGAGATCATCCCCGAACGTTTTGATAAGATTTACTTCCACTGGATCGATAATCTGCGCGACTGGTGCATTAGCCGCCAGATTTGGTGGGGCCATCGTATACCAGTTTGGTACCGCACCGACACCGACGGTAAGGAAGAAATGTATGTTGGAGTGACGCCGCCGACCGATGAGAGCGAGGGTTGGCACGAGTGGGAGCAGGATCCTGACACCTTGGACACTTGGTTCAGCTCGGCATTGTGGACCTGGAGTACGCTGATTGACCCGGCATTGGCGGATGACTATTCGCTGTCGCTCGAAGATTTGCTGGCGAAGAGTCCAGACTTCCATGCTTATCATCCCACCACTGTTATGGAGACCGGCTGGGACATCTTATTCTTCTGGGTGGCTCGGATGATTTTGAGCACCACCTACGCTACTGGTCAGGTGCCATTTCGCACGGTGTATTTGCACGGTCTGATTCGAGCCGAAGATGGCAAGAAGATGAGCAAGAGTCGGCCGGAAAGTATCATCGACCCGCTGGATGTGATTCCGAAATATGGGACGGATGCGCTGCGGATGGCACTGCTGATGGGCGTTTCGGCCGGCAATGACCAGAACTGGGGCTGGGGCAAGATAGAAGCCAACCGTAACTTTTGTAATAAACTGTGGAACATTGCCCGCTACATCGAAGGGTTAGTGGCTGATGATTACCGCCCCGGTGAGGCTAAGGCTGAGACAGTGGCCGATCACTGGGTGTTGAATAATTTGCAACGAATTACAGAGGTCGTAGCCGATCATTTAGAGCATTTCCGCTTCAGTGAAGCCTACGATGCGCTGTACCACTTTGTGTGGGATGACTTTGCCGACTGGTACATAGAGGCTAGCAAGGCACAGCCGAATCTACCGCTGTTAACACATGCCTTGGAGTCTATTCTGATCGTCATGCACCCATTCGCGCCATTCGTAACCGAAACAATTTGGCAAACACTGAACTGGGAAGGGGACAGTGTGCTGGCAAGCAAACTTTGGCCGCGGATAGCTGCAAGCGACTCCAGGAAGGCTGAGGAGTTTGCAGAGGTTCAGCGCATCGTTACCGAAAGCCGCTTCATCACCAAAGCACTCGGCGTAGCTGACGCAACACTCTATTATCGCGATTCGGGGTTGCTCACTGATAATGCCGAACTAATCCGTAAACTGAGCCGTCTAAAAGCCGTTAGCCAAGCACCAGAAGGTCCAGGGGAGGGCATGCTCCTGACTAGCGCTTCAGCCGTATGCTGGCTCGATATTGCAGCCGAAACTGCCAAAAAGTATCTAACCAACCTCGACGAAAAGCGTAAGGCACAACAACAGGTGATTGAGCAGTTACAAAAACGTCTTGATAACAAGAGCTACGTTGAAAACGCCCCAGAACAAGTCGTGAACCAAACCCATGACCAGTTAGCAGCAGCCCAAGAACAGCTCAAGGCCATAGAGCAAGAGTACGACCGCTTTAGTAAGATCTAACCTCTAGACTGATTGGTTGTCGCGTGCTGCTTTAAGGGCGTTTGCCCACCACAACAGTTCATCTAATATTTTAACGACTCGTTCATTGTAGTGTCCTTGCTGCAAGTTGCCGTCTTCATCGATCGTATCTAATACGTAGGTGACATGTATCGCCTCACGTAGCGGAGCCATTTGTAGTTCTATGACGTTCTGGCGCAATTGTTCTACCGCCCGGACTCCGCCGGCTGCGTTAGGTGAGTAGCTAATGAAAGCCACTGGCTTTTTGGCCCATTCGTAATAGAGCCAGTCCAGGGCATTCTTGAGTACACCTGATGTGCCGTGGTTATATTCTGGAGTAATCATAATGAAGGCGTCAGCGCTGTCTATTTTTTGAGACCACTTTTGTGCCATTTCGTTCGTGTATTTCCGTTCCAGACCTTCTGGGGAGTTTGACTCATCAAAAAAAGGGAGAGGATAATCTTTGAGGTCAAGCAGCTCGAAATCTATATCGGTTCGAAGCGAGAGTTGGGGCATGAGCCACTTTGCAACCCGCCCGCCACGCCTGATATCACGAATACTGCCTATTATTACTGCTACTTTCATGGCTTCATCATATCATTACCGTCCCTAATGAGAAGGGCCTGGATCCCAGATCAAGTCTGGGATGACAACGGGTGTAATCTTGCATGACTCACTGAGTCGGAAGAAAAGTGAAGGCTTTGTAGCCAGCGTGGGTCCTGGACTAAATCCGGGATGACAGTGTAAACGTTGTGGGTTTTAGTGCAGGAGGTGGACGGGATCCCTCCGCTGTGGCCGGGATGACAATTACTAGAGTTCGAGGGTTTGGCGAATGGCTTGTATGGATTCTTCGGGGTTGTAGGCATCGAACCAGAGAGTGTGCCAGCCAAGTTTTTCGGCGGCTACCAGGTTAGGGCGGCTGTCATCTACTAATAATAATTCACTGGGGGGCAGGGAAGCCTTGGCCTCGGCGACTTCGTATATTCGTGGTTCGGGCTTGATTGCGTGTTCTACCGATGAATCGACAATGGCGTTATAGGCAAGCTTGGGGATGGTTCCCTGAGCCATGAGAGAATCGATGAATCCCTCGTTGGTGTTGGATAAAATGCCCACGTAGTAGTACTGGGCAACTTCTGCCAGCAATTCTGCCATGCCCGGCATGGGGTCAACCGCCCGTAGGTAGTAGCTCTTCCAGTCGACCATAATGCCTAAGCGCTGGGCCCAGACAGTATTTAGCTCGTCCAAGCTGATTTCACCCTTGTTGACGGCTTCGTTGTACTTCCAATAAACAGATTCAACGATGTCGACAGGTTGGCCGCTGTCCTGGGCAAGTTGGGTGAAGGCAATGGTATGGAGGCGGACTAGGCAGTCGTTGAGGTCAAAGTAAATGAACTTCACACCACTACGGGTGGTCCGCTTGTCGGATTGGTGGCTGACCGTATGCAATCCAAGCAGTTCATCTAAGCCAACGCCAACAGCCCCCGCAATGCTCTGAATCGTGAAAATTGACGGCGCCTTAATAGCACCACGCTCAATTTTAGCTAGCGTTGAGTAGCTGATGTTAGCCTTGCTGCACAGTTCTTGCTGCGTCAAGCCAGCTTGGCGCCGAACCCGTTGCAGGCGTTTGCCCAACCCCACTTCATCCATAACCATATAATACTAGCTCCCAGTGGAGAAGGGAAGGGAAATTGGTATTAAATGGCTAGTTTAGCTTACTGTAGGTGGAGTACGTATTTAATAAGGGTAAAGGCAAAAATGAAGACGATAACCCCAGCAATCATGCCGCCTACGGCGTTGCGTCCGGCATTGGCCACTCCGGAACGGTAGTTAAGCTGGAAGAACAGCCAGCCACCGGCACCCGCCCCGATGATCAAGGCAACAATAAAATCAAACATAAGAAGTATTATAGCGGCGTTAGCGACTAGAAGGCCAGTTTTTGGGCAATTTGTGCCAGCTGAGCGTGGTCTGGCTCGGCCGACATATCTGGGACGTTTCGAAACTCCGCCCCAGTAGAGAAGGGTATGAGGTGGACATGTGCGTGTGGAACATCGACTCCCATTACTTGTTCACCGATGTACGGCTTATCTAGAACTTCACGAAGTCGCCGTGCCACTTTGCGGGCAGTGGCCATGACTGCCTGATACGTCACGTCATCTAAATCCCAGACAAACTCAACCTGTTTCTTCGGGATAACCAGTGTGTGGCCAGGTTGCACGGGGTGAATGTCCAGAAAAGCAAAGGTATGCTCATCCTCGTACACTTTGTGGCAGGGGATTTCACCCTTAATAATCTTAGTAAAAATTGAGTCCTGCATAGCTTTAGTATAAACCTGGCGCTGCCATGTACGGTACGTGGCGGAGAGGGAGGGATTCGAACCCTCGGAACCGTTGCCGGCTCACTTGTTTTCGAGACAAGCCAGTTCAACCACTCCTGCACCTCTCCAGATTGTTGACGGTTGAGCGAAGGTGGTTGAGAACGCTCACCGGTGAACCAATTATACCGGTTCGCTACCTGGTCAAGCCGCTTCGGGCTTGACTGGCGTCAACCACTCCTGCACCTCTCCGTCCAAATAATTTTAACAGATGAGATACGATCGTTCTCTTACTTTGAGCAGAACTACTATTTAGTACGAGCTACCTGATTTGTGAATAAATAAGTAATAGATCAATGTATACAAGATTGCGGCAACGATGAGGTAAATAACTACCCACTGCCACACTGGTCGCTTACCATAGCCTTTAGTCGGTTTTTGTTCTGGTCCTGAATCGGTCGGTTCCATAGTTAACCCTCCTAGTAATTGGTAATTCCAATTATACGCTTCGCTGCCTAGCAGGCTTGGCATCACCCCAGTTTTATGCTAAACTTACCCCTGTTGCATTCTTCTTTGTGGTGTTAGATTACGCTGATGATAACTCTCAGCTCATTTCAGACGAAGGGAAAAGAGCAGCCGGAGTCGGCGGATTCATTCCGCGACCCCGCGCGATGAGAAAAACCGTAGGTTTGTCTCATTACTAAGCACCCGTAGCTCAGCTGGATAGAGCGTCGGCTTGCGGAGCCGAAGGTCGTAGGTTCGAATCCTGTCGGGTGTACCAGTTAAAAAGTCGTAGCGAAGGCTAGGGCTTTTTAATTTAGAGCTTAGAGTTGCTGGGGGTCGGCGGGGAAGCCTTTTTGGAGGGCGGTAATGATTGCTGCTTGTAACTGTGGCGTACGGAAGGGAAGTTTTGCGAAGGTGTTGAGCGCTACCCATTGCGGTTGATGTACGTTGGCGCCTAGGTAGTTCAGCACGCCTTCCTCGGATGAATCCTGGATTTTTACATTGGTATGCGGCCCAATATCGCACAGGAATATAACTTGAGCGTTGTAAGGAGCGGGATGATCCTCGATGAACACCGGCCGAGCGGAGATAACCTGCAGCCCAGTCTCTTCCATTACTTCCCGCACCAATGCTTGCTCGGTTGTCTCGCCGTCGTTTACGCGACCGCCTACTAAGGTATAGTAGTCACTCCCGTATTTATTTCGGTACATGACGAGGATTTTCCCATCTTCGATAATAATGGCTCGGGCGGCTTGGCTCATGGCCCAAGTATACAAGATTCTGCTAAGAAGTTTGGTGCAATAACTCTTATCATGGCAAGAAATTTTACAGACTGATTATGGTAATGGTTGGTACGCTGCGCTTGTAACGGAGGGGGAAATATGTCCGGGAATAAAGTTAAAATCCACGACGTTAACGAAATATTCTTGAGCGACGACCGCAGCGAGAACGAAGCCTAGAGTTATACACAGCTGCTGCCGAATCTGCTATACGTGTGCTTGATTTTTTACACTGTACTCCGTTATAGCCTAGCGCTAAAGTGTTAAGTTATCCACAAAGTGAAATAACTTACAGCTTATGCTTAGTTGGTGCGACGATAATGAGTCGTACCTTAAAACGAAAAAAGGGGGAAGCATGTCAGACGAACTAGCAGAAGAATTTATGGACACACTCGCCAAGCGAGACCGACGCGAGGAACGCCGTAACTTCATTGCCAAGATGGAGCACAAACTTCACAGCAAAGAACGCCGCATGTACCGAACCATTCAGTAGATTACTCGTGTATGTAAAAGAACCCGTCCGAAGCGGGTTCTTTTTAATTGTTGTGCTCTAGGTTAGAATCGGATTTTTTTCATCAGCGTGTCTATGGGGTCCAACGAACGGCGTTCCAGCGGTAGGTGAGTAGCGATAAAGTCCACGATCATTGCTTCATCGTTAGGATCAAAGTAGAGGCTTTTGACCTGCCCGAAGCGTTTGTGCGGCAATAAGGCAATGGTAGCTAGGTGACCTTCGTCGCCGACTGAGAATGATCGGAATTGCGCGTAATCAAATATCTTTTGGTCGATTTGAATAGCATCACGAAAGAGCGCGTAAGGAACTTCCCGAGGTTTCCGGTTGGCAACCCCACCCAGCGCTACGGCTGCTACGAGCACAACTACCGTGGCGATTTTATCCTTTGTCAGGAGATACACCAGAGCTGCGAGGACAACGGCGCCACCAATCAGCGCCAGGTACCAGTTGGTTGATTTGTCATGAGCCAAAAATTCAGCGGCCGTCCATTGCATGACCGGCTCCTCGTCAAACGAGTTAACCGATGAGATCTGGGGCTGGTCGTTGGCAGGAGTAGGCGCCTCGTTGGTCGGCGATTCTTGAGCTGGTGTCTGATCATTGGTGGCTTGGGGCGTTGGCAATTCCGGCACTGGAGGTGTGGCAGCGCCCGGCTTGACCTCCTGACCTGATTGCGGTTGAGCGTTACTGTCCATCTAGCAGCGCCCCTCATTACAGGTCATCTCGAGATACATTGTCATAAGCGATATTGTAGCACTGTGGTAAGGCAATCGAGAAGGCAAGGAAGAAACTTTTTACCCAGCTACCTCTGGTAAATGGATACTGTATTTGCTAAACTAGCCTGGTCATACCCCTTTGGAGAGGTACCCAAGTGGCTGAAGGGGACGGTTTGCTAAATCGTTAGAGGGGCGCGAGTCCCTGCGAGGGTTCGAATCCCTCCCTCTCCGCCAGTTTGGACTGAAAAAGCTCCTGGATCCTCAGGAGCTTTTTATGTGGCGGAGAGAGTGGGATTCGAACCCACGGTACCGTTGCCGGCACGACGGTTTTCAAGACCGTTACCTTCAACCACTCGGTCATCTCTCCATAAATGTACGTCTCGCTTGTGGTTGAGAACGCTCACCAGTAAATAATTATACTGGTTCGCTACCTGGTCAAGCCGCTTCGGGCTTGACTGGCGTCAACCACTCGGTCATCTCTCCAACAGAGGTAGATTATAACAGTTAGGGGTGTAAAAACCTAGGCTTGGGCGAAGACTAGGCCGCTGACGCGTTGGGCACCATTTGCCAAAATTGCTGTTCCGGCTGCTTCGAGGGTAGCGCCAGTGGTGAGGACATCATCGATGAGGATGACATGCTGGTTTTGGATGGCGCTGGGGTGGACACAGCGGTACGCATCTTTGAGCTGGGCGCGGCGTTGGTCACGAGTAGAACCAACCTGATGGTGCTGCCCTAGGCGGCGCAGGGCAGGGGTGTAGGGCAAACCAGTGCGACGGGCTAGGGCTTTGGCTATAAGCTGCGCTTGGTCGTAGCCACGCTGACGGGCGCGGGAAGTAGCCGTGGGGACGGGGACAATGATGGCATTTTTAATTGGTGGGATGAGGGGCAGAAGTTGGGCAGCGATTTCTTCAGCGGCGTCACGGGCTGAATTAAACTTTAGCTTCCAGATAAGCTCCTTGGCCAAACCTCGATAGATTGTAGCTGAACGAATACTAAATAACGACGAGGTATGCCGGCAACTTTGGCAAGTTTTGCCGTGCGCGCTCAGGGTGCGGCAACGATAACAACGTTCAGGAACGGGGATGAGCCGCGTGGCGCAGCCGCTGCACAGAAGTTGCCCTTCGGCACCACAGCCAAGACATTCGTAAGGCGCAAGCTGACGGAGGAGGCGAGTAATGATCATGGTTGTTGTGTTTAATGTGTTGTAAATTGTTGTGCTTAACTGTTGCTAACTGTTTCGATACTAAGCTATACTGCTATTAACATAAAAACGCAAGACCAATTATACTGTTAAACCAATTTTGGAGGGTAACAACTATGGCGCGACGTAATCGCGACGACGACTTGCTGTTGGAAGAAGATGAGCTAACTGCGGCATTTCTCGGTGATGATGACCTGGGCGCACCAGCAGCCCCAGTGCAAGAAGATCAACAAGCCCAGCAGCCCGCCGCTGCTCCATCTGCTGACGAGTGGGACGAGGACGAAGCTGTTCCTGGTCAGCTGGCAGTTGACGTATACGAAACTCGCGAGCGCTTGGTAGTTAAGGCCCGTACCGCAGGCGTAAATAAGAATGACCTGGATGTTAGCATTTCGGACAACCAGCTGACTGTCCACGGCACCCTGAGCGCCGGGAACGAAGACGGGGTAGAGAACTACTTCCTGCAGGAATGTTATTGGGGTGAGTTTTCACGCACCATCGCACTGCCAGTACCAGTAAAGGAAGAAGACATTGAAGCCGTTCTGAAGGATGGTGTACTGACCATTAGCTTTGGCAAGGTCAAGCAGGATACGATCAAGAAGATCCAAGTACTCTAAATTTTCTGCACAGGCCCTTAAACGCTCTGACAAATGTTGGAGCGTTTTTAGTCAGAATAGTCAGAAAAAATAACTAGTAATACAAAAAGAGATGCCACATGGCACCTCTTTTTGATTGTTATACTTTGCTAGGTATTGGCAGTAACGCTTGAAGCTTGCGAAAGTACGAAGTGTACGATCACTTGAGCTAAGGCCACGATAACTAAACCAATGATGGCGTAGACAATAGTGTTCTTGGCACCACTAATGTTGTTACTATCGCCACCAGACGTAATGTACTTCACACCACCATAGATGATCATTACAACCGCAATGAAGCCAACAATGATGGAGAACACATTAATGACCAGTGTCAGTAAGTGCTGAAACTGGCTACCGGTAGTATTGGAATCGGTACAAGGAGTTGAGTTACCACTACCATTTACATCAATGTTGCCGGTACCGTTTGCAGCTTGTACGCCTGAACATACCTGACCAGCAATATCTGCGGAGGCCACTGCTGGCACCATGACTGGTACGGCCAACAGGCCAAAAATTCCTAAGCTTAGAGCGAGTTCTTTTAGTTTTTTGAGCATTATAGATTACCTTTCTTTACTATTACTTATCTTATATCACAACAGGGATAACTGTTCAACTTCTCATTTCTTGTTTAGCACATGAGAAATGGTGAAACGCACAATTACCTGCGCCAAGGCCGCAATTACCAGTCCAACAATGGCATAAATAAGTGTGGTTTTGGCACTGGCAATATTATTTGAATCACCAGACGAAGTAATGTACTTAAAACCACTGATAATGATCATAATTATGGCCACAAAGCCAACCACGAATGACAGTATATTAACTGCCAGTTGCAGAACATTTGTCAGTTTCTTGTTGCTACCACTGCCACAGCCCTGACTACTGTCAACCTGGTTAACACCCCCACAGGCATCACCAGCAAAATTGGCGCTCGCCACTGCTGGGACAACGGCCAGCGAGGTAGTAATGACCATCATGAGTGCGAGGAGTGCATATTTGAATCGTCGTATCATAATCTATCGTCCTTATATCTTATTTTAAGCTATTAATTACATATCCTACGATGATAGGGGCCAGGATAGCGATTGCCAAACCAATGACAGCGTAGAGGATGCCGTTACGGGCCTGGCCGATCTCCTGGGCATTGCCATTAGCACGCACCATCTTAAATGCGCTCAGGATAATCACAATTGTTGCTGAGACACCAATAATAATTGCCAAGATATCGGTAGCAACCTGGATAGCTTTGGTAACTGGGTTACCGCTGTCGTTTTGTTTGCAGACAGCAGACGGACCAGCATTGGTACTAGTGCCATTTTGGCCTGTACATATACTATGAAAAATATCGATGGCCCCCACGGGTGTGCTGCTGACGACTGCAAGTGCTGGCACCCATAATGACAGGCTAAGTGCTAGGGTAAGAAGTAGGCGCTTCATCTAAAAATATCCTAATACAAACGATACGACTATTTCGGCACTGACAGCAATCACGATTCCAACTAATGCGTAAATCATCGTACCACGGGCATCGGCAGCCTTTTTGGGGTCGCCTTCGCTATTAATAAAATTCAGCGCACCAATTACCACCATCAGTACCGCTACGGCACCAAAGATAGCAAACAGAACTTGCAGCAGGTGAGTGAGGTTGGCGGAATTGGCAGTTGCATTTGGCAATCCAGTATCACACTTTGGGAGGCCTGATACATCGGTGCAGGCGCTGGCAAAAAAGGAGAGAATACTGCTCATTATGAGACCTTTCCGGCCACAAAGTTGACAATTGCGGCCGATAATATAGCGATCACGAGGCCGACAATGGCATTAACCAGCATGGAACGGGCATGATGCGTTTTGTCGGGTTGGCCCTGGCTAGTCATGTATTCAAAACCGGCGTAGATAATAAAGCCAATGGCCGCCAGTGCCGCAACTCGTATTAAGATTTCAATAACGGCTGCGACGATCAACCAGATGTCGTTGATACCGTGGATCCTGGGAGTACAGACACCATCAATTGTCTCGGAATCGAGGTATTTGTACCAAGGTGGAAAGGCTAGGAAGCTTCCCCCCTTACAAGCGGCCGCAAAATGAGAGAAGAGTTGCAAATACATACTTCTAGCCTAGCACCGTGCCCGGGATTAAGTAGTTTAAAATGGCGTAGGCAAAGATGAAGACGAGCAGGGCAATGACGTTGGCCCGGATGCGCTGGATGGCTTTGGCAGTGGCCTGTGGATCACCGCGCGATGAAGTGTACTGGATACCTCCCCAGACCAGGGAAGCTACCAACACCAAACCAACACCAGTGGTCAAAAAGCGAATAATTGCGAACAGCAAGTCCATAATGGCGTTGCCTTTGCCACGACAACCGAAGTTGATGGACGTGTGGATCGAAGCATAATCGTGACCAGGGGTGTTGCCGCCGCAGACGTCACCAGTTGGAAGTGGTTGGGTAGGGCCGCCAGAAGCGGTGGTACACTTGCTTGGATCATTATCAGGTGCAGGAAGGCCATCATTACAGGTCTTGCAGGCACCGATTTTCCCGTTTGTTTGGCATAGTTCTGTACCGTCACAAGTTGCCGGCTTAATAGTAGTCGTGTCACTAACATCGACTATGTAACAGTATTTTGAAAAGTCCAAATGGTTGCCGTATTTATCTTTATCTTGAGAGGAGTAGCCAAGCGACTTGCAGCCTTGGGTGTAGTCAGCCCGGCGAGTAAACACAAAGCATGTTCCAACAGGATTGTCAGCAGCCGCAGCCGTGGCATTAAGCCCGACGCTTATTGTGCCAATAAATAGGGGAACTAGATAAGTTAGCAATAGTAGTTTTTGTATTATGCGATGCATTTTAGCTTACTATACCGTTATTATATGATGTAGGCAAGCGTTTTGTACTCTGGCTACCTTAGTATGTATAGACTGCTTATGCTATTCTTAATCTAGACTATTATGCGGAAACTAAAACTGATCAAATTGTTGTTTCCATTGATCGCCGCTCTAATCACGCTGGGTGGTTTGGCACCTGCTTTGGTGCACGCCGATTCGACCAACAGGCAGGGCGACATATTTATTAAGCTTAACCCTGCCCGAACAGATGTAACGGTTACTGCACAGCGACAAGCGCCAAGTGGCGGCCCTATGACCGTTACCCTCAAATATAATTCCTCGAAATCAGACTGGGAGTCCGGTGATATCCAGGGCACCCAAACCGATCAATATGGTGGCTGTAGCGAGATTGATGCCTTGAAGTTTGTGGTAACCGTAAAAGACAGGAGCGGTGCTCCGATAGGCCATAGCCCCGCCTTGTTTGCGGGGTGTGGGACACAAGCTACCGCTACAATAAATGTGACTTCTTCCAGCCCCGGTACTGGCAGTGGTAGCAACGGTGGCATCCAAGGCCGTTTGTCTATTTATGACCCGATTATTAATAAGGTCGCGCTTGAATATCCCAGAATTACTAGCATTACACTTAAGTCGCTTACTGCTGGCAAGCCTGATGGCAAGGTAAACAAGTCATATTCAAATGCGGGTGACTCCACTGGTAACTACGTCATACCAATAGTTGATGGCGTGCCGGCCGCTAAGAACGGTACGGTTTACTTATTCGAAGCTCAGGGGGGCTACACTGACCCTAACGAACAAGCCAACACCCGTGTTTTGGATATTGTGGATTCAGTGCTTATCCTTCCGGGCAAAGTGGATACGCTTAACCTAACCGAGGACTTCACTGACTTCAGCCATCCGAAAACGGAACTTACAACTGACGCGCAAAAAGAAATTGATGCCGCTAAAAAGGCTGCTTCCTGTAACGCAGGACTGGGTTCCACGAACTGCAATCCAGCCCCACAAGATCCTAATTCTGTACCCAGCTGCGAGAACACCGGGTTTAGTCTGGCGTGGTTCATGTGTAAGGTCATCGATGGCTTGGCCGACGCGGTGAATGGTATATACACCGGGCTAATTGAGCCGATGCTGGTGACTCCGGGGATAGATAATAACTCCGATGCCGCTAAGCATCTAAAGGCGGCCTGGTCGACCTTCCGGATTATGGCTGATGTCTTCCTGGTGATTGCCTTGCTGGTGGTCGTGTTTGGCGAGTCCATTGGTGGTGGCATGATAGATGCCTACACGGTT
>Ga0068855_100006816_pt1 | contig 13857 bp, 15 predicted proteins | sample KBSCornC52_FD_66592 | JGI IMG/M metagenome (GOLD analysis project Ga0068855, IMG submission 66592) | Corn rhizosphere microbial communities from Kellogg Biological Station, Michigan, USA - KBS Corn C5-2 | ecosystem: Host-associated > Plants > Roots > Rhizosphere > Soil ... | reverse complement strand
CCAACTTCGCTGGTGTAAAAGCGGTCTACGCCGAACACACCCAAGAAGTAGGCGAGTAAGAAAGTCGTTAAATAGTTCTTGTCACTAATCTGCCCGGCAAACGGGCTGCCTGAAGCTGGTGGTACAAAAGCCGGGTTACCGCCCGGGTTTGGCGCGGGCGCGGCTTGCCATGGCTGCTGTGAAACAACCGGGGTTGGTGCCGGCGCTGGCTGAGGTGCGGAATGATGTTGCTGATGATGATTGGTTGGTGCTGGACCAATATCGCCAATCGGATGAGTGTCAGCTAGCGCTCCGCAGTTGCCGCAAAACTTGGCCCCCATGACCAATGGCTGGCCACAATTTTTACAGTTCATACACTAAATCTAAGGTTTACCTGAAGAAAAGTCAATCTGCTTATGTTTTTTGCCCACAACTGAGGCAGTATAAAAACTGGTCGGGGTTGGGTGTACCACAGTTGCGGCAGAAGTAGTTCTTGCCAACGGCTGCCAAGCCGAGCCGTCCATCTTCGCGCTGGGCATTCTTGAGCAAAATAAAGATGTTAATGTTGATCGCCAGCGTAATAAAGAGTGACATCAACACCGTCCAACCGCTGCCGTAAATCAATCCAAAGTCGTACAAGCCGTGCAGCCCAAGTGCGGCCACAAAACCAGCCACCACAAACCACCACGATCTGTGCAATACTTTTTGGCGCGCTAAGGTCCAGCCAATTAAGACTGCAAAACCGGCGTGAATGTACGGTCCGGTAATCACTTTGCCAATACCGGCGGCTTCGCCCAGCGTCAGCGAGTACTTGATGTTCTCGATCAGCCCAAAAATCATACCGCAGATGCCAAAGTAGACGACCCCGTCGGTAATCTTATTAAAATAGCGTCGGCTGTAAATCAAAAACGCCAGTGGTAGAGACTTGCTACCTTCTTCGATTAACCCTACCAACAGACTTTGGTGTAAGGTAGCCGCGGTTGATAGTTGCCGCGGCCCCAGTACCAGCAGTTTGCTGTCCACAAACCAAGTTTCCAGATAGTAACTGGCCACAATCGCGATCACGCCCAGCACAATTGCCAACCCAATAATTTTTGGAGGCTCTTTGGCGCCGCGGTTTTGCTGCAACAAATAGCGGATAAATAGAACCGCAACACCGATCTGGGCCAGAATAACTGCGTTAATAAACATTAGCACTAACTATACATTGTTATCGGCGAGAGAGTATAGCTTCGCGCCGGCCCCGCTTTGTCTTCCTCATGGAAGGCGGGGTCGGGCTCGGCATATATTCTCGCTAACCGCTCGAATAACGAACTCGAGTTAAGTAACTCGGCGAACTGGACCAAACTAAAAAGGCCTCGTTTGAGGCCTTTTTAGTTTGGTGCGGGTGCGGAGAGTCGAACTCCGATCACCAGTTTGGAAAACTGGGATAATAACCGCTATACGACACCCGCATGTCTATAACTGGGGTGATTATAACAGATTACAACTCGTGCAGAACAGTGATATGGGCGCCCAGCGAGTTGAGGCGCTCGGCTAAGTCTTCGTAACCACGTTGAATAGTGTAGATGTTGCGTAATGTGCTTGTGCTATCGGCGGCCAGCATACCAATCAGCAGCAAGCTGGCGGGGCGCAGGGCAGGTGGGCAAACCACGTCGGCCGATTTGAATTTGGTTGGGCCAACAATGTAAATGCGGTGCGGATCGGCTAGTTCAACCGTGCTGCCAATTTTGGTCATCTCGGTGTAGTAAATGGCGCGGTTTTCGTACATCCAGTCATGGATGAGCGTGCGGCCATGAGCGACAGCGGCAATCGGCACAAAGTAAGGCAAGTTATCGGCATTCAGGCCAGGGAAGGGCAGTGAGTGCAGTTTGTCGGTCGGTGCTTTGAGTTCGCCATTGTGTTTGTGGATAGTCAGATCAACCAGGTCAGTTTGGCCGTTAGCGGCTTTGTAGCGCGATGACATGTCGAACTTCAGACCCATCATCTTGAGCTTCAGAAGCTCAACTGACATAAACTCAATCGGCACCCGCTTAATCGTGATTTTGGAGTTGGTCGTGATAGCGGCCGAGGTAAAGAACATAGCTTCGATAGGATCTTCGGCCAGCGCGTACGTCACGTTCTTCTTGATGTGCGGCACGCCGCGCACGGTCATACGCGTGGTACCAACACCGTCGATTTTGACACCTAGCTTTTGCAAGTAAAAACAAACGTCTTGGACCGAGTAGTTGGCGCTGGCAAATTCGATAATGGTTTCTTCTGGGTTGCGGGCAGCGGCTGTCAAAGTTGTTTCGGTAACAGTGTCGCCTGGCTCGTACAATGTAATGCGCGAAGCTGGCTTTTTATTGACAGTCACGATGTAATTGCCGCTTGTGGCGACAATACCCACACCAAATTCTTCCAGGGCGTAATAATAAGGTGCCACGGTGCGGGTGCCGAGTTTACAGCCGCCGGCAAACGGAATCTTAAACTTGTCATGCTCGTGCATCAACGGACCCATCAACATTAAGACACTTCGCGTTTTGCGGGCGGCCACGCTGTTGATCTTGTCAGTCTTTAAGACCTCAGGGCGACGGATCTCGAGGTCGTTACCGGGCAGCCATTTAACGTGGACGCCCAGGCTCTCAAGTACTTCAATAATGCGAAAGACTTCTTCGATGCGCGGGAAATTTACAAAGCGGGTCACGCCGTGGTTAAGCAAGCTGGCGCACAGCAAACCGACGGCGGCGTTCTTGCTGGTTTTGAGTGTCACAGAACCATGTAATTCGTGGCCGCCTTCAATCCGGAGGTTGGTTGAAGCTTCGCTGCCCAGGGAAATGAGTTGCTTGTTGAGGACATCGCTGACGCGGCCCAGTGTTTCTAGGCTGAGGTTCTGACGACCCTTTTCCATGCGGTTTACGGCCGACTGGCTGGTGCTTAAGCGACGCGCGAACTCAGCCTGGGTTAGGCCACGATCTTGCCTTATTTGAGCTATTAACTCGCCTATTTTCTCGTTTGTGCTATTCACTGATCAATAAATATATCATAGATGGTAAACAAATACAAGTATGCTTGCTTCACTATTTTAACACCAGGCCTGGTATAATGGAACCATGATTTAGCTAGCTCTCCCATTTCTACAACATTAACCGAGGAGAGATACTACCTATGAGCGACACTACAATTGATGACCTAATTAAGGCAGAAGAAAAGCGCCAGCGCGAAGGGCTGGAGCTGATCCCGAGCGAAAACTACGTCAGCCGCCCGGTTCTGACGGCTATGGGCAGTGTCTTCACCAACAAGTATTCCGAAGGCTACCCCGGCCGACGCTACTATGGCGGCCAAGAAAACACCGACCAAGTTGAGACCATTGCCATCGAACGTGCTAAAAAACTGTTTAAGGCCGACCATGCCAATGTTCAGCCACACGCCGGCGCGCCGGCTAACGAAGCTGTCTATTTTGCTTGGTTGGAGCCAGGCGACACGGTACTTGCAATGGATCTATCGCACGGTGGCCATTTAACGCACGGCGCTCCAGTCACGCGGGCCGCTCACACCTATAATTTTGTCCGCTACAAGATGAAAGACCCGGCGACCGGCGAAATTGACTACGAAGAACTGCGCCAATTAGCCCTCACGCACAAGCCAAAAATTATCCTGGCCGGCTTTAGCGCTTACCCGCGCGAGCTAGATTATGCCAAGTTTGCCGAAATCGGCCGTGAGGTTGGCGACCAGTGTTTGCTGATGGCCGACATGGCGCACATTGCCGGCTTAATTGCGGGCGGTGTGTCGAAAAACCCATTTGATTACGGCTTCCACGTTATTACCACCACCACACACAAGACGCTGCGTGGCCCGCGCGGCGGCATGATTCTGAGCAAGGGAACTGTCAGCACTCCGCTGAAGGCGCCCGAAAAAACACTCGAAAACATTCCGACCTTAATTGACCGGGCCGTCTTCCCAGGTATGCAAGGTGGCCCGCTAGAGCACATTATTGCCGCCAAAGCTGTAGCCTTTGGCGAAGCTTTAGAGCCAGCCTTTAAAACGTACACTCAGCAAATTGTTAAGAACGCCGCTGTACTCGCTGATGAACTCAAAAAGCGCGGCTTCCAGCTTCTGACCGGTGGCACAAGTAACCACTTGATTTTAGCGGACGTTCACAGCAGCTTTGGCATTGACGGCAAAGTCGCCGAAGAAGCCCTCGATAAAATCGGCCTGACGCTCAACAAAAATGCCATTGCCGATGATCCGCTGCCGCCATTCCGCCCCAGCGGCATCCGCCTGGGTACCCCCGCCATCACGACGCGCGGTCTGGTTGAAAAAGACATGGAAACAATTGCCGACTGGATGAAACGCGCCATCGACGCACGTGACGAAGATGCCGAGCTGGCTAAGTTGCGTGCCGAGGTCAAAGAATTTGCCTTGCAATTCCCGCTGCCTAGCGACAGTTAGCTATCAGTTTTTCGAAGCAGCCAACCACCAATAAATACACCAGCAGTTATTTTGACCAGGTCCAAGCTATGCTTACCCATGGCTGAGCCTAACTCAAGAACTTTCATAGAGCGACCGCCACTAGCCAGGTCTCTTAAGTGGTTTGTGTCTTTCTCCAGATCGTCGCCATAATCTCGCAGCAAAATAGGTACGAGATCCGCTCTTGCATCTGATGCGCAAAGTTGCCGAACATGGTCAATAGCCACATCGACATTTAACCTGCTTGGTACAAAGGCCATAGAGCCTGTAGTCTCTTTAAGTCTTTCTGTTCGCGTTGAATCCTCGCTATAAATAAGAGTCCCGAGTATGCGGCACCTTTCATCAGAGCTCACGTCTGGGTTACTCTCGCAAGATGCTTTCAGTGCGTTTAGCATAGCCAAGCATGTTTGTTCGGCTGTCGCGTCTAATTCTCGAGATCGTCCGTTGGTTGGAAACTTGTAGTATTTTTGGCTGGCGTCAAGATAGCACTCCCGTGCAGCGTCAAGTTCGTTAATGGCCGAAGCGAGTGCTTCATCAGGGTCTGGCGCGGGAGCTGGCTGCTCTCCTAGGTCTACACTCATAATTAGCCAAATAGTATAACTATATATATGTCACGTCAAGGCATTTGTTATGGTAAAAGTTCGGGCTCTTGCACCAGCGTAACGTTGAACTTTGTGGCCACGGCATCGACAATCTTTTGTTTGAACTTCAACAAGTCGGCTGTGCTGCGCGCACTTTTATTAACCAGTACCAGAGCTTGTGCTGGCCAGGTAGACATGCCGGTCTCGCTGTCGTAAAAGTCTTTAAAACCGGCCTTTTCGACTAGCCAGGCAGCCGGCAGCTTAACCTTGCCAGGTTCGCCGGTATCCCAGTGTGGGATGTCGGGGTAGTCGGCTTGGATTTGAGCCAGTGTGCCGCCATCAACAATCGGGTTCGCAAAAAAGGAGCCATTGTTGGCGACCACTGCCGGGTCGGGCAAACGAGAATTGCGGATGGCAATTACGGCGTCGCGGATAATGCTCGGCGTGAAGCTGGTGATGTTATTGTCGTCGAGGTACTTCTGTAGAGTGGCGTAAAACGGTGGTGCCGGGTTGGCTTTAGCAAGGTGTAGCGTGATAGCGGTGATGAAAAAGCGGCCTTTGTCGGCGCCGTTAAAGCGGCTGCTGCGATAGGCAAAACCGCAGTCCATAGCCGGGATGTTTACGAACTGCTTGGTGGTGGTGTCGTAGGCTTCGAGGCTGGTCAGTGTTTGAGCGATTTCCTGGCCGTATGCACCTACATTTTGTACCGGTGTAGCGCCGGCGTTACCTGGTATCAGTGAAAGCGCTTCGATGCCAGTTAGCCCAGCGGCGACCGTTCTTTCGACGACGCTGTCCCAGTTTTCGCCACTGCCGATGGTGACGTAATGGTTGGCGTCGTCCTCGGCAAAGTCCTCAAAGCGCATGATTTTGTTGATAATAAGCAGCCCGTTAAAGCCCTCGTCTTTCCAAACGATGTTACTGCCAATGCCAACCATAATCATCGGCAACGATTGCTCTGTCGCCCAAGCGACCGCCTCTTCCAGCTCTGCGCGGGTCGTCACTTCAACGGCGTAAGCCGCCGTACCACCTAATCGCATAGTCGAATAATTTGCTAAACTGACGTTCTGGAACTGTTGCATGCATGCATTATACCGCCATATGCCAGAGACGCCTGCACGGACCTTCGAACGGGGTCAGCTAGCGCCATGGGCGAGCGCAGCTCCCCATAAAGCGCCCCTGAGAACAGCGGCGTGTGCGTCAGGGCTTGTGATGGTAATGCTTGCACGCCACAGTTTGGCAGGTTTATTATAAAAGGGTTATGGATGAGCCAAATTCGTCAGACAAGAAATATGGAGCCCTCGGCACGGAGCTGAAGTCTCTCAGGACGCGCCAAAAAAAGTCAGTCGCCGAAGTATCGGGCGCTGTCGAAATTGAGGAGGCCAGTCTGGAGCGCATGGAAGCTGGTTTGGAGCGACCGAGCGAAGATATCTTGATGCTGCTCATCAACCATTTTGGTATTACCGAGCGCGAAGCCTTGCAGCTGTGGGAGCTGGCCGGTTACGATCAACCGCAAACCGAGCGCCAAATCAATCTGCAAGACCTCAAGAATAACAAGCAGCTACTGATGTTACTGGCAGTTGATGCCCGAACCCTTTACAGCGACATGATCGAGGTTACCGCTAGTCAGAACGGTGTTGTCATGAACTTTTTGCAGGCTAATGGGCAGCCAGCTGGCCCGGCCCCGGTCGCGAAAATTGGCATGAGCGTTGAGCAGGCCAAAACTGTTATGAAAGTCATGGAGCAGGCCTTGCTGCGCATGCAGTACCTTAATGGCCCGAAGGCTTTGCCCGAGCCAGACCAAGAAAACTCCGCCAACTAAAAATGCCTCCCGAGTGGAGGCATTTTTAGAGGTGCAATTTTGCTTACTGATGGCTGGGCTTACTGGTTCTTATGGCTGTTCATGCCACCTTTTGCCTTAGCCTCGCGAGACTGAGCTTTGTTACCCATTTTAGCAATCTTGCTGACCTGCTCCTTAGACATTGATGCAAAACCACGTTTGCTGGTGTTGTCTTTCATAGACCCTCCTATACGCTTAAGTTTGTCTTGTAATCTTAGCGTCAATGAAATGCAGCCGCTATAAGCATTGTTACGCCTGACCTGTGAAGTTTTTATGCTTTATCTATTTCTTGCTGTTTTTCAGAAGCTCGTGGATCTCTTCTAATATCTTGAGCTGCCGCTCGTTCAGGTTGGTTAGCAGCTCAATTTCTTCTTTGGCAGCTAAATTGGTCTCATAATCGTGCTGCGCCATGGCGGCGCTAATGGCGTCGGCTCGCTTGGCGGCGATCAACAAGATGGCGCCCTGCAGACCGGCCAACATAGACAGGAATAAGTTGAGTAGAATGAACGGGTATTTATCCCAATGATGCAAAAGTCCTACGGTGTTAGCAGCCGCCCACACAACCATAAATATTAAAAAGCTAAACACAAACGTCCAGCTACCCATACCGTTACGGAGTCTGTCGGCAGCCCGCTCACCAGCAGTTAGCTGGGCTTCGTGGTCTTTATGCCAGTTGCGAGGCGTACGCATATTTACGGGTAGTATAGCACGAGCAAAAGTGTAGGACTAAGCGTGATGCCCTGATATACTACCTCTAATGCCACGGGCACAACTGGACCAGTCACCAATTGATCTGAGCGCCTTAGCGGAAAGCTTGCAAGCTGCCCGTAATGATAAAGAATTGTTTAATACTATTGTCAATGCGCCGTTTGGTTTCCGCAAAGAGACCGTCAAAATGTCGCTGGGCATCCTTGTCTTTCTGCAGGTAAACCCCAAGACAAAAATGATTGACCGGGTCGCCTTGTCCGATAACGAACTTGCCAAAGGCACGACCGAGATGTCGGTTAAGAAGTTCGAAGACATCCGCATCCCGCTGGGTGACAAAAAGAACAGCATTGCCGAAGCTATCCGCAGCAACGAGCCACAAATTGTGTCCGACTGGCAATATTTATTTACGCCAGCGCTCACTCCTACCCAAGCCCGTTTTAACCAGGCAGCTGGCGCCATCGGTTGCAGCGTAGTCTACCCGCTTAACGGCGCCCGCAACGGCGGCGCTATGATCTTTAGCTACTTCAAATACCCAGTCGGCATCACCGAACAGGACCACGCTTTTATGCGGGCTTACTGTGAGCTGGTAATTAACTGTCTAAAGTAGCAGACAGCGCGATCTCGAAATCGTAGTTGCAGTCTTCAAGCTCCTCGCAGCGCGCATTCTTCCATTTGAACAGTGGCTGAAAGCCTTTCTCCGGCGCTGCTTTATCGAAAACGAGAGTTAAGTACAAACCCTTACGATTATCCCAGTCTTGGACAGCCACGTAAGAGTAGCCAGTAGGTGAATTCGGATCCTCCACTCGCTCAAAGAAGTCTTGGATGATCATTAGACCGTCCGGCTTTAACTGAGCGAGCGTGTTTACGAACATATTCTTCTGCTGCTGAGGCGAGAGTTGATGCAGGACGGTAACGATCGAGGCTACATCATAGCCGTCCGGTTTTAAGCCATCTGGAGGGTCAGTTTTAAGATCAGGCGCCGCGAAGTCAGCTTGAATAAAGTTTACGTTGGGAGGGTCGAGATTATCGACAGCTTCGTAATCTTTAACGAGCTTTGGTTTTTCGTCTAGCTCTGTCAAATAAAAGGAGTTGTACAGTGACCATTCCGAACTGTCGTCATCAATCGGCACAATATCGACACCGTCCAGCCGACCTTTTTCGATCCTTTCTAGGCCCAAGTTGTCGTTAATAAATAGGGCCATGGCAGTGCCTTTAGGTGTAGCCTGCGAAGAACGTTTTACGTCATAGAATGGTAGCGTGGAAGCGAGTACTTTGTTGCCATGATTTTGGGCACAGCCAACATCAAGAATCGAGGGAGAGTTAGGGAGGCGGCCATAGCTGCGAAATATATGCAGCGCAGCCTCAATGGCTACGTAGCGCTGAAATTTATTAGTTTGTACCGTACGATTTTTAATATCACCGGCAAATGTACTAAACCGATCTGGATCAGACACTACCCAATCTATCAAGGTGCGCCAATTGGCCGTAGCCCTTGCTTTTGCGTATCTGTTGGGCCGAATCTTAGTAATCAGATCACCAGGGAAGTTTGGCAGAGGCCCCGGTAGCCCTTCGTTGTGGGCCTCAAGAGCTGGCCTGACTAGAGCCTTGGCGGACACCTGGCCAAGAACGTGATGGTTAGGGTACTTGGCAGATAAAACTTCTCTGTAAATCTCTTCAAGCTCGGGGACCTCATGTATGGCATCATGTAAGGCGGTGTAGCATGGGCCCATATACCGGTCGCTACGGCGTGGATGAGTCCCTTTTTCGACCAAAAGAGCATCAAAGGCCTGAAACTGAAGCTCAGCGTCAAGAGCCTCAACTTGCGGTGGGGCGGCGTTTTCGATACTCTCCCGTGGCTGTACCATGCTACTTATTATAAAGTTTAAGACCCGTTTTCTGTAATATTATTCATAGCTTTGCAAGGCGCCGTATGTTTTAGTGTACAAATGATGGAAGGACATGCACCTACATTGAAGAAAAACGAAAGATTTGAGGGTAGTATTGATGTCGCTGAAGATCTCCGGCGGGGAGCAGAAGTCATTCGCGACGGAGGTGTTCTCGTAGCCGATAATGGCTGTGTTTACGCCCAGACGTTTGATGGTCGCAACCCCTCGGCCGTTAAGGCGGCTTTTGCTGCCAAAGGCCGTGACCTCAAACAGACTTTTAGTTTGGCAGGTCCGACGCAATGGTTTATAGATATGGTTGATATTGATGCGGTGGCACCGAAATTTCAGTCGTTGCTGCGTGATCCTAAAAAGTTGCAGCTTCGCACCAGTGGCCTGTTATTTGTCCGGGCACCACTCAAGCCAGAGGCAGCTAAAAAACTGCCCGAAGCCTTCCGTTCATACGACACCAAGTCCGGTCTGTATTACGGCCAAAACTGGGATCCGGTCGGGCGTCGTTATTTTTACAGATTGATGGAAGCAACTAACGAGTGCTTGGCGGAAGTCGGCAAAGATTTTTTGCCTGGTATAACTTCGCATAACAAAAGCAAGCAACCCGAGGTAGTGGACCGCCAAATGGCGCTCCAATTGGCCAAGCAAATGGGATTGTCTATCTTGGTGGATGGACACGCTCGACGCAACGGCACCAGCTCTTATCCCATCATTGCTTTTACGCCAGCCGGCCTGGAGATTACTCGCGGTGGCAGCATCGACGACACGTATATTAGAGAGTTATTCCGCGGCTACCCGATGAAACGGGCCGCCAATTATAAACAAGCTAACCATAGCCCCTTGCTGGCAGATGCCATCATCTCCGACGAGAAAATTCCAGTCGATCACATTCGCGAACTGTCCCTGTCACAACTCAAGGAGCTATTGCTATGGATAATGCAGTAGAGGATAAGCCTAAGCAGGCATCGCCACCGGCGCAAGAAGGGTCAGAAAAGTCCGCCACTCCCGAAGAAACTCGCCAAGAGCTCAAAGAGGCAATTAAAGGCTCCAACGATGTTTTGGCCACGGCAACAACGGTTTTCCCGTTTTTCCCGGACACTGTCACGCTCGACCGGGCTAAGTTTACGATCACCAAACGCAGCTTTATCCGGACAGCCGAAATCCTTAGCATGCGTATCGAGGATATTCTGAATGTCACTGCCAGCATTGGGCCGATCTTTGGTTCAATCAAGATCACGTCTCGTGTTATGTCACCCAATCCACCTTATGCTGTGGGTGTATTTTGGCGCAAAGACGCTTTGCACATTAAGCGTATTACTCAGGGTTACGTGATTGCTTTACAGCGCGAAATAGACTGTAATGCGCTGCCGACCAGTGAACTCGCCAAGATGCTCGACGATCTGGGCGAAGACGAGCATGATCACTCCTAGCTACCAAATGTGAAGGTGTTGAGCTCAACCCCATTGGGGACGCTCAGTTCTACAGTGCTACCGCTGGTGAACTGGCTGAAGTTCACTAAGTTGTACAGTCGGGCGCCGTTCATGGTTAGGTTGCTGTTCTGCACATCCGAACCTGCTGCGCCGCTTTGGCTAATTGGTTTGCCGTCCAGCTTCACGCCGACGGTAGCTAGGCCGCTTGAGCCGCCTACCAAGTAGACGTTTTTGGCTGCGACGTGGAACTTGAGCACGCTGTTACCGCGGGCGATGATTTTGTCGTTATCGACTTCCCAGGTGCCGCTGAGTGTCCAATCATTCACCGGCAAGTTGGACACGGCTGTGTAGGTTGCCAGCGGCACGTTACCGAGAGCTGGGCTGCCAACGTAATTGCCAGCTCGGGCCGAACCAAAGTACGTTTCGGGCGTTTGATCGGCCGAAATCGGCACATCGTCAGATTCGGATGCCATCGCGCCCAGCTTGGCGCCGTTGGCAGTCAAAAGCGTACGGATAGCTTGCTCTGTTTGGGTATAATCGCCTTCACCATTATGAATTCGCCGCACCGTGCTGCTGGCGTCAATCAAGTAGCCGGCTGGCCACGACTGGTTATTGTAAGCATTCCAGGTTGCCAAGTTGTTATCGAGCCCAACCGGGTACGTAATGTCCTGGTCTTTTAAGGCTTTCTCGACATTGGCCGGCACTTGCTCAAATGAAAACTCGGGCGCATGGATGCCTACCACTACAAAGTTATCGGTTTTATAGGTGTTATACCACTTCTCCAAGTAAACATCGTTGCGTATACAGTTGATGCAGGAGTATGTCCAGAAATCGACTAAGACGACTTTGCCTTTGAGTGCCTTAATGGACTGCGGCGGACCGTTCAACCACTTTTGGATGCCAGTAAACTCCGGTGCCGAAAATGGCTGGACGTTAAACAGGCTGCTGTTACCTGTAAGCTGGTTTTTAGAAGCCGGCAGCAGCTTTTCGCTCAGTGAATCAAAGTTAAATGGCGTGTGGTCGGAGATGTACGTTTGAATTTTTGGCCCGTAGCCGGTAAATATCATAACCCCGACCAAAACGAAGATAACAGCGATGGTACGCTGTAGCCAGCCATTTGGGTTAGCCGCAAACCGAACACGGCGGACTAACCCTTGGCCATAAAAGCCAATCGCCAGCAACAAAAAGCTCAGTCCCAAAATATAGGCAATGACGTACGCCATCGCCTGGGCAAAATTAGCCGGTAGGACAGTTGCTAAAATGTAGGCGTAAACGGGGCTACAGCTGGAAAATACCGGACCCAATGCAGCGCCAGTGATGGCCGGTCCGATGATCTTGCTTTTGTTGCTATAGCCGCGGCCCATTAACCGCTGGGCGGCGGCCTCTAAACCGAGCCCGCCAATGATCTTGGCGTAAGTAATCGGGAAGAGCAGAGCCAGCCCGAGCAAAATAATAATTGTTCCCGAAAAATAGGTGATGGCCGACGGCGGGATATTTATCAGCAGCGTTGTGGCTTTGAGTAGCAGTGTAAAGACAAACAGCGAGATCGCCAGTGCCGCCGTAATAATAAATGGTCGTTTTTTATCGGTGACGTCGCCGGTGACCGAGCCACCAACTATTACGGGAAGTAAAGGTAAGACGCATGGCGCCAAAACGGTTAGCATGCCGGCTACAAATGAGCTGATGAGAAGAAACATAGGTCCGCCTTGCTTCTAGTGTAGCACCGCTATCTAGTTGCTTTGTTTAACGTAGGTGCCGCCGCCCTCAAGCGTGGCTGTTAGCGTAAAGCCAGTACACTGCGTAGTCGTGTTGTCGCAGCCCGAAGGTGTTGGCACGTAAGCGTAAGCCCCAGCCACAGGTGAAGACACCAGCGTTTGGCTACTACCGGTCGGGTCTTGTAGCGCTGCCGGGTCGAGACCCTGCATATTGCTGGAAAGGAATGACGAATCGTTCATATTTGCCAACGTTGGGTAATAGCCGTTTGTACCATTGTAGGCTTCCAGATGTCCATCGATTGCAACGAGGTCAGTCTGTCGCTTGGTGTTGCGGGCTTTCTGCTGCACACCAGTAAACGTTACAATGACGAGCGTTGCCAAAATGCCAATTACCACGATTACAATCAAGAGTTCAACAATTGTGAACCCGCTTTGCTTAGTCTGTTTGTAGCCCACCGTATAACCTCATTACAATTCTATTTATGCTTAGTATACACCGCCGTAGCTATATTTTTCGAGTATCGTACGCCCAGTGAAGTAGCGCCTGGCGCTGGCGTGGCTGGCAACTGGTATCGCCTGGTGTACAGAATTTCTCAAGCTGACTGATGTGACGCCGCATATTGCGCCAGCGTTTTATTTGCCGCTGATCTTCGTCCGGGATGCGCCGGCCTTGATAGTAGCGGCAGTACCACAGAAACCAACCCAGCGGATCTTCGGGATAAATCCAACCCTTGGCTTGCCAGACTTGCAGCGGCTGGCTGGCGGCGACATTGAAAAAGTTGAGCTCTTTATGAGGCTGGCCATCCTGGCTCAAGCGCGCATTCGGAAACCAACTAGCCGGGAACTCTTTCGGTGGCGTTTTAAAGTAGCTGCCACCGAAAACGCCCAGTGCCAGCATTTCTTGAGGAGTTAGTTCAGGTTTAAAGTTGAGGTCAAAATCTGCGCCCATTTTGGCTGTTAGGCCGTACTCATAGCCCGTTTGGTAGGGCTCGTTTACTTTTATAATCTTCATGACGGCCAGTATAACAGCATGGACGGCCGTATAATTTCATACTGCAGCTTTACAGTGGGAGCTTTATAGTACTGACATAACTAAGGAGTTTTTATGAGCGAGCAAGTTGATAAAAAGGGTCACCCAATTCGCAAGCGCATGGTGAGAGGGCTCATCAAGGGCATTTTCTTGAAATAGTGACTTGAGCCTCAACTCGCCGGGACAGGAACTGGTTTGATGACTTGGCAATTTTTGCCCTCAGCGTGCCATTC
>Ga0068855_100006815_pt1 | contig 13858 bp, 31 predicted proteins | sample KBSCornC52_FD_66592 | JGI IMG/M metagenome (GOLD analysis project Ga0068855, IMG submission 66592) | Corn rhizosphere microbial communities from Kellogg Biological Station, Michigan, USA - KBS Corn C5-2 | ecosystem: Host-associated > Plants > Roots > Rhizosphere > Soil ... | reverse complement strand
TTATTGGCTATTTCCGGGTTCATTTTGGCCCTAATTTTTTCAAGAGTGGATAGGTAAAAGTCAAGCTCAGTAATGTATTTGTGAAGCATTTCGAACTTGGGCTTGTCTTCTACGTTAAACAGATTCACTTCGTTCTCCGCGATCTGAGCATTATACTTTTCAATAACGCCCTTTACGGCTCTGTATGAGGTTTCATGCGGACTTTCCTCGTAATACTTCAATCTTTCAAGTTCATCTTTTTTCATGGATACACGAAAGTAGGCACACGCCTAACAAATAATGTCGGAAATGCCGTTTCTGTCCATCCTAAATTAAAGCTAACCTAATTCGGCTAATACGAGGCGGTAAATTTGAAGACACTAAAAAATAAACCCATGAGCGCAGTATTAGATAAAGTGAGTGCCTTGATAGCATCCCTTCAAAAGTTAAGTCCTATTGCCGCAGCCACCAATGCTACAGCAATGAGCATAGCAGAGACAATTTCTGTTGTGGCTAATGATGAGGGGAGTGATATAACCCTTTTGCAAGCACAGGTGGATGCCTTGAATCCTTCAGCAGGAGTCTTGCAAGCTGATACCATACAGGAGGCAACTTCTGGAGCGGGCGTGGCTTTTACGCAACCCATAACATATTCTTTAACAACTGGCATAACAGCAGGAACCACCCAGACGCAAGCCGGCGCAACAGCTCTCACGTCAGAATTGAACAATATTACAACTGTTGCTGTAACCAATGACGGAGTAAAGCTTCCTGCTGCAATTGCCGGTAAAAGAATTACAGTTAAAAATGGTGGCGCAAATGTGGCTAAGATTTATCCGTTCCTGGGAGATTTTATTGATGATGAGTTAGTAAACGTAGCTATCACAATCCCAGTTGAAGGTGTTATAACTTTTATTGCTATCAGTGGAACTACATGGGAGTCTTCTGTGGAAACAGGAACTTTCGCTGTTCTGTCCGCAACAACAGCGACAATTACAACCCTAGGAGTTACAACAACAAATGCTTCAGGGGTATCAACTTTTAGTGATGCAACAGGAGTGACAACTAATACAGTTACCGAAAGAACTGCCGCATCCGGCGTTACTGTTGACGGAGTATTGCTTAAAGATGGTGGAGTATCGGCTAATTCAATGTATGCAGGATTTTACCCAACTGCCGCACAACAAACCTTAACAGGAGCAGGGGCGGTCAATGTAACTTCTTACCTAACCAATATGGATAGTAATGGTGGTGCAATGGCAGCCACCCTTGCGTCAGGCGCTCAAATAGGCCAAAGAAAGAAAATAGTTCTCGCAGTCGATGGTGGAGATGCAACTTTGACCTTGACAGGATACACATCAATAGTGTTTAATGACGCTGCTGATTATGTAGAGCTTATTTGGAGTGGGGCCGCTTGGTTCGTACTTGTAAATTCTGGCTGCACAGTAAACGCATAAACACCCAGATTCTCTTTTCATATAGATTTGATTCCAGAAGTCAGCCTCCTAAGTGGGGCTGATTTTGTTAGGTGTTGATAAAGTTATACGACATTTGTTTGGAATAGTAAATGTTAGTTATACATTTGTATTCGCTATTATACTTATACGTTATGCAATTGAAGAAAATACTTAAAGACATTCCATTGCCAAAGAGAGGAAGAGAGCCTGTATATCCCTTTGCCGAAATGAAGGTTGGGGATAGCTTTCTGTATTCGGATAAGACAGACAGGAAAAGTGTAATGGCAGCTTCTGCTTCTTATTCACAGTATTCAAGACGAAATACAAAAGGTAAATGGAAGTTCACCCAGAGAGTAACAGATGAGGGCATTATGATATGGAGGGTAAAGTAAATCGAACGAACCCACAATGGTTCATAGTAAGGTTGGTATCGTTCCCTTATGACGTTATGGTATCGATTGATGAGGATTGTGATGTATTAATAAATCGTCTTGTTAAAAGATTTGGACAAAGCAAAAAACAATGCAAGCCATTGAAGTGGGAGAAGGACAGCAAAAAAACTTGGTAGATTTTATATGCTTCCTTCAAATGTGTCTGTGATCCGTATTATGCGTCAAAGTGCCCTAACTGATACACTAGGACTGATAACACATGAATCATTCCACGCTGTTCATGCTATACTAGAAAAGATGGATGTAAAACTTCAAATGTATGTTAGTGATAAAGTTTTTGCCTATCAGCTTGAATACTTGACTAAAGAAATATTTAAGCGGATGAAATTTAACAATGACTAAATTGTAAGTATATGTTCATACACGAAATTCTATTAGTCGTAGCTTCATTATTCCTATTTATAGGAATGATTTGTTTAAGTGGTGCGTTTTTAAGCAAAACATCTTTATTATTAATAGACATTTGTATGCCAATAGGAGTCGTTTTACTTATAGCATCAATAATAATGTTTGTTATCAAAATTTTAATCACATGAAAGCAGAACAAGTAAAGGATTGTGATCCAATTTGGATCTTGCAAATATCCGGTGTCATATTTTTTGATGACGATAATAGAGCGTGCCTCTACCTAATCAACGGTGATGACAAAATAAATTTGACTGAATGGTTTGAGTCTGCTGTAGAACAAAATGGAAACAAAGTTCAATTGAGTTATTGGATATCTGATAATCCCTGTAAGAAGGAGGATATGTTAGAATCTTGGCTTAAAAAGATTCACGGTGCTATAGAAACTGATTGTGATGAGGTTTATCAAGGATCGTGGACATACGGAGGCGGGTCATGGGCTTCATATGATAAAAACTATTCATTTAAAATAGGTGGTCATGATTTGTTTCAAGAACTTTCAGAGCAGGACGGTAGATTTATTATTTTAGAACTTAATTTTAATCAACAGACATAATAATTCAAAAGGAGGCAAAAGATGAGTAATTTTAATTTTGGTGGATCTTTAGGAGATAAAGGATTCAGAACACTAATGATTATTTTAGGGATATTGGTTCTTGGGCTAATTGCAATCATATTTATTGCTGCATGAACGACTCACACCTTAATCTGCCGGATAGGATACACCGAAATTCCAGGACAATAATAATCTCTCCAGACGAGTTAAGCAGGCAATTTGATGAAACATTTGAATCATTTTTTAAGTTTGATATGGAGTCAGTGCTTGAAACTTCAAGGCGATTAATGAAGTCACTTAAAAATCCAGATCTTGTCCCAATTTCAATTTTATAATAACTACACGTATGAGCAGAGAAATAATATTTAGGGCATGGGATAAAAAGGATCAAAGAATGATTGTAGCTGAACAAGATTTTATTCCCTTATTGGTGACTCATAAAGGCGTATTCAGACTTGATCCTCATCTGAAGGAGGATAGGTATGAACGAGTAGAAGATGATCGCTTCGATATCATGCAATTTACCGGACTAAAGGATAAAAATGGCAAAGAGATTTATGAGGGGGATCTAATGCAACATTCCGATCCGTTTACAACTCCCATTATCGTTAAGTGGAACAAGGAATTTTGTGGTTTTGTTTTTAACGAAGGAGACACCTCTTATACTTTAGACAGTCCATCACTTTTTATCATTGGAAATATTCATGAAAATCCAGAATTATTAAAGTGACCTCTCGTTCCAAGACATATAAAACAAAAGCATCTGGTTTTGGTAGAGGGAGAAAGAAAAGGAAGAAAGTTAAAAAGTAAAACATGAGCGAAAATTCAGCACAAAATTCAGAAATGTATAAGCCACGGAAATGGTACAATAACGAGCAATTTCCACTTATCCCAGTTTTTACCAATAGAAGGCCAAACGAATACAACACCCGACAATTAGGTTTGCACTGGATGTTTGTAAGGTTATGGACACTAGACTCTTTTGAATTTGAGATAGCCTTTGTATGGTCAGGTCATTGGGGAATAGGGCTCACTGGGATACTCCCATATTTACGCTGGGCTATTACAATCCCATTTCCTGTAAAATATTCAATGTGGGCGCAAAGAAAACTGTGGAGAAAACCTAAGAAAGCATGAACAAAAACCAGTACTTACAAATGATCTACGACAGGGGATGGTACGTACACCCCAGGTTTAGGATAAAAAGGAGGGTTCGGTTTTCTCTTAGGTCCATATCAGGCGTTTTGTATAAAATAGAAGAACCGGCCCCATTATTAGACCTAATCGAAACTACAGGTATTGATATGTACAATTACAGTATCTACAGGTAAACAATACAGATGAAATGACAGAGATAAAACACACAACCGAAATCGGATTCTTCGGCCTTAAATGGAGACTAACACTAGAAACCGAGATTCCACCCGATTACATGGAAGACAGGACAATTGAGCTAATTCGCAAGGAGTCAGAAACACTCCTCAAGACAGGAGCCTTTTTGTCAATTAGATGCGCCATGAAAGATCCCGTAACCACCTACGCCTTTCAATACGCAGGCGCAACAGCCCACATTAACATAAACCTTGACAAGGAACAAGCAGACGAGTTTATCGCACTCCTATTGAAGGAAGATATCCTAAAAGCTAAAATCCAATTCTAAAAATAATACCCACTCCATGAACATAGGGTAAGGCTGTTTGAAATACGCCTGGTACTGTATACGGCTATTTTTATCGAGGATGTCCAAAAACCAATAAGATAACCCACTGCATGAATCGTAGGTAAGCCCCTCGTTTATACGAACAATCCGGCTATATAAAATGACCCCCGGAGGCCTTTATGTGCCGGGTAGGTATTGAATTATCTTTCCCAATCCCAACCAACCGGGAACGAAAGAAAGCCTATATTGAAATCCGGGATTTGTGATGTGTGTAATCTGTGATGGAGTAGGGGAGTGGCAATGTGTCCGAGTTGGGAATGCGGAATAAAACTTGCCTAATACAGTAATAGAAAAAATAGATTAAACATAAGATTAATTATTGTACAGCATGAGCAGACAAATAAAGGCATGGAATGACATAGAGTTTTGTGACATAATAACAGCATCTTTCTTACCAGGAACACAGTATTGGCGTAAGATAACCTACAGATGCCAATCTTATTTCATTTCATATCACGGTAATTGTTATTCAATGGCCAAGCAAAGGTTGTTAAAGTGTAATTATAGGCTTATTAATGGCCAAGTATATGGACAATACTCATTCATGGGGCAATGGTTCTCTGCTCATAGGCTTGTGTTACTTGCTTTCGGGCCACCTCAACCCTCTTTAGACCATGAACCTAACCACAAGGATAGGAACGGAAGGAACAATCATATTGATAACCTTGAATGGAATACACATCAAGAGAATATGATTCATGCGGTTGCTAATGGTAAATATAATGCTTCAGGAGATCAGCACTGGACAAGAAGATTAGGCGTTTCAGAGGAAACAAAACGTAAACTATCTCTGTCTAAACAAGGAGAAAAACATCCAAGGTTTAAAGGGTATTATATTGTAATGGGAAACAAGTACACTTCCACACATGCCGCCTCAAAAGCCACAGGAATAGAGCAGAAAACAATTTATAGGCGTTGCAAGTCAAATAAGCGGCCTACAATAGGCTTCTCCTTTGAGCCTTTATAAATCCTCTTTAGGAATAAGCACAATAACCAGATCAAGATAGGTTATATAATCTAATACTTTATTGATGGATGGATTGCCTTTCCCTTGTTCAATATCGGATAGTTTATTCCGGTTAATACCTGTTGCTTTCGCTGCTTGTAATAAGCTGATATTTTTACGTTGTCGTTCCTGTTTTATCCTATTGTAATTCATAATGCTGTGTCTATTCGGGCAAATATCGCTTTTTTGCATGGTTTATCGTGCATTTATGATTCAATATTTATGGTTTTTACCTTTTATTTTCCTTACAAAAGAGGCTAATAACCCTCCAAATGGGTATATTTCAGTAATTCCATACCTTTGATACAATTATATCAGATATGAATGACCGTTTAAGCACCTTTGATACACGTTTTAAGACTGGTTTTAAGCGTTCAAAGCCTGTGGTTGGCAAAGATGATAAGGCTTTAATGCAATCTCTTGCCAGAGTATTTATAGACCTTGCCCATTCTAAAGGGTATCATGTGAATGAGATTGAGGCTAAACTAATAGAGGAAGGGAAATGTAATATTTATCGAGGTAAAATAGCTCAAATGGCCTCTGGCGCTGCCCGGCCTTATCAATACCTTTATTTCTTTCAAGTGCTCTTTGCTTCTATTGGGTATGATATAATGGATGTCTTGGTTGTTCGTGATCCTAAAGAAGTTTTTGAATCTCTTTCATCTTAGTTGTTACTGTTCATCTTCCAGGGGCTTCGCCCGTTGTTCCCTCAGAAGAAGGGAAAGTTTAGTCGTTTTGAGGTTGTTGTCCGTATTTGGTCATGTCAAGCAGGTTGGCTATCTCCTTTATGTGAAGGGCTTCTAATACTTGATTAGAGTATAGTTCATATTCTTTGCCGGTTTCTATTGAAGTGACGCATATCGTTAAGAGTCCGTGATCGTACTTGTCAGTTACAATTGCCTTGAAGGGGACAGGTTCGGCGTAAGACGCTTTGTAGTTGCTGGCATCTATTACGATTACGGTGTTGTCCTTCATGCTTGTTTCAATTTAGGCATCGGCTGGGTAGGATTGACAGACTTAAACTTAATGAACATTTTAATCCACGGGCTATAAGGCGCTTTGGCTCTTGTGAATAAACCACCACCTAGTCTATCCTGATAAAGGAAGTAAGTCCTAATATTTATTTTTTCGTCAATAGTAAACGCTTTCATCTTGTCTTATTGCTCTTTGTTGGGCGGTTGATTGATGATTATTCGCTGGTTTTTGTGGAGCTCTAGCCCTTCGTAGGTATTGCCAAATGGCAGGATTCTTATTATTGGCATATCAATAGCTCGTTTTAATGCCTCTATTTCTTCCGGGGTGAATGTATCCCCGTATTTCTCAATTATCTCTGAGATTGTTAGCCGGACTATTGGCCCTTCGTGCATTACATCCATTGGGCTTTCCTCTTGCCTTCTTATTTCATTGGCCTGTTCTTCACTGATTGGATCGAGAAGTTTATGTTTGATTTTGTTCATGCTGTTGTTTGTTGAAAGGTTAGCTCTTTGTTGGTTAATGCGAATATCAGGTTTTGGAGTTCGTGAACCCAGTATATTTGTTTTAAAGTTGAGACAAAATCTTGGCCTTTGTAAAAATAAAAGTCGTTATCGTCTATGCTGTGCACTCCGTATTCATGGCCTTTGAATTGAAAATATTTGTCATCACCATTATCGTCTTCTAGTTCTAATCCTAGTTTATAAAGCCATTCATCTGTGAGTGGGATAGGCTTGAAGTTCAATTTACCCTCGTCCGCTAAATGAATGCCGTAGCTTGTTATTGCTGCGAACGCTCTACCGTCTACAAGTAGAGAGTGGGTTGCGGTTCGCGTTATTGATATTGGATCTATTTCGTGATAGTTTCCTATTCTTAGCTCCTTTGCGTTCATATCTTTTTAAATGTTATTATTCCTTTGTTAGTTGCTAAATGAAACATCTTTTCTGTGGGTGCTATGATTAAAAATTCCTTTTTGTCCAGTATCAGTTTAGGGAACTCCCGGTCAGGCTTTATTTCATACCTGAGCTTGTGAACCGATCCGTCTTTGGGGTATATCATTACATCCATGTTTCCTAGAAATATATATTCTGTTTTGTTGTCTTCTCTTATCCATGAGCCTGTTAAATTCATGGGTCAAGTTTGGTTTATTTATTGCTTTGTTTCAAGCTAAATATTTTAGCATACCCATTGCTGCATAAAAATCCTGTTGAGCTAGTTTAGGCTCTAAAGGCTTAAATACTTGCGTATAATAGCTGTAAGGATCTGGCATCTTTGCGAACTTCATCAGGAGGTTATCGTTTAATGGCGTAGAAGAAAGATGCATAAAAGCCCTATTTCTTTCGCAAAAATTAGCATCAAAATACTTAATCTCCAACAAAGGTGGGGGAGCATCCCTAAAAAAATTAAACCTTATTCTATCTTTAGACATTTCCTCTACGGCAGCTAACCATCTTAAATTTCGTGATACATAAGACGCCTCAAGTAGTATTCCTAAATCTACCGGGATAGGTACTGAGCCATCTTTTCTAACCTTTACCGTAGCTATCCTTTCAAAATATCGTTTCATCCCTTTACCTGGTTAATAGTGTTGGTTATTGATTCCTTGTTTAGACATGCTATTGGATGGTCGCATTGCCCTTGACATCCGCACGTTTGTGAATCTCCGCATGAAGTAAATCTTATTTTCGCATTTTCTTTGGCGATTTCTAATACCTGCTTACATGCTTCACGCATTGCTGAATATATCGCCTCTTTCGGATAAATATCCCTGTTATGATGCCCGCTATCAAGTATAGTTTCCTTTTCTTGATTTTGCAGAATTGCTCTCAGATCTATTTCCCTCTCTTTACCCATGGTCTTTTTGTTTGTCGGTGTATAATAGAATTCGAATAGCCTTGTTCAAGCCAATATGATATATACTTTTCTCTTGCCGACTCATTATACGTATGCAGTTTGTATTTTGGAATAGGCTTTACTTTATAAGGAACGGCCAATTGCTTGTTAAGTAATGGTTCGCCCTTAATTTTAAAGTGCCTAACATATATAGCCTCTCTCACAATTGCTGTTTCAGTATCGCATACTTCTAACTCTGTAATCCTAAAGTCGCTTCGTGCTCTCTGCTTTGATTTCCTGTATTTATATACACAAGTGCCAGGATGGGTCATATGGCTATTAAAGCGCGATTTTGGATTCTTACATCGGCCCACATATATCACTTTATCTATAACTAAGTCTTGGATTATATATATCGTATTCACTCCGCAAATATACACTTTTATTTAAAAATACAAGTTGTTATATAGAAACTTTTATATATTTGCATTATGAAGTATGAACAATTATCAATTACTGAGTATGCAGATTTGAGGGGGATAACCCGGCAAGCGGTATTGAAGGCAATATACAAAGGCCACAATCTTAAAGGAGTTATCAATTATAAGAAGATAGGAAATGCTTATGCATTGAAATGTGATAAAGATGAAATTATTCTCCTTGAAAAACAACGTGTTAGAAAATAATTAAGGTTTCTACTTGACAACCCAAATATTTCAATTATCTTTGTTTTGTGATTCAGCAGTAATAAGTATCACAGCAATGCCCAAAAGCTATATGGGAAGTAAGAGTTAACTTACAGAATGTTTCCGGTGCTCACTAAACCGGCGTAAAGTTCCGAAAGGGCGGTAAGGTATCGAGAAAGTTATCTGAAACACGGGGATTAGGAAGTCAGCGTTTGAACGCATCCTAAAATGAATGTAAAGCTACTGCATTCATGCAACGGTTTCAAGTCCGTGTTAAAAGCTGAGAACATTCTAATAACATTTAAATCTTATGAAAACATTTAGCATTTTATCTGGCATCCTTGCAATAGTTGCGTTTGGATGTATGTATTTCTCACACAATGATAAAGTCCTCGTAGCTGCGTTAGTGGAGGGGCTTATCTTTACCCTATTCTTCATTCACTCAACCAAAAGGATTAAATCATGAGCCCAAAGGATCTATTACAAATGAGGGCCTTAATTGAGGCCGTGCTTAAACGCTACCCTGACCCACCTCTCAGTATTATTGAATTAGTTGATGCACCCGGACTGGATTTAATGCTTGCAGAAGGTCAGGGAATGAACCAGAACATCATATTAGCTCTGATTGGAATAGCTAACATGTTCGGGGCTGAGTTTTCAATGAGCCATCTTAAAGAGGGAATCGAAATACAGATCTATTAACTTACTATTATTAACCACTTAAAACACTTTTATTATGAGTACCAGAGCTAACATTATCGTCAAAGACGGCTATTCAAAATTATTTTTTTATCGTCATTCAGATGGCTATCCCAAAGGAACGATGCCTACCCTTACCAAGTTGCTTGACTGGGTGAAGGACGGTAAATTAAGAGATAATGTCGGCCAGTTTTCAGGATGGTTAATACTTATCGGGGCATTAGAGTACGGGAATGTACCCAATGTTCCTGTAAGTACGCCAGCCGGATATGCTCATGTTGAAGATATTGAAGACCCTAAAGACTGGAAAGTAGGCGCATATGAACCTACCAACGGTATTCATGGAGATATTGAATATCTGTATATTGTTGACCTTCAAAAGAAGACAATAAAGACAGTTAGAAGCGATTTTAATTCGTACGCTTAACAAACAACCTTTAAACCCCCTTAATTATGAGCAGCAAAAGATTGGACATGCTAAAGAATTCACTAACTAAAAAACAGGCTCTTTTGGATCAGAAGTTTGAGCAGCATTTTCAAACTGTTAAACAAGCAAATGGGCAGCCTTTGAATGATAAGCGCAATGGAAGGGCCACTTTAAATAAATGGGAGAGGCAGAGCGATTCTATAAGGACTTTGAAAAAGAGCATTGAAGTAACCAAGGCGGCTATCGAAAACGAAGAATCCACCATAACGCATATTGCAAAAATAAAAGATGTGCTACCCCAAGAAATTCTTGCCTTATTGGAATCAGGTGAATTAGTGCAATGGAAAAAACACCCACATACCTTTTTTGTAGCAGGGGTTGATAACGCCAGGATCGTTTGGTTGCATAAAAGAAAATTAATTGCTCACAAATACTCCGATTTGCTGACTGACAAAGAACAGCGTTCTAAATTCGTCAAACTATACAATTATTTAAACGCTTCGCTTAACTCTTAACCCTTTAATATAAAACAATACAATTATGAGGAATCAACTTATTCAAATAGCAAATAACCTCGCAGAATGTATCGATAATTGGGATATGTCCGAGGAAGCGGTTGCCGCTATCCGTGCAGAGATTGACGCATTAAACGCTGAAATAGATACACTGCCAGACGAAAAATATCCTACAGCTTGGGTATGCACCGATCGTGATATCGGGCAATATGGTAGACAATTGGGGGATACTCAGTATGAGTTCAGGGAGCCTGACAAGATGTTTAGCGTCTTTGACCTACTCGCCTATAAACAGAATGAAAAGGAGTCCATAATCAATGCTTATGGCTATACTTTCCTTTCCGGGGAAAACAAAAATCCATCACTTCAAAATATCCATGAGGTTTACGGAGAAAAAGCAGATTGGATAGTGGCAGAATGCATTTACGAAACCTATTAATTACTACAATTATGAGAAATCAAACTTTTTTATTGAGATGCGGTGATGACACTATTGCGTCTATTAGCCTACTTTCATACGATTTAAGCGATAATCATGCACCTCTATGGAATTTGGTGGCAAAAGCCCTTAAAGAGCATTATACATTGGACAATGACGCTGAGGTTCGTGAATCAGACTATCATGACAATACCGCAACATATACAGGGGTATTAGTCGGTTCTAGTGATGGCGAAAGCGTGGAATACCCATTCGAATTATCCCCACTTACAAATTATTCCCTTTAATCACTTATACCATGAAAAGAATAGTAAACAACCAAGAAATTTATTTAGATGAGGGGGCTATCCTCAAACACATCCTTGAAACTGATTGGATGGACGGTAAAGAAACATGGACAGGTGAGCATACAGATATTCCATTGAAGCCAGGTAAGTACAAATACATCCAACAAAAAGTGTACGATCCCCTTACAAAAAGAATTGAGGACGCAAGAGATTAACCCCATTCATTCTAACAACAAACACAATGACAACGAACAAGCTAAACCTATACACTGAAATGACAAAACAATAATTGGAAAATAATACAATGAACACAAAGGTTAAAACAAACCCTGGCTATAAGCTTTTATCAGATTGCAAAATTCAAGATAACATTTACAAAGTAACGGACTACGTTTACAACAGACTTTCTTTTGTGGAAAGAGCTAAGTATACTCATCTGTTTTACCTTGTTCATCATGAAGCAGGAACAACACAATTTCAAGCAACTAGGCTAGTTAGATTTGTGAGAAGGATGGGAAGGAAGTATGCTACTTCTTAGACAATCTTTTGCGCTTCTTTATCTCAAAGACTGTGGGTTCGGACCAATCTTTTTTAAGAGCATACCCAAACACATCACCTTTTAAATAGCCTTGTTCAACATATCTTGAGAGTTGACTATTGATAGATGGCCTTCTTCTAGAACGCTCTTTTGAGTGCTCTTTGCCTATTAATCCATAGGCGTTAAAGATGATTTTGCACACAGCAGGAGCAGAGAGCGTAGTCTTAAAATCGGGGAATAACTTTTTTATTTCTTCTGAGTACGGGATACGCATAAACACGGTGTCTTTTTCTTCTGTTACCTGAGGCTTTTCTTGGACTGTACCCTTCAAAAGATCAATAGCAGATCGGATTGCCTTTGCCTCATCCAAATAAGGTTTAGCCATATCTTCTAAAGACTGTGCTTTTGCTTCTAGGACGCTTATTGCATTACTTAACTCTTTTGTTTCCATGTTTTATTTGTTTTTCTCCTATGACTAAGGCGTTAGCTTCACTGATTACAGACTGAGGAAAATCCCCTTCGTATACGCTATGAACGTCTCTTTCTTTATGGGCTACGGCTTGTTTTCTCACCTCCCTATCTACCCCCATCATCTTAGCAACAGTGATCCAGGTATGACGAGGCACTTTAGTTTCAAGCCTTAATTCTATTTTAAGATCTTTTGCGATTTTGCGCAAGTGATTGACATAAGTCTTGCGAGCTTGTTCGTATCTTTCATAGTCTTCTTTTGACTTAATAGGGCCGTTAAGAATTGGGAAAACATACGCCCTCCCGCTACTCTTTGTGGGCCAGTAGATATCGAGGAGCGCCCTTAGCTTCGAGGTTATCGTAACCACAACCGGCTGATTAGTCTTGGTTCTTAAAGTTCTGATTTCATTACTTGAAACCTGGAATATTGTAAGATGAGCAAGATCAATAAAGTCGATACCATGCATATAAAACTGAGCTAAAAAATAGTGTGCGTCCTTAATATAAGGACCATTATACTTTTCAAGTTTTACAACATCTTCCTGAGTGGAATTTCTTTTTATGGTAGGGTCGATCTCTGGCATCACTCCTTTGAATGGATAATTTCGCCGGTCAGCCACTCCATCGTCTATTGCACAGTTATATATTCTTTTTATGGATCTCAAGTAATTGTGGATGCTACTACCTTTTAGCGGCTTTAATTTGCGCTCATAGGCGATAGTCCTCTGTAGCTTTTTATTGAAGAAAGTTATTCTCTCGGTTCCGGACTGATTTTTTAGATGGTTTACAAAACCTTTTAGATCCGCTGCGGTCAGGTCGTTAAACTCAAAATTACCCTTCATATACCTTAAAATGGATTCCGTGGCCGTGGTTCTGATTATGGCAAGTTTAAACTGTCCTTGAGCCTCCAATGCCTTAATGTACTTGGTAGCATACTCTTTAAATGAAGATACTGTGCCCTTGTTAAGTAGCACCTTGGCAAGATGGGCTTTTGCCTGTCTGCATGAATAAAGATTCTTTTGGATAAATACCGCTTCGGCTTCCAGCTTATCCTCTAAGTCCGATACGTAATTCAGAATCCTTCGGTAGTTTGGGTGGGTTTTCTTTGGTATAACCTCTCCCTGCGACCAATGCTCATTGGTTCTAATGCCCAGAGGCAGGTATTTTCTTACTCCCCTTACATTAATACTCACGGATAAGGCTCTTTTGTGAATGGTTAGCTTTAAACTCATATTGGGTAGCAAATAGGTAGCATTTTTATGTTATTTAATACCTTTTATTACCTTTTAATGCAAAATCACCAATTTTGACAAACCACGCCAAACGTGAAGATTGACGGGTTTATCGGCTGTGGGAGCTACAGGGTTCGAACCTGTGACCCTCTGCTTGTAAGGCAGATGCTCTGAACCAGCTGAGCTA
>Ga0068855_100006814_pt1 | contig 13859 bp, 9 predicted proteins | sample KBSCornC52_FD_66592 | JGI IMG/M metagenome (GOLD analysis project Ga0068855, IMG submission 66592) | Corn rhizosphere microbial communities from Kellogg Biological Station, Michigan, USA - KBS Corn C5-2 | ecosystem: Host-associated > Plants > Roots > Rhizosphere > Soil ... | reverse complement strand
CGCCTTCCTGCGAGCGCGTGAGGGCTGGCGGACCGCCCGCGATGATTCCCTGCACCATCTCGGGGTCGGTGCCGAAGGTCGGCGGACATTCCGACGCGTCGAGGACGCCGAGCCGGCCGGAGGTGCCCGCGCCGACGTAGAACAGGCGGCCGCCATCGCGGAACGTGCGCTCCGCTCGCTCGATGGCACGCGCAATTGCTTCGCGCTGCGTGGCGACGGCATCGGGAACGGTCCGGTCTTCGGCGTTTATAAGATCGACGATCTCCAGCGGCGAGGCGAGATCGATCTCGGCGGTGCGCGGGTTGCGGCGCTCGGTCAAACGGGGGTCGATGAACGTCATGTCGTCGGCTAACTTACGCGGAGTCGCTCGCGACCCGCAACAACACGAAGGAGTCATCGTGCTTCGACGCATCGTGGTGATGCTGGTGGCGGCGTTCGCGATATTGGCAGTCGATGCGGGCGCGGGACGCGGTGTGAGCAGTCAAATTGGACGTCGCGGCCGGCAGCAGAGCGAGCCGGATCCCGGATATTGGGTCGGGCTTTCGATCGGGTACGTCGATGGAACGACGATCAACGATGGCGACACCGGAACGATTTGGCGGTTTGGTTACACATCGCAGATTCGGGCGACATTGGAGAAGACATTGCAGCGCGGCGTCACCGCTGGAGTGAGCGCAGGATTTTCGGATGCGCCGCTCACGTATGTCTCGGGATTCGTCGATCCGCACTCGAGTTGCGTCGCGGCGTGTGACGCGACGGCGAGCATCACGCAACTCATGGCGTACATTCATGGCGGCGGATCGCCCGGATTCCATTTCGTGTACGACCTCGAGGGTGGCGCGACCGATTTCTCGAATTTCCGAACCAAGTCGACCGACGAGACGCTGCCCCCGTCGAGCAAGTATGATTTTACATTCGGGTTCGGCGGTGGTCTCGGCTACGGATTCTCACAGATCAGCGACATCTACGTGAGCGAGATGACGGACCTCGTCCTGCATCCATCCAACGGCGCGAGCACGACGGCGCCGCGTCTCTTCCAGTTCCGTGCCGGTTTCCGCGTCGGATTCTAATACTCTCATGAAACTTCGCTTTCTTCCGCTCGCCTTGGGGATCGTCGCCTGTCACAAGACGGCGTCATTCACGCCGGGCGCCACCGACGTCGGCTTTCCTGCGTCGAGCGCAACCGGCGCCGCGATTTACTCCGGCGACCGTCGAGCTCCGAGCTTTCCGAACGCCTGGCCGTACAAGGCCGGTCGCGCCGCGGTTTTCGGCCAGCACGCGATGGTTGCGAGCGACGCACCGTTGGCGAGTCAAGCGGGCGTCGAGATACTCCAGCATGGCGGCAATGCCGTCGACGCGGCAGTCGCCGTCGGATTCGCGCTCGCGGTCGTCTTTCCCGAAGCGGGCAACATCGGCGGCGGCGGATACATGGTGATTCGCATGGCGGACGGCCGCACCGCGGCGCTCGACTATCGCGAAGTGGCGCCGCTTGCGGCGAGCCGCGACATGTATCTCGACGAGCAAGGCAATCTGACGAATAAGAGCGTGGTCGGTCCGCTGGCGAGCGGCGTGCCGGGCGCGATCGCCGGACTCACCACCGCGCTGGCCAAGTACGGAACGATGTCGCTCGCCGATGTGATGGCGCCCGCGATTCGCTATGCCGAGCAAGGGTTCGTGGTCGGGGAGCCGTTTGCCCGATCTTTGGCGAGCAACGCCCGATTGATCGGACAGTTCGGCGGCGCCCGCGTCTTCCTCCCCGACGGCAAGCCGCTCGCGGTCGGCACGCGACTCGTACAACCCGATCTCGCGCAGACGCTGCATCGGATCGCAGAGCAGGGAGCGCCGGGGTTTTACACAGGCAAAACCGCGCAGCTCATCGCGGACGAGATGCATCGTGACGGCGGCATCATCACGACGGAAGATTTGGGACAATACAAGCCGGTCTGGCGCGAGCCTGTGAAGTCCACATATCGCGGATACACGCTCCTCACGATGCCGCCATCGTCTTCGGGCGGCATCACGGTGACGGAGACGCTCAACATTCTCGAGGGTTTTGCGCCGGTGCCGCCGTTCGGAAGCGCCGAGTATGCGCACGTGCTGGGATCGGCGTATCAGCGGGCGTTCATCGATCGCAACGAGAAGCTCGCCGATCCGGCGTTTGCTTCGGTGCCGATGCAGCAGCTGACCGACAAGGCATATGCGCAGAAGCTTCGCGCGACGATCGGGCATGATCGCGCCACGCCGACATCGTCAGTCGCGAAGACGATGCGGGAAGGAATGGAGACGACACACTACTCGGTCGCCGACGCGCAAGGCAACGCCGTCGCGACGACGACGACACTCAATGCGCTCTACGGATCGGGTGTGTACGTGCACGGCGGCGGATTCTTTCTGAACGACGAGATGGACGATTTCGCCGCGGCGCCGGGGAAGCCGAACATGTTCGGTCTCGTGCAGGGTGAAGCAAACGCGATTCAGCCGGGCAAGCGCATGCTGAGCGCGATGTCACCGACGATCGTCCTCGATCGCGACGGCGGATTGTTGTTGGTCGTCGGCAGTCGCGGCGGCCCACGAATCATCACGAGCACGTCGCAGGTGATCCTCAACGTGCTCGATCAGCACATGATTCTGTCGGACGCAGTCAGTGCGCCGCGCATCCATCACCAGGCGTTGCCTGATTCATTGGCCTATGAGCGCAATGGCCTCGCGCCGGCGGTCCTCGACTCGCTCAGGCAGATGGGCTATGGACTCGAGCCGATCGGCGGGGTGGGACTGATCAATGCGATCATGCGTGTGCGCGGCGGATATGAGGGAATGTCCGATCCGCGCTCGAGTGGGCGGCCGGTCGGCTATTAGGAGCGGTCGTCGTGTCGAGACTCGGCAAAGGTCAACGATCGCTCGAACAAGTGACTCGGCTGGTCGGCATCAACAAATTGGGACGGGATTTGACGGATTGAACGGATCGGCGCGGATGGGGCATCCGGCGTGACGTGCGGGAACTGCAAAGAACACGTCTCGTCGCGGGCCGATCCTGTCTCGTCTCGTCAAATCCCGTCCTCAAAATCGTTCCGACCAGATTCGGCGCATCACGATGGAACGAGTACGAACGCAATGTCGTGGCCATACCGGCCGTCGTGAAGACAATCGTCGCCGTACTCGTGCCGTTGAACGTGATCACCGCGTGCGACGTCGTGCTGATCGAGCCAAACGACCTACGCGCGCACGGTTGCCGCCGACGTGAGCTTCACGACGATGCTGCCGCCAGACGCGATGCAACCCTGATAGTTCGCCGTTGCTGCCGCCGTTGCCGCGCCAGCCGCTGCGCCAGCCGCGCCGCCGATGACAGCGCCCTTCGTGCTCTTGCCGATGATCTTGCCGGCAATCGCGCCAGCGATCGCACCGATCGCGACCTTCTGCGCATCCTTGCCGCCCGGCTGGTCCTTGATGCGATCGACCGCCGCGGATGCAACCGTCGCTTCGATGGGATACGTGTGCCCGCCAAAGGTCACCGAGTTCACCGCGAACTCCATGACGATCGGATCATTCGAGTTCTCACTTCGCTTGAGCTGCGTGACGGTCATGTTCACCGTCGCGCCGGCGGGAATCGTGGCGCCATTCGAGCCCGCGACCGAGTTCTCGACGGTTGCTGTCACATGATCACCAACAGCGTTCGTGTTCGTGCAGATGCGCGAGTTCGCGTGTGTCGTGAGCGTCGCTCCAGCCGGAATCGTTCCGACGACGCCGCCTCCGGTCGCGCCTGGATTCGTTCCGCTGCTCGGGTTCGTTGTGACCGTGTTGCCGCTTGGCGTGGTCTTCGTTGCTGGTTCGGGCGGAGTCGCGGGACGCGGAGCCGGCGTACGCGGAGTGGTCCGTGGCGTAGTGCGCGCTGGTGCCTTGGCCTGTGGACGAGTCGTCGTCGGGGCGGGCGCGGCGGGTGAATTCGATGGTACGTCCTTGAGCTGCGGCTGAACGGTCGTGTCGTGATTCGCCAGTGCGAGATCGCGATTCAATGCCGAGTCTGCGCCGAGCGCGGCACTGTCTGGGCCCTTTTTATCGCCGGAGCTACAAGCTCCGAGCACAGCGGACGCAACGAGCAAAATCGCTGCTGAGCCGCGCGTATATTTCGTCATCGTGTTCCTCCTGGAATAGACGAGAGAGTAGCGGCAAGGCACATGCCAACCATGAGCTCCCTTCGACGTCTCCTACCGTACTACCGCCCATACCGCGGTTCTGTTGCATGGGGGTTGTTCTTCGTCGTCGGGTCCGCGGCGTTCTCGAGCGTGGGACCGTGGTTCCTTCGTCGAGCTTTGGATGGCATCCGCGCTGGCGCCCCGTTGAAGACGATTTGGCTGCTGGCGGCGGCACTGATCGGCGTGTCCCTCGTTGGCGGATTCGGTCGTTATTGGATGCGTGAGCTCCTCAACGGCGTGAGCCGTTGGATCGAGTACGATCTGCGAAACGACCTATTTCGAAAGTTGGAAACGGCCGACGCCACGTACTACTCGCGAACACGGACAGGCGACCTGATGGCGCGCCTCACGAACGACTTGAGCGCGGTCCGCACTGCCGTTGGTCCGGCCATCATGTACCTCACGAATACTATCGCGGGCGGCACGTTCGCGCTGTGGTTCATGATACAGATTTCGCCGCGACTCACGCTGATTGCCGCTTTGCCAATGGCATTGCTTCCGGTGCTCGGCATCATGTTCGGTCGGCGGATCCATGCGCGGTTCGAGTCTGTTCAGGCGCATTTCAGCGATCTCACGACGCTCGCTCAGGAAAACTTGGCCGGGGTCCGTATCGTGCGCGCCTTTCGTCAGGAAGACGCCGAGCGGGCACGATTCGCGACGTTGAACGAGCAATACCTCGAGAAGAACATGCGCTTGGCGCAGCTCTATGGGCTCATGCAGCCCGGCTTCTCGATCTTCGCGGGGCTCGGGATGGTCGCGGTGGTCGGCGTCGGCGGAATGTTGGTGCTCGACAACACGATCAGCATCGGCAGCTTCGTGGCGTTCGGCATGTATCTAGGAATGCTCACGTGGCCGCTGATTGCGCTGGGGTGGGTGATCAACTTGTTCCAGCGCGGTGCGGCGTCGATGACGCGCTTGCTGGACATCCTCGATGTCGAGCCGGTGCTGAAGGATCCCGAGCATCCGCGGGCGTTGCCCGCTGCATCAGGCGGGCGCTCGGTCGAGTTCCGAAACGTTGGGTTCCATTATCCAGGCGAACCAGGATCACCAACGCGGTGGGTGCTGCGTCACATCAGCTTTGTCGCGCCTGCTGGTGCGACGATCGGTGTCGTCGGCGCAACGGGAAGCGGCAAGAGCGCGTTAATGGACTTGGTACCGCGCTTGTTCGACCCGCAGGAAGGCGAGATCTTGATCGACGGCATTCCGATTCGCGACCTGTCCGTCGAAACCCTTCGTCGCGAGATCGGATACGTTCCGCAAGAAAGTTTTTTGTTTAGTGACACCATTGGCAGCAATCTGGTGTACGGCACTAGCGACGAAACCGCCGCGTCTTGGGCGGCTGAGATCGCGCAGCTCGATCAGACGATCGAACAGTTTCCTGGCGGGTACGACACGGTCCTCGGCGAGCGCGGAATCAATCTGTCGGGTGGTCAGAAACAGCGCGCAGCCTTAGCACGCGCGCTGGCTCGGCGTCCAACGATCGTGTTGTTGGACGATGCTTTGTCGGCGGTCGACACGCATACCGAGGCGGAGATCTTGCGGTCGCTTCGAGACGCGTTGACGAAACGCACGGCCCTCATCGCGTCACACCGCGTCAGTGCGATTCGGGATGCGACCTGGATCATCGTGCTGGAGCAAGGCCGCATCGTCGAGCAGGGGCGTCACACGGAGTTGTTGGCGGCGGGTGGTCGCTACTGGGCGTTGCTGAACCGACAGCAGCTCGAGGAATCGATCGAGGCCGATGGCGAGAGCGACGGCCAATTGGCAGAATCAACAACCGAGGATACTATCAACGCATGAGTCGGGTTGAGAGCATCACCAGGCCGCTGCCGATGACCGGGACGACAACGCCCGAGGCACGCGTTGCCACCCTCGAGGCGCAGCTCAAGGAAGCGATCGTCGAGATCGCCGAGCTCCGCGCGCGTGACGCGCTCAAGACGCAGTTCCTGGCCAACATCTCGCACGACCTGCGCACGCCGCTCACCGCGGTGATCACGCATGGTGAGATTTTGCGCGACGGCATCCTGGGCGACCTGTCACCACGCCAGATGGAAAGCGTGCGCGGCATCATCAACGGCGGACGGCAGCTGCTCAATCAGGTTGGCGAAATCCTCACCTATGCGCGGGGCGCGGCGAACCAGCTCACGCTCGTTCCCACACGCTTCGGGATCCGCGAGGTGCTCGATCAGATCAGCACACTCAACGCGCCGCTCGTCAAGAAGAAACGGTTGACGCTCGTCATCGACGCCGAGCCGGACTTGCCGCCAGTCATGGCCGATCGCGAAAAGATCGCGCACGTGCTCGCCAACCTGCTCGGCAATGCGATCGAGTTTACGCCGACCGGCGGACGCGTGTGGGTGCGCGCCTCGCGCGCCTCATTGGAGAAGTCTGAACAGATCACATCACTCCTCGTGGAGGTCGGTGACACAGGCGTCGGCATCGCGGCGGAGCATCACGATTTGATCTTCCGTGAGTTCGCGCAGGTCGACGCGACGCCGTCGCGCCCCCACCACGGCACCGGGCTCGGTCTGACGATCGCGCGTAAACTCGTCGAGCTGCACGGCGGCCGGATTTGGGTCGAGAGCGAGCTAGGCTCCGGCAGCCGCTTCTACTTCATGGTCCCCTTCGAGCAAACCGACTGACGTCGTCACTCGCCGCGGTGCAAGGCCACGTCCTCGTCGTCGAGGACAGCGAGCTCGTGACGAGCGCGCTGAGTGTGCTCTTGGAGAGTGCGGGTCACCGCGTGTCGGTCGCCGCTTCCGTCGCCGAGGCTCTCGCGTTGTCGCCGGCTGAACCGCGGTCGCTCGTGTTGCTCGATCTGACGCTGCCCGACGGCGACGGTCTCGCCCTGGTCGAGCCTTTGCGCGCGCTGCGGTGGAGCAACGTTGTCGCGCTCACCGGGCACGATGATCCGGACACGCGCGCGCGATGCATTTCCGCCGGTTGCGTCGACGTGCTCGTGAAACCGGTGCCCGCACGAGAGCTGGTGTCGAAAGTCGCGACGTGGCTCGGCTAGAGAAGATTCCTCAAGCCAGCTGGAGTCCAGCCCTGAAGCACTCCCGTGAGCACGGTCAGATAATCCGTGATCATCAGGACCGCCACGACGACCAACACGGCGCCTGAGACTCGAGTCACCCAGATCATGTGCCGGCGAATCGCGCCGAACGCCGTGAGAAACGATTCGACCGCCACAGCCGCGATGACGAATGGCACCGCCAGCCCCAGCGAATAGGCGCCGAGCAACACCAACCCGCGCGACACTTGCTGCTGCGTCGCCGCGTAGGTCAGAATGCTGCCCAGAATCGGCCCAATGCAGGGCGTCCAGCCGGCGCCGAATGCGATGCCGACGACCACCGTCCCGAGGTAACCCAATGGCTTATCGGTGACATGAAATCGGCGCTCACGCGAGAAAATGCCTACCTTGAAGACGCCGAGTAGGTAAAGCCCGAAGACCAACACGAGCACGCCGCCCACGCGGCTGATCCATGCCCGATACGTCACGAGCAATCGACCCAGCAACGTGGCCGATGCGCCGAGCGCAAGGAAGATGAGCGAGAAGCCGAGCACGAAGAGCAACGCGTGGATCAAGGCAGTTCGTCGCGCGCGCTGGACGTCGTCGAGCGTCATCCCTGTTATGAAGGTGATGTAGCTCGGGATGAGCGGAAGCACACACGGAGACAGAAAGCTGGCCAGTCCCGCGCCGAACGCGATCGCGACGCCAACGTTGCCCGCCAATAGTCCTCCTTCTCCTCCGCGCAGCGCGTCGCGGTTTCTTCGGTGGTACTTCGCGCTCAAATATCGCGTGTTCCGCCGCGAGCGTCGACCCGAGGACGGACGCCGTGGCCTCATCATGCTGCAGATCGACGCGCTGGCCTACGTCGAGCTTCGACGCGCGATCGAGCTGGGGTACTGCCCCACCATCTCGCAAATGGTGCGCGAAGAAGGATACACGCTGCGTCGCTGGTTTTGTGGACTGCCATCGGCGACGCCGTACTGCCAAGCGGGGATCTTCCACGGCGAGAACGAAGGGATTCCCGCGTTCAGGTTCTACGACAAGACCGAGCGACGCGTCATCACGTGCAACACGCCGGCGGGCGTGCAGTATATCCGCGATCGCATTCACGCGCCCGGGGCGCTCGCCGGCGGCTCCAGCTATGTGAACCTGCTCGACGGCGACGCGCAGACCGTCGCATTCACCGTCGCGACGCGCGAGCGGCTCTCTGTCTTTCAGCGCCTCGGCGGATGGCGGATGGCGTTGCTCATTCTGCTCCATCCGATCCGCATTCTGCGCATGGGTGTCCAAGCGGTGCTCGAGTGGCTGCGCGAAGAATACGAGCGCGGCGTCGGCGAATTGGCGCGCAAACGCACGCACAGCGAAGGTCTGTTCCCCTTCGTGCGCGTGCTGAGCAACGTCGTCGTCCGCGAGCTGCAAACGATGGCCATTCTGCTGGACGTCTATCTGGGCGTGCCGATCATCTACAGCACCTTCATGCAATACGATGAGCTCGGCCACCACTTCGGACCGTCGAGCTTCCAGGCGTTGCGCGACCTTCGTCGCACCGACGCGCGCATTCGCGAGATTCGCCGCATGGTCGACAGCGTCGGCGGTCGCGAGTACGACGTCGTGATTCTCTCCGATCACGGCATGACGCCGTCGGCGTCCTACCGCGTGTTGTACGGCGAGACGCTCGGCAAAACCGTCGAGCGAATTCTCGAGGGCGACGCGGCTCTGCGCGGGGGTCAAGCGCTCCGTATACAGGAGAGCTTTTCCGACACGTCGGAGTACGCCGACGTCGGGCCGCAGGTCGTCGAGGCGGTTGCGCAGATCTCGCCGCCGTCGCAACGCACGTTTCGTCGAGGGCTTGGCGCGTTGCGCGATTGGCTGCGCAGCAAGTACGGCTTGCGAGAGCTGATTCTCCCCGAGAAGTATCGCGTCGAGGAGGATCACGACGTCGTCGTCACGTACAGCTCGGACCTCGCCCTGCTCTACTTCGCCGACGATCCCAATCCGCTCGAATTGGCGGACATCGCGCGCGATCCGCGACGCGCGAATCTCTACCTCGAGCTGCTCAATCATCCCGGGGTCGGCCTGCTGGGAACTCGCAGCGGCCCTTCGGTACACCTGGAGAGTACCATCGGGCGCGCGATCATCGTCGACGGACATCTCGAAGTGATCGACGGACGGAACCCGCTCGAGAACTACCAGACCGGCGAGCTGGTCGTGCGCGCGGTCGAGCATCTCGTCTCACAACGCAATACGGGCGACGTCACGATTTTCGGAGCGTACGATGGATACGAGATCGTGTCGTTCGATGACCAGATCGGTGCCCACGGTGCGGCAGGTGGAAACCAACTCCATCCGTTCTTGATCGGGCCGGCGCATTTGAATCTCGACAAGGCGCGCATCGAGGACGCGCGCGACATCCACTCCGCGGTGATGATGCGCTACGTCACGAGCGCGCTCGCCTTGTTGCTCGCGATTGCGCCTGCATTGCGCGCGCAGCAACCGATTCGTCGCGACAGCAGCGGCGTCATCGCCGGACGCGTGGTCGACGCCACGACATCCGAGCCGCGCGCAAGCGCCGGTGTCGCACTCGTAGGCACATCGAGCGGCGCAATCGCCGATGCGGGAGGACGCTTCATCATTCCGAGCGTTCCGGTCGGCGAGGCAACGCTTCGCGCACGCCTGCTCGGCTATAAGACGCTCGAGCGCACGGTGAGTGTTCGCGCCGGAGACACGACGCGCGTCGAGCTGCGTCTCGAGCCCGAAGCCACCGTGCTCGGCGCGGTGCAGACTCGAGCGCGGCCCGTCGAGCGCGACGTCTATGAATCTCGGCCGAGCGTCGGGACGGTGCAGATCACCGCGCGTGCGGCCGAAGGTGTGCCGAAGTTCGGCGAGCCCGACATCATTCGTGTCGTGCAGCTGCTTCCCGGCGTCGAAGCACGCAATGATTTCTCGACCGGACTGAATGTGCGCGGCGGTGAGTCCGATCAGAATCTCATCCTCATTGACGGCTACCCGATTTACAATCCGTTTCACTTGGGCGGGTTGTTCAGCACGTTTATCGATCCGACGGTGCGTGACGTGACGCTGATGACGGGCGGGTTCCCCGCTCGCTACGGCGGTCGGCTGTCAAGTGTGCTCGACGTACACTCGGCAGAAGAGGTGCGAAGCGGTGTGCACGGGACCGCGGAGGTATCCGTGCTCGCATCGACAGGTGAGCTCGGCGGGGCCTTCGCGCACGGAAAAGGAAGTTGGATGCTTGCCGGACGACGAACGTACGCCGACAAGTTCGTGAGCTTGATCAGCACACAGGAGCTTCCCTACCACTTTCGCGACGAGCAAGCGCATCTCGCATACGCGTTCACACCGACCACGACACTCGCGATCACCGCGTACAATGGTCGGGATGCCCTCGACGCGAACATCGCGAACTTTGGTGATTCGACGAACGCGAACCCGAGTGGCGGAACGTTCGCGTTCGGCTGGGGCAACAGCGTGGTCGGCGCGACGTTGTCCAAGACGTTTGCGCCGCGCAAGCGTACCGCAGTCACTCGCTGGATTCTCGGCGACAGCACGACGCTCGAGCAGCGAGCGTCGCTCTCGGCGTTTTCGACCGGGTTGGATCTCGGCGCCGGTTCGCTGTCGTTGCACAACACCGTTGCGGACCGGCGGCTGTCGGGCGTGCTCACGGCGCGCACACCAGGACAAGACCGGTCGTTTGGGTACGATGTCGCGTCGTATCAGTTTCGCTACAACGTCTCGTCGACACAGACGGACGTGCAACTGTACAATCTCCGCCAAGCGCCGACGTCGGCCGCGCTTTTTTTCGACGATCTGTGGCGCGCGTCGCCATCGTGGCTTGTCGAAACTGGCGTTCGCGCCGAGGGGATGACCGGGCGCGCATGGTCGGCCGTATCGCCGCGGCTGTCGGCGAAGTATTTCGTCAATCGCGATTTCGCTCTGACGGCCGCCATGGGTCGCTTCTCGCAGTGGACGCATTCGCTCGATCGCGAGGACATTCCAGTTCGCTTGTTCGACTTCTGGGTGGCGAGCGACGCGACGACGCCGGTATCGAGCGCATGGCACTACATCCTCGGTACGGAGCGATGGCTGAATCCAACGCGGTACATTCGCATCGAGGGATTTTACAAGCGCTACGGGCGATTGCTCGAGGCCAATCCGCAGGATGATCCAAGCGTGCGCGGCGACGAGTTCTTTCCCGTCGACGGCGACTCCTATGGCGCCGATGTGCTGCTGCGTCAATTCGAGAGCGGGCCGTTCAGCGGTTGGATCTCGTACACGTATGCGGTTGCAACTCGAAAGCGAGACGGCCTGCACTATTTCCCCGGTCACGATCGCCGGCACGACGTCAACATCGTCGGAAGCTGGCGGCTCAAGAAGTATCTGCTCGGCCTGCGCCTCGGCTACGCGACGGGGACGCCTTACACCGACATCGTCGGCGAGATCGTGCGGCGAGTGTACGACCCAGGGCTCAACGCGTTTGGCACGCGGGGCGGAGGAACGCAGCTCGAGTTCGTCGGCGGACCGCGCAACGGGGCGCGACTGCCGGCCACGCAGCGTCTCGACGTCGACGTCACACGGAACTATCGCGTGCGAGGCACGACGATCTCGCCCTATCTCAGTCTCGTGAATGCGTACAACGCGAAGAATGTCTTCCTGTACGTCTTCGACTACTCGAAGAGCCCGCCGACCCGTCAGGCCATCTCGCAATTCCCTTTGCTCCCGTCGGCCGGTGTCACGATTCGCTTCTAGTCGGAAGTCCCGCGGGGCGTCGGTGTTGCTGCTCGCGGCGATTGCCACCGCGTGCAAGATCGGCGAAGTCACCGTCCCCAAAACGTCGCCGGTGATCGTCGTTCATGCCGTGCTCAACCCTCAGGCATCGAACCAAGTGGTGCTCGTCGAGCGCACGTTGTCGGGCTCCATCACGATTCCAGACACGTCATTCGATGCGACGGATCCGATCGTCACGGGCGGCGGTGTCCCGGAGAGCGGTGCGCTCGTCGAGATCATCGACTCGACGGGGAAAGCGACGCGCGGCGTCGAAGACAAGACGCTGAACACCACCGGCCGCGGCGGCGGCGTCTATCGAATTCCGCTCGGTGCGGGCTCGTTGCGACTGGGCATGCGCTATCAGTTGCACGTTCGCACGCTCGAAGGCGAGGACGTGACGGCGTTCGCGCGCATTCCGGCGCCCGAGGTCACGTCGTCGGGCGGCTTCACGCGAACGTTCAATCGCGACCGCGACACGCTGTTCGCGCAATGGACTCGCGTGCCGCAGGCGCGTACGTACGCTGTCCGTGTCGAGAGCCCGTTCGGTCCGTTCTTTCTGTTCACCGACAGCACGCGGTTTCGCATGACCGGCGACGTACGCAACCTCTTTGCCGGGGACCTGCAGCGCGTGTTCATTCCGGGCTTTCGCCAGGACATGCTCGTCGCGGCGGTCGATTCCAACTTCTACGATTACTATCGCACGAACAACGATCCCTTCACCGGTGCTGGCATCATCAGCCGCGTGAACGGAGGACTCGGCCTGTTCGGTGCGCTCGTCACGCTGAACAGCGGAACGTTGACCGTCACCGCCAATCAGACGGAGCCGATCGAAGGTCGCTTCCGCCTTGCATCGGCCAACGGCGGTGCCGGTCCAGTCGCGAGCCAGCTCACGTTGTACATCGAGTCCAACGCAACCAGGGAAGATCTCCCGTCGGCGCTCAGCGGTCGATACATCACCGCCGGGGCAAATCCTCGCGGCGACGGAATTCTCGGCCAGCAATTCGGGACGACGATCACGCTGGCGCTGCTCGCCAACCAGTTGTCGGGCGACACGGTCGACGTCTTCACCGGCGAGCTGCGTGGCGACACGCTCAGTGGCAGCTACGCCAAAGCCGGCGGGATATCGGTGTTCTTGCGGAGCCCGTGATCGCATCCGCGTATAAGCTGTACATTCGAGTGTGCACATCACGTCCCCTCCAGCGCCAGATTCGTTACTCGAACGGCTGACGATTCCGCTGGCCATCGCCGCGATGGCGATCGTCACGTTTGCTCCCGCGCTGTCTGCCGGATTCGTGACGTGGGACGACGACATCAATTTCCTGACGAACGACGCCTATCGCGGGCTCGGGGCCCAACAGCTCCACTGGATGTGGACGACGTTTCTCATGGGCCACTACACCCCGCTCACATGGATGACGTTGGGGCTCGACTATTCGCTGTGGGGAATGGACGCTCGCGGATATCACGCCGCGAACGTCCTGATTCACGCCGCAAGCGCAGTACTTCTGTATTTCCTCGCTCGGCGGTTGCTTGCGCTCGCGCTGCCGGAGCAATCGCGGCGTCAGCCTCGGGCGACGACACTTGCGGCCGCGTTCGCGGCGCTCGTGTTCGCGACGCATCCGCTGCGCGTCGAGTCGGTGGCGTGGATCACGGAGCGGCGAGACGTGCTTTCGTGCTTCTTGTACCTACTCACTGTGATGTTGTATTTGCGCTCGCTCGACGAGGCCCGCGCAAATCGACGTTGGTACTGGGCGTCGGTCGTCGCGTGCGCGTGTGCGCTGCTGTCGAAGGCCACGGCGATGAGTCTCCCTGTTGCGCTTCTGCTGCTCGATGTCTATCCGCTCCGTCGCGTTGGCCCGAGCAGGGGTGACGTT